>Ga0268251_10000144_pt1 | contig 29342 bp, 22 predicted proteins | sample AgamicAsMae_FD_200527 | JGI IMG/M metagenome (GOLD analysis project Ga0268251, IMG submission 200527) | Agave microbial communities from Guanajuato, Mexico - As.Ma.e (v2) (version 2) | ecosystem: Host-associated > Plants > Phyllosphere > Phylloplane/Leaf | place: Guanajuato, Mexico | collected...
ACAATATCCCAGTTCTCCCCAGCCCCACCGCCAGCCTCAACCCCAGTACCTACCTCAGCCCCTCCGTCCCGATCGCCGCCCGTATGCTGCTCCCCAGCGCCTCGATCCGCGTGGTCCGCCGCCTTCGCAGCCTTATGCCCGCACTTACACTGGCGGACCCGCCATGGCCCCTGGTCCTGCGCCTGCTCTCAATTCCGACAGCTACCGCTCACAATCCATGGCCGCAACCTCTCGACCTAATTTCCCTGTGCAGCATAGTCAGAGCAGCTACAACATAGCTCCTGCACATGCTTTCCGTCAGCAACCGTACATGAGCAATCATTTGGCAAGGACTACTGCTCAAGGAAGAGTCGTACCTGACCGCCCCGCTGATGAGCGAACCATGTCCATGTCTTCGTATTCACGCGACCAAGACCACAGTCAGATCATGAGCGGTCGCGTCATACCTCAGCGCAAACGTGGTGACTCCGAGGTGAGCCAGCAACAGGATCCTTTCGCCGCCGCCGCCGCCAAGGGTAGAACTCCTAGCCAGGGTAGTATTCAATCGCGCTCCATGTCTATGGCATCCACCATCGCTCCCTCGGAATATACAGAGACCACTGCTGGCGCCGCTCAGTCACCCCGACCCTCGATAACCGCTTCGTCCACCCGTTCCAACAGCCAAATCCAACAAGGCAACGGACAGATGATAGCTCAAAGACGTCCATCCCTCGTTTATGGCGCTCTTCTTTCCAAGGTCGCCGCCGCGTTTTACGATAGAATCCCAATGGCGGAAAAGGAGAAGGATAGCTTGGTCTACAAAAATGCCTTTACTGGACACGATGCTGTCGAGCTGATTGCTTACATCATCCGTACTTCCGACAGAAATCTTGCGCTGCTCCTCGGCCGGTCCCTGGACGCCCAGAAATTCTTCCATGAGGTTGCTTATGCACACAGATTGCGTGACTCTCCCAACGAGATCTACCAATTCAAGGAAGCTGTGGTCGAAGAGCCAGCCGAGGTCAATGGCGTTTTCACTTTGCTGACCGAGTGCTATTCGCCTACCTGTACACGCGACCACCTTTGTTATTCGATAGCATGTCCGAGAAGATTGGAACAACAGCAGCGCCTCAACATGAAGATCCAGCCTGGTCTGAAGAGAGAAGGTTCACAAGCCAGTCTGAGGGATGAGCCGGAAGCTGAGCAGAGATTGTGGATCAACACCGTCTCTAAAGATGTTGCCGACAGTGTTGATGACAAGGAAAAAGCACGCCAGGAAGTTCTTGCCGAGATTATGTATACCGAGAGAGATTTCGTGAAGGATCTGGAATACCTCCGCGATTTCTGGATCAAGCCTCTGAGAAACCCAAATATCTCGCCAATTCCGGAACATCGGCGCGAAAAGTTCATTCGCACCGTCTTCTCGAATTGTCAGGAAGTCCACGCCGTCAATGTCAGGCTTGCTAGCGCTCTTACTCGAAGACAGCAGCAGAGTCCAGTTGTGCGAAACGTTGGTGACATCTTCCTGGAATATGTCCCTCAGTTCACTCCCTTCATCAAATACGGTGCCAACCAGTTGTTCGGCAAGTTCGAGTTTGAGAAGGAGAAGTCCAGTAACCCGGCGTTCGCTAAGTTTGTCGAGGAGACAGAACGTCTAAAAGAATCACGAAAACTCGAACTGAACGGTTACCTGACGAAACCCACTACTCGTCTCGCTAGATACCCCCTACTCTTGGACGGAGCTTTGAAGAAGGCCAAGGATGACAACCCAGATAAGGAAGATCTCCCACGAGCTGTCACCATGATTAGGGCTATTCTCACCAGGGTCAACGAAGAGTCTGGAAAAGCAGAGAACATCCAGCAGCTTGCGCAACTCAACCAGAACTTGAAGTGGACCAATGTGCCTTATCAAGATCTGAAGTTGACGGAAGAAGGACGCCAAATGGTGTTCAAGGGTGGGCTCAAGAAGACAGCAAGTCAAGAGACCATCGACATCCAGGCATATCTTTTCGACCACGCAGTGCTGCTCGTTCGACAGAAGATGGTCAACAAACGTGAAGAACAAAAGGTATATCGTAAGCCAATCCCACTCGAGTTGTTGGTCATCACACAGATGGAGGAGGTTCTGCCAAAGCTAGGCATCACGAAACGACCCTCGTCGAGCATGATTCCTGGAGCTCGTACTATCACCAGCGCCGCAACTAAGAAAGAAGACGGATATCCTCTGACCTTCAAGAGACTCGGAAAAGGCGGTTACGAACTCACTCTGTATTGCTCGACTCAAATCCAAAAGGAGAAGTGGATGGAAAACATTCACGCCCAGCAAGAGAAGCTCCGTGAGCGCAGCAACATCTTCACCAAGACGAACATTAGTCAAGGCTACTTTGCGTCCAACAATCGCGTCAATTGCTGCGTACCCATCGACGGAGGCCGTAAACTGGTCCTCGGAACCGATATCGGTGTATTTGTGGCAGAACGCAAACCCAAAGATGCCTCTCACAAGCCAAAGCGTATGCTTGATTGCAAGTTGGTATCACAAATCGACGTGCTGGAACAACATCAAATCCTGTTGGTTCTCGCCGACAAGGTCATGTACTCATACCCCCTGGATGCTCTGGACCCAGAAGACAACCAGCCAACTCCCTCTAAGCGTGGGCGTAAGATTTGCCATGCCAACTACTTCAATGCTGGCATGTGCAATGGCCAATTGCTTGTCTGCTGTGTCAAGTCATCATCATTGTCAAGTACGGTCAAGGTGTACGAGCCTATGGATGCCATGATGAAGGGCAAGAAGAAGTCTGGATTGGCCAAAATGCTCGCAGGAGGTCAGGAAGTGCTCCGACCATTCAAAGAGTTCTACATTCCCATGGAGTCGAATAGTATTCACTTCTTGCGGTCCAAGCTCTGTGTCGGTGGTGCCAAAGGCTTTGAGATCGTGTCACTCGAAACGCTCGAGACACAGTCACTGCTCGACCAAGCCGACACATCACTCGACTTTGTCGTCCGTCGCGAGAACGTCAAGCCCATCTACATCGAGCGCACTCCATCAGAGTTCCTGCTGTGTTACACGGACTTCTCATTCTTCGTCAACAAGAACGGTTGGAGGGCGCGGAACGACTGGAAGATCATCTGGGAGGGTGCGCCGACGGCGTTTGCAACGTGGGGCGACAAGTACATTCTGGCGTTCGAGCAAGAGTTCATCGAGGTGCGGTTGACGGAGACTGGAGGGTTGGTCTGTATCTTGACTGCCAAGAACATACGCTTCCTACATTCGAGCTCGAGAGAGGTGAGTTTTGTTGCCATGTGCATTTGCTGCAAGGTGTGTTTGCTAACAAGAGACACAGATCCTTTACGCGTACGAAGACGAGATGGGCGAGGACGTCATTGCCAGTCTGGATTTCTGGGGTCGCCCACAGTCACCAAGGCAATGAGCGAGATGATGTTGTTGAATGTCGTCGCTGTTGTTGTATTCTGCTTCTTCTATTCACCCTTACTTTCTACTTCTTCGTATTTGAGACAGACGCCAAAAAACTTGTCGGAGCGAGTCGAGTCAGAAAAAAAGAACAGTCCATTTTCTATCTATCTTTGTGCACCTTTCTCAGTGCTGATGGTTGACTGATGTTTGTGCTGGCATGTGTACTGGTGCCAACTCTCTTCCACAAATCCGTATGCGCAGCTGCACATGTTTACGCATCATTTCCACCAATCTTGAAGATGATACAAGATCAGGTCGTCTATGAGCGCCTCCTCACAGTGCTATGATCCCAAACGTTTATTGTACGATAGCAATTTGACGGTGTACAACAACACAAAAAATCACGGACAGGGTCGTGAGAACTGTAACTTTCGGAAGCACGCTTGAGCATGCCCTCGCCCCCACTTTCGAGGACCCATCAAGTTTCAACCAGTCGCTAGTCAGTCACAGTGGAGAAGAAAGATCATGATGTCTACAAAAGAATTCGGAATCCGGGAAGCGGAGAATAATTGAAGCAGCAGCCAAAAAGCGGGAAGTAGCAGAACTCGCAGACGTATCGGAGGTTATTGAGAGATGTTGAGATTCACCATGCGGTTGAGAGAAGGAACGCAGCTAGGGATCATTTTCCTTCGGGGTCCGAAGCTTTTGCGATTTCAACAGGGGGATCCCTAACATTCGTTCTGGGCTCGGAGTGGGGTGAAAATGGGGGGAGGGGACATATGTTTTGCTTTGAGCAGCGAGCAGCAACAAAAGCAGAGATTCGGTAGAACGTTTTTCTGCGCAATTATGTTCGCAGTGCATGCGCAGCGGTTTTGAAACGAACAGAGCTGAGCTTGTGCTGCGCTCGCCAACGAAAAAGGTTTGGGGGAAAGTTGTGCTTTTTGGATGTTTATAGAAATGCGGGCTCGTATACATCAAACCTTAAGTGTGTGAGTGGTTTGCGGAGGCTTCGTCAGCTTCTGCGCTGATCCTATCGACACGAACACGATGTTGGCTTGAGATGGACATCCATGACGACGAGCCAGGCTGAAATACATTAATATAGGAGGATCATCATCGGCTTTTCTGTTGGTCGTTGGACATTTCCCGTGTTCTTGGTGAGACACAGCAATCCCAAAGATATCTTAATTATCGTTTGTGTACGAATTGTAGAGTGTGCAACGGTCAGGTTGAGAAGAGACCTTTTGGCGGATTGAGGTCGGAGAGCCTAGCCGCGTCGTCGGTGTTGGTTAGGCTGGTGGATAATCAAGTGCGGCAGTGGCTTGTGGCTTGCACAGTGCCGGCGCTGCCCCTTTGAGCTTCCCAGCAGATCACTCTCACTCGCATGTAGCTGGCAAGATAAGGACACGACAGAGGGTGTACCTTGAGCACAGCTTACGCATTGCATGATGGTGTAAGAAGAGTGCATGCATGGCCGATGATGGACTTGAGCTAGAAGAGGTGGCCGAAGCGAACAGGCCTTGATTATAGGCAAGCGAGACATGTATTGGAGGCTCCTGCCTTGCAGCGCGGGCGGCCCAATGACGCGTTCGTATGTTTGAGGAGTTATGGCGATTCAACGACCCCTTTGCAACTCGGCGTTTCAAGTCGTGGCTGTCGTTAGGCTTTTTGACGTGATACGGGCTCAGCATTGAGAAATCCAGGTCGGGGTCTAGCTGTCAGGAAAGGACAATCAAACGGATCAACTGTCATATTATCCCTTGCTTGATCGCAGAAAGGTCTCGCTACTTTGTGCAAGCTGCATGCTCATCAGGCCGGCGGGCGCGTCAAAAAGAACAGGGTTGTTGTCGTGTCCCTGTGCGTAGTATCCACAACGGTGGCCCTGGTCCATCGATCGACAGCCAGAAAAGATATACAAGTCGCTGCTCCCTCCGGCTCCATAAACGTTTGCCCAAATTCCCGCTCTCTCAACCTCTCGCTCTCTCCCATACCACCAGAGTCGCCCGAAAACTCGTCCAGCTCATAGAGACCTGCATATACGTGGTATGCTCGTCGCTTGCTGCTAATCCACGTCGCTCCTGTCCTCTTTTTCGCGCTCCTCCGCTCGCTTCCCTCTGCACACCTCCAACATGTTTACCTTCAAACGGGCCTTGTTGACGGCAGTCATCGTACTGGGCTTCTTCATAATCCTCAAAAGCTCGCATTCACAGCCTATGGCAGCCTCATTCAATGTAAATTCGCCCAAGCCGACGGGCTCATATCAGGACAACCGCAAGATCCAGATCCAACCGCCTGTCGAGGCCACACATTCGCGACTGGCATCATCACAAAGCTCAACGGCGCCGGCCGTCGCTGAGGAATTGAAGGCGAAGAACAACTACAAGAAGGAGCGTCCGCAAATATCTCTGCAAGACTTGCACGCCATGCCGCTACGACAGCAGCTGGCCTACCAGTTCCCTTACGACCCGGAGAGCAAGTTCCCTGCATACATCTGGCAGACATGGAAGACCACTCCTTCGTCCGGTGACTTTGAGGAGGATTTCCGTCCTGGCGAGGCTGCTTGGACAGAGCTGCACCCAACCTTTGTGCACGAGGTCATCACTGATGCTACCGCTGCCCACCTGATCCGCCACCCGTACGCCGCCGTTCCCGATATCGTGGCCGCCTACGACGCCATGCCCGTCCCCGTGCTCAAAGCCGATTTCTTCCGCTACTTGATTCTTTTGGCAAGAGGAGGAATCTACTCTGACATTGATACACGCGCTTTGAAAAGTGCCACCGAATGGGTGCCTGCAGAAGTGCCTCGCTCCAGCTACGGCATGGTCATTGGCATCGAAGCCGACCCGGACCGTCCAGACTGGCACGACTGGTACTCTCGCCGCATCCAATTTTGCCAATGGACCATTCAGTCCAAACCCGGTCACCCCATTCTCCGCGACTTGGTGGCCACCATTGCTCAAGAAACTCTGCGTCGCAAGGAAGCTGGCAAGCTTACAAAGTCAAGCATTGAGAGCATTGTAGAATTTACAGGCCCTGCCATCTGGACTGATGCCGTGTTTGCGTTTTTCAACGATCCGGATTACTTTGACATGTCGACGAGTAAAGGCAACATCACCTGGGAGCATTTCACTGGCATCACTCAGGCCAAGAAGGTCGGCGATGTTGTTGTGTTGCCCATTACGAGTTTCAGCCCTGGTGTTGGACAGATGGGCGCTGGCGATGATGATGACCCGATGGCTTTCGTGAAGCACAACTTTGAAGGTAAGAATCGATCCTCCCAAACCGTTACGCGTCACGACTCAATTCTGACTTTGTTTCAACAGGCTCATGGAAACCCGAAAACGAACGTCACATTGGCGAATAGATGCTACGACCCTTTGAAAAAATGGTACGCGGGACATGTTTTTAGAATTCTCTGTATCTTCTTTCTTGGGTTTCCTTTTCTGTTTCCTTCTCTTTTGATGTTCTCTTAACGACAGTCTATGTTTTTCCTGTTCTATTCCCAAAGGCAAAAATGCTTGAGATGCATCTATACAAATGGAGTTCTGATAAAGGCACAACACAATCAACAAACTTTATAGACAAATTTTCTTCTCACCTGCTCTACATGCAATGCGCCATACTAGTGTCCTCCTACAACATGACAGACTCGAGTCATATCACCTGGTACATTGGTCTGGTTCACAGCGTGGACGTTCTCATTTGATTGTCTATTCTTCCAGACTCTGGACAGAACCAATCAGAGGGTAATCAAAAGAATTCTATAAGCACTTGATTGGAGAAAGAACAAACAAAAGAATACCATTGAAGATATTCAAAGAACTAGATTTATATAAACATTTCTTGCCATCGTGCAAGATAAAACCGGTCCTACTCATCATCGACAGGGAACCTATCCAAGAACCTAAAAGTAGCAAGACCGCACTTGAAACTCTCCACAGCTTCTGCAGTTGCATTAGCAAAGTATACACCCTCCCTCTGCTCAATACCGGCAACATCCAACGCCTTTCTGCCCTTGCCCACAGCACCAACAGCTTTACCCCATCCATATGCATTCTTCAGAATCTCCATTGGGCGGCCGAGGGGATATAGTGATGATGGCTTTTCGCCGCTGAAAATGGCTTCGGAGCCTGCTGTGATGACAACGGCATCGAAGGCGTGGGCGTCAGCGGTGGAGTATGTCGCATTGACGCCTGACACCAAAGACTCGGCGACGATGCTGACGAAGAGACCTTGGGATGTGAATGACTTGGCTAGTTCTGCAGCTTGAGCCATGGAAGCGTTGGAAGATGTAGATGCCAAGATACCCATGTTCAGGCCCTTGATAGTAGGCAAAGTGGTTTTGAAGATGGAGATGTGAGCAGAGCTGCGGTTATTGTAGAAAGTGTTGTCTGGCTCAGGAACAATAACATCTTGTAGAGCAACAGCAACGCGGGAAGCAAGATCGTGAGAAATACGGTTGAGTTGGATGATAAAGTTTTGCTTGACGACTTGGGATTGCACTTGGGCGACTTCGAAACGCAGACTGTTGATCACGATTTGCTGTTCTGCTGCAGAGATTGAGTTGTAGACCATGCGTGCTTGCGACCAGTGGTCGTTGAACGTGGGCGAGAGCTCGCGAGTGAAAGCTCCAGTCAAACGGCGGTCGGGTGCGGTGAAGAAGCCTTTGCCCACTGTCTGGTTGGCTTGCTTGGGGAAGCCATTGTTGAGTGAATTGGGCGAGTAGGCGTAGTTGTTGGTAGGGATGTATTGCTGTCCACGACCATCGCGGTTGTTGTTGTGGATGGGGATGCGAGGACGGTTGATGGGGAGTTGCTCAAAGTTGATTCCTTGTCTGTTGACTTGAGTGTCCAAGTAGGAGAACAGACGTCCTTGAAGCAGTGGATCCTCGCTGAAGTCGATACCTCGTACCACATGTCCAGGTTGGAAACCAATGCTTTCAGTCTCTGCAAAGTAGTTTGCTGGGTTCTGATTCAAAGTCATCTTTCCGAGAATGGTGATGGGAACAAGTTCCTCAGGGATCCATTTGGTAGCGTCAAGGACATCGAAGCCGAAAGCGAGTTGTTGGTCTTCATCCATGATCTGAACACCGAGTTCATACTCGGGGTAGGCGCCGTTCTCGATGGCATCCCAAAGATCCTTACGGTGGTAATCGGGGTTCTTTCCGTTGATGGCTTGAGCCTCTTCCCACAGGAGACTTGCGGTACCTTGCTTGGACTTCCAGTGCCATCTGATGAGCTTGCTGTCACCTTCCTCGGTGACCATGCGCATAGTGTGAACACCAAAGCCACTCATGTGGCGGTACGAACGAGGCAGTGAGTAACCTGACATGATGAGCATGAGCTGTGAAAACAGTCAGTATGGAATCAAGACATCAAGCAGACCGTGCTACTGACCATGTTCAGGGTACTCGGTTGTTGGGAGAAGAAATCATAGGCAGTATCATGAGCAGTAGCAGCCTGAGGGATCTGCTTGTCGGGTTGAGGCTTCAAAGCATGAACCATATCCGGGAACTGCATAGCATCCTGAATGAAGAAAATTGGCAGATTGATGCCGACGATGTCCAAGTTGCCTGCGTCGGTGTAGAAGCGAGTTGCGAAACCTCGGACATCTCTAGCAGCGTCTCCACTTCTGTGTTCTTGATTAGTATCTGCTATGCTTGTGTCGATGCATGGTTTGAAACTTACCCTCTCTCACCGATGACGGTAGAGAAGCGCACAAATGTAGGAGTCTTCTTGCCCTCCTCCGCAAGGAAGCTTGCAGCTGTGATGTTGGAAAAGTTGCCATAGGACTCAAAGACACCATGAACACCAGCACCACGGGCATGAACCACTCGTTCAGGGATCTGGACATCCATCAGCAAACTATCATGTGTCGACTACACGAACATCGAAGCATACTCTCTCATGATCGAATCTCTGCATCTTCTGTCTGAAAGCAAAGTCTTCTAGTAGCGTAGGACCTCTTGCACCAGCCTTGAGACTGGTAAGGTCGTCAATGGGAGTGCCCCAGTCGGTAGTCATGAAGCCTTGCTCATCATTGAGCTTGAATTGACCCATGAACTCTTCAGTTTGTTCGGCGGTCTCTTGGAGTCCAGCATCATCGCGCTTTCCCATGTCACCGCTCATGTATGGGCAACTGCCAGCAAGCGCAGCACCTGCCATCAATGGAAAATACAGTAACGAACGCATTGTGATCACCCAACAACCAAAAAGACCAGGAATGTGTGTCGTATGAGTACAAGCAAAAAGTCCTGTTCAAAAGTGGCCATACTGGGCTCTTATATAGATGACCGACAATCGATCAACGATCAACTTACTCGGTGAATTGGACGAAGATCAGGCCATCGCGGTTGTGCAGCACAGACTAATTTCTCAGGGTATATTCCGCCAAAACTCACTGCTATATGGAGCACAGGCGTACGACAAGACTTATAGTGTTTCGATCTTGCAGTACCGTCTTGGCCCCAGCGGAGAGACACGAATTCGGCACGAGCTGTGCCCCAAGCAACTCTCCATGCTTGATTGAGGCCAAATCATAGGTCAATACTCGCACAGCCAAGCCGTGACAGGCCATGCAGAGCAATGTGATCAAGACACAGCACGAAACATCCAGACTTGCTCATCACGGTCCACAAAGCACTTTTCTCTCGGCGTCCAAGAAACGATCGCTGTGACTGTGCAACCCAACGACTTGGCTTGTCAACAAAGAGCGTGCAAGACATCCAATGCGAAAGCGAGAACCTCAGGATGGTCAGCGATGTGCCTATCAAACTTCGATGTTGGTAAGCGCCAGCAAGAGACGGAGTGAGCCGCATCGGAAGGGCCAAAGCTCGGTGTGGTCAAGGCATGTCAACATCAAAAAGCTTAGCTCCAACCTCCTTCCTCAGCCAGCATGATTGTCCGTCACGGTCCTCGCCTTTCTGTTTTCGTGCTTATATGATGTCGGGCTTGGACACATGCGGCACATGACACCGGTAGTCATTGCCATTGATCGTACAAGCAAACCACGTGTATCTCACTTGCCATGGCTAGGGCAACTAACTTAAGCATCTTCACGTCTATATCAACGGCATCTCCCACAGAATTCGGGCCTTGGTCACAAACCGTGCATTGTTACAACCCCCACTGTCATTGACACAACGGAACGATCCGTGGCTCCGTGATCGCTCGACCAAACGTTGTTGACTCGACAAAGCAGGAAAATACATCAACTCCACAATTATACCAAGCCCTCGTTTCCTTCTCGAAAGCCTGTTTGTGGTCCTTGAGACACGGTATGAGCCGACAGGTGGACCTATGTCGTGCCGCGCGCACGCAATATCTGGTGACTGAGCCCAACATGGCAGGTTCCCAGCCACCAGGGTAGTTTTGTGACGTTGTCTCATAAAGCCACGGAGAGATGCCTTGAGCATATGACATTACTCAGCAGAAAGAAAGCAGTTATGTCGACGAATTCGTCTCGTTCATTGAAAGATCTGGCAATTCCACCAAAGATATATAAATTCATCTTCTATCGCTAGCCTCCAACAATGACTCGCAAAAGCAGACAGAATTCGCCAAACGAAACAGACAATAATCAATGGGGTATCAGATGTGAAAAAGATCTAAATGTGCGTTGAATGAACGCAAATGCTAGTATTAAAAAAAAAGACGTAATAAAGGTAAAAGAATAATCACAGACCATAAAATCTCAAGGGCCGAAGGCGCCCTGGATCTTGGCGTATAGTTCTGTGTCGAAGAAGTTGTAATGCAGATCGTGGAAGCAGAAAGGTGCGCGAAGCAATGTCTCAGCTGTAGGACGATCCGCCGGATCAATAGTGAAGCAGTCGTACATGAAACTCAGAGCCGCGGGTCCGACAACACTGCTAACATCCTCAGGAATTGGCGGGGCTTGATTGAGACTACCAAGCTTGAAAATGGCACCGATGGCTTCTTCCTTGCTCCAGGGACGGCGGCCTGCAAACATCTCCAAGACTACACAACCCAGTGACCAGATGTCGACTTTTGCGCTGTAGCCTTGCGACTCTGTAGAACCGCTTGAGCTACTTCCTTGAGATTGAGCGCGGATGACCTCAGGTGCCATCCAGAAAACACTGCCTTGCATGCTGTTGGTAATATCGTTGTTATAGGGGTTGGGACTGCGCTTGGAGATACCAAAATCTGAGATCTTGCAAGTGCCGTCAAGGTCGAGAAGGATGTTATCGGCTTTGAGATCGCGATGCAAGATGCCCTCGCGATGCAGGTATGCTAAACCGTCAAGAGTTTGTCTGGTAAGACTACTGACGACCGACTCTTCGAATTTGCCGTGTTTGCGCAAGCAGCTGCCAATACTACCACCGGAAATATACTCAAGGAAGATACTGATCGAATATTCCTTGCGTTCACATCCAAGATACTGGACGATGTTCATATGATCCAGGTGTTGCATGGTGTCAATCTCAGAGTCCAATGCCTTGACCATCTCACGGATTTTTTGCGGGTCTGCGTTTGAAGTCTTAGGGTTGACTTCGACCTGCTTGACTGCCAAAAGTTCACCGGTAGTGGTGTTCATACCAAGGTACACGCGGCCGAACGTGCCTTTGCCAATCAGTTGACCCTTCATCCACTTGAATGTCGGCTGTCTCTGTGGATGTTGGAGCGCGAAATTATCCTGAGGAATGGTCTCCAACTGTATAAGACGGCTGCCACGAGGAGGCTTGATTTGCTCGATACGAGCGCCAAACATCTTCGTACTTTTGCGTCGGACGATATCACCTCCGCCGTACCTAAGTGTACTCATGCGGTTGAGAGCACTGCGGTTCATCTGTGCGCTAGGAGCACGATTCGACGTGAACGAAGTTATGGAGGGGCTTGGCGATTTCTGAGCGGGCATCTGGTATGCACCTTTTACGACTTCACGAATACTCTTCGTTCTTCCTAGACCGCCAGACTTCCTGAGGTTCCTGTGAGCAACTGAGGGCATATTGTGTCCTCGTTTGAGTGTGGAGTCTTCCTTGAGAGTTGATTCATCGCTACCAAGTGTTCCGATGTCAGCTTCAAGATCGGGTACTGGCATGAAACTTTGCTCTGTCTTGGGCTCAACGGTGGGCGCCGATGGTGCCTGCGAAGCTTGAGTACTCGGCATTTCGTTCGGAGTGCTTGCTTGACCATCTTGACCTTCTTCTTCAATCATTGGCTGATCGAGATCGACGTTGGGGAAGAACTCATCAAGATGCTCTACAAGTGCCTCAGGAGGTGGACGGTTGGCCCATAGATCACTGGCAAAGCTTTCACGGCGACCGAATCTAGCGCTGTCCTCGGGAGATTCTGCCGACCAAGCTGCCGATACTGCAGACTCTGGGTGAGGTCTTTCGCTCTCCTCAAGCGGGTCAGGAGACGCAGTAAACCTGATATGCTGCTGAGAGACCTTGGTCTTGAGGGCTGAGTCTTGCTGGGATGGTGAGTGCTCGGTTTGATCTTGTACCAGAGAAGTTTTCGACTGCTTTGCCTTGACCTGTTTGGCCAGTGGAATGGCGAAGAGACTCTCATTCGAATCCTTCTTCGTTAATGGCCGAGCAAATAGACCATCATCCGAGTCTGAGTCTTCGTCCTCTTCGTCCATGGTAGCAGTAGAAGGTCTATCGAACGACACGGGCTCGTTAGGCAGATGGAAGCTAGGACCATAGCTTCTACGGCTGCTCATGCGGCTTAAGCTACTCTGTGGTCGCGCAGTGCTGGGACTGATAGCAGGACTGGCGTGCTTATGAATGTCTTTGGCAGGCGAGATTGTCGGTTTGTCCTTGCTAGGCATCTGTAGAGTAAGCGCTGGTCGTGAGAAGCCGCTGGCTGCGGAAGAACCACTACTGTCCTCGATGCTGTCTTCAAGATAGGCAGGTATCTTGAAAGGTACTTCACCCTTAGACATTGTGATAGGCGAACCTCCGGCATGGGCTAATCTGTTGTCACCCATGCCAGTAATACCAAGTGTTTGCATTGCCTTTGGCGGCACGCCACTGTTGTAGCCAGACGGAGGACTTTGAGCAGCTTCTCTGGCAGAAGCAGGAGTTCCGGGAGCACCAACCATGCCGCCCATCTTTCCTGCGCCAATGATGGCGGCACCTATACCAGAACCTACACGCATCTTACGCTTGTTACCATCCAAGCTTTCAGCTGAGCTTCTTTTGGAAACGTCGCCGCGGTCGGGCCAGCTAGTACGAGAGACTGGTCCTGACTTCTTTCTAAGCGAATCTGCTTTGAACAGAGTACTGCTTGGTTCAGGAGGAGGTGGTGGCTTGCGAAGTGGAATCAGCGGCTCCATCTTCTTCTCTTGTTCAAGCAGCTTTTTCTCCTCGTACGGCGAATTTCGTCGTTGGTCGAAATCGATGATGTCTTTACGTCTGATGGGCGAGAAGTCTTTGCCAAGACGGTCGCGCGAGTGCTCCAAGCGAAGTCTTTGCTGCTGTTTGCCTTCCAAATATGCCTGTTGCTTACGTTGAGTCTCTCTACGATGCTCTTCTGCTTTGATTTCAAGGATTGCCAATGTCTCAGGCTCGGAAAGCGCGGACAAGTCTGTCGGCAGATCGCGATCCGTCAGAATGGAATTCTCACTAGCCATCTCCCGGATAAGGTTCTGCAACGATTTCTTCTTCTGAGGGACCAAGGTGGACTCATTTGATCTGAGAGTGGCAGCATCAAACTTGTCATCTCCAGTGAGTTGAGCATAAGTTGAGGGGTCGACTGGTTTGGAGAAGGACCCAGCTCGCAATGGCGACACCATTCCTTCGCGCGACGACTCGGTAGCGGACGAGCGGACGAAAAGTTTGAGCTTCCCAGTAGCGTCAGAAATATGGTGACGCGCAGCCAACAACAGGGAGTCTGTCAATGGCTCTTCGTGCTGCTCCTTGCCAGGTGAGGTTTGATGAATCGTCAAGTCGGGCGAGTCTACAATACCTAGGTTATAGCATATCGTTGCGCGCATCTCCTCGGGTGTTGTGACGGTCGTCAAATCAATCAATCTGTAGTTCCACCCGTCAGGCGTAACGAATGCATATCGCCTGTCGGATTCCCTGGCCGCAGACCTTCCTCGTTCAGGTACGTGCTGAGCCTTCTCAAGTTCCACAGCCATGTTCCCTGATCTACGAGAAGAGGGTCTATCTATCGAAGCCTCGCTTGAGTTCAGGCTTGATTTAGTGAGCAGTCGTGGCTGCGCTGGACTTGTAGGTGACTCCATATGGTCGTCACGAGAGTGGTCTCTGTCATTCTTCTGTTTGTGACGTATAAAATTACGGAGAAAGCCTGACTTGTGTTCTTTCGCACTCGCTGTAGCACTGTGGGGCACGTCTCCAGCGCTGGTTCGAGAAGTAAGCTCTGTAGGTGGCGGCGGTCGTGAACCCTCTTGTGCATGTCTGCGAGAATCGATTGGCGGCGTCTTGGCGTGGTTCGCATCGCTAGTGGCGCCGATGCGACTGGAGGCAGGGCCGCTGGGATTCGTATGATCACTGCTGCTGAGTCTGTGATGATTGTTGCTGTAGTAGCGATTGTGTGCCGACGCGGAGGAAGGATTTACTGGACGAGCTTGTTGCATAGCAGGACTATGCTGTGGACTTGGCTCAAAGCCTGTGCGGCCAAAATCAGAGCGAAGATGGTTTGTAGTTTGAGCGTAACTCGCGGTGAGTTCTGTCGAAACGCTGGGACTGTGCCGCCGAGGAATGTCAGCCTCACCAAGGGCAGCACGAGCGAAGGCGCTTCGATTGTCAGAGCTGTCATACTGCTTGTTCATCATGCTCATGGAGTCGAGCGTGACAGACCGCTGCGATGAGTATCTTCTCTGAGCAAACGAATTAGGCATCTGAAGGCCTGGACTGTCTTCACCTCCGCCAGCAGTCGTCGGGGTCGAGCCAAAAGCCATCTCGTGACGGGTCATCATAGGCGAACTCTCGATGGCGCCATCTGCATCTGCACTCGGTAGAAATTGTGAAGACTCCCTCCGTTGACGTGAAGGCAAGCTTGAAGAGCTGCTACCGTTGTAACTGCTACCTCCAGAATCGACAATACGCCGGATCAGTGTACGAATCTTCTTGCCATCCTCACGATCTTTGGCTTGATCCGAGGCTATGCCTGCACTAGCGCATTCCTTTTGCAACTGAGGGTAGACAGTCTTGTGCAGGAAAGCAACGTTGGGTTTATTACCCTGGGAACGGCCGATCTCAAGAAACTGCGAACCCTGGATATTGAGATGTTTGAAGGCTTCTTGCCAAATGTGCGAGAAACCATTATCAGCAAGCCAGGCGATAACTCGTTCCAGGGGCCATTGCAGATCGTGAGGCGACGCAGGAATGTCTAGAGGCGGTTGCTCGCGCTGCTGAGGGACAGGAGTCGAGTTTGTATCGGGAAAGGAGAGCATGTGGGGTGCGGGCGAAGAGTGCTCCTGTGTCTCTCTAGCAGGCAGCACCACTATTTGCTGTCTGGTGTTTGAAGGAGTCGGAGGAGCGTTGGAAAGATAATCTCTGCTCTGCTGAGATCGTAGTTGCTGCATAGGCTGAGATTGTTGATAGTATGAGTTATACTGATTAGCATTAGACTGGTTGTACTGAAGCCACCTGCCCTCGTCCATAGAATCAAGCGGGTACTGAGGAGTAGGAGGATATTGCGAGTAGAGATTTTGGTACTGTTGGTGGTTTTGAGTACGATTAGGGGTGCTTGAAGGAGGTGGCGGAGGCGGTGATGCGTGTAATGGAGGAATGCCCACCCCAGGGCCGAAGGAGTCAGCCCCGGGTATGTAGGTGGCAGAGACCAGAGGCTGAGTATCAGGAGGTAGCGGGGGCATCGAAGTGTATGCCTGGTATGCAGTAGGATCGTAGGCGCGAGGCTCACGAGGTTGTGGATATGGAGATTGCTGCTGCTGTTGCGATGAGTAGGGATACTGTTGCTGCTGCTGATGGGGATACGAGGACTGCTGCTGGGCGTAGGAAGAAGGCTGTGGTTGCTGCTGTTGTCTGTTCCAGAGAGCCCAGGCATTGAGAGCCGACTGCGGGGCACTGGGCGGTGGAGGGAGCATCATGCCGTTGTGCTGGGAGTTGCTAGTGGGCGGGCGCGGTGGCGGCGGAGGGAACTGCATCGAAGGAGGGTTGGACATGGGGGGCGGCGGAGGCATGTACTGCTGTTGCGACAGCTGCTGCTGCTGCTGCTGCTGCTGGCGCAAAAGCTGTTCGGCGGCTGTGGCCGATACATGGCGCTGTTGGCCGGACGGGTAGTTTGTGGGTGGCATTGCGCTCGAGGTCAGATGTTGCGGCAGGGAACGTCTCGTAGGGTCCTCGGGATCGGTGAGGTATTTGGCATGAGCAAAGGTACGAGCGCGAGGACGCGGGCTTCGGGGACTTGGTTGGAGGGTCGGGTAGGGTGAGTTGCTGGCGGTCGATGTGGGCCGTAGGAGGTCGCGCGAGTCGAACGAGGGTACGTCGTGTAGAACGAGGCCGTTCTGCGCCCTGCTGGCGGGCTTGGGTCGTGGTTGGTTTTGCTGCTGGTGGTGGTTCTGCTGCTGGCTTCCAGACGCTTGCTGTTGCTGCTGCGTCGACTCTCCAGCGATCATCTCAAGTCAAATCGATTGGGCCTCAAAGCGCTACCCTCATGTCGACCGACAGAAGGACGTTCGCACGTTCTGGGAAAAGAACTCCGGGATCTCTCGCAAACTCGCGAGCAAGCGACCAAAGGCGACAAGACGTCAAGGTCGACGGATGTGATCTGATCCGACTTTCAAGTTGTATTAAGCCTGACGATGGATGATGGCCCTCTCCTAGAGCGAACAATCATCAAGACTACGAGACGACTCGGCGTGTATATAGGCAGTGCGTGAAATTGCGACTGATGGTGTTGATTCTTCCTTTGGTCTGCTTTCTTGGCCTCTGTACCACTTGATCGTATTCTCAGGGACACGCCCGATGCGCTGCGGCAGCCTTGCATCCGAGCCAGTCGCCATCCAGCCACTTCCGCCATTGCCTTGTTGCACTGCGCATTCAGTTCATTTCAGATCATCAACCAGACTCCAACTCTTTGATATAGGGACATCTTCTCATCTGATTCTCTTGCTCTTGTTCAATGTCTGGTCAACCTCAGCTCTGCCAATTAAACTACCGTTCGCGCTTGTTTACCTACATACAGCTCTGCATCCCCTTTTGGCTGTAACTTTTGTCCGGCACGTGGCACAACCCCAGAACAATTGGGATTCCCCACTGCTGCAGCACTGCGCTCAGACTCTCAATCCAAAGTCCGGCAAGGAGAGCACTCCGAGCCATCTTATACCGATGCGCGCATCGATGGACATCGCCTTGAGAAGTCACTGATCTAGTCACCGTTGTAACCTAAAATCAATTGGGTCGGTCATCTAGGGCTCTCCTTATGGCTATGCATCTCAGCTGTGGTACACGGACAAGACTCCTACTTGGCTCAAAACGGCAGGAGCTGAATCGCACTATCATGTATAGCGCCTGTATAGCGGCGTACCAAGTATCCAGAGATCCTTCTTCCATCGACTAGTTTGCCTAGGCATCTGCAGCTCCGCACACAGCACGCATATTCAATCACCGTATCTGCCCTTGCAAAACTCCCGGTCAGCCGCCTCTTGTTAAACGGCAGGCCGTTTGATCCTACGCAAGATTGTCTTGAATTCTAAAATGAACCCGATTAGCACTTGCATTCGATAGGTGCTCGTCCGACCTTCATCTCACCTCTGCTTCTACACATCAGTCCTCTCTTTGCTTAACATGCCCTTTGAGGCTACTCGCAAGGCATCATGGTCCTCTACCAAGACGAAAATGGCAACACTGTTTCGGTCGGTGCCCTCAAAGGCGCCAGCAGCGGAGACGTTTACCGCTTCTGCATCCCTATGATGGTTCTGACCACTTTGTCGGTTGCGCTGCGAGTATACGTTCGAGGACATATGACGAAAACGTTCGGCATCGAGGATTGGCTAATCCTTCCTGCATACGTACGAACCTTTCGCATACCGCTGAACTAAGTTCCTACTGACGCCTGTAGGTCTTGTTCATGGCACTTTGTGTATGTGCAATTGTCATTGGCCAGTGGATCCAAAGTGACGATATCATAGAGCGCTTCCCTAGGGTCATCAAAGTAAGCCTATTTGACCCTTTCCTTGACCCAGCATACTCATCCTCGTAGCTCACCTCAGGAAATGCTGTCCTTTACATCGTGGACCAGATCTTCATCAAGATGTCTGTGGCTGCTTACTTCTACCGCATCTGCGAACGCTGGCAGCGCTGTGTCATTCTTGCCACTGTCGCCGTATTTTCAGCATACAACTTTGCGTTTATATTTGTCAGCCTTTTCCAGTGTGGTGTTCCCACCATCTCGAACCTCCTGCGACCAAACGTCGATGGCCACTGTATAGACTGGACCTCTATCGTCAGACCCCTACTGATCGTTGGAATCTCACTGAATGCAGTGTGTGACTGGGTCTTCGTCCTCGCATGTCTTCCGGTACTCTCCAAGCTACGACGCATGCCGACCGGAGAGATGATCTGCGTCTGCTTCTTGATATTCCTGGCCACTGGAGCTAGTGTCATCTCACTAGTCCGATTAAGATTCTTGCCGGGCGGAGAATCAGAAGTCCTGCTGTTGAGTCAAAACAGACAGTTTGCCGTACTATCCTTTACGGAAGCTGGAACGGCTATCGTCACAATATCCATGGCGACCTTACATCCACTGTTCCTGGCTTGCGTCCGAAGGAGAGAGTCATCCAGATATCCGGTGAACAACAGCCCTAGATACCACAGCTCTACTGAGCCGTGTCCATCCGAGAAACGAACGGCGCCCAGCAGCACGGAGGAGATGTCGACCGAGCACTCGAGTCTGGGTCGAATAGGCATACTTCCTACGATATACGACACCGAGATGGGCACCATGGCCAAGCGCGATTCACCTAGGCTCGGGTATACCACTGACTGGACATGAAGCTGTATTGGACGCTCCATTGGTTGAGCTAGTTGAGCATTGCCGTGGATACTTTTATAGAGGCTGGCCCGTCTCAGCAAGCGCCAAAGCAACGGTCCAAATCAGGACGGGTCATCTGGACGGGTCATCGACAAACCCTGAACTACTGGAGAAACCAGACTCCGTCCTCGACACGGTCGCAGGATACCAACCAGATCAATGAGTGGAGTTGCTCCTTGTCTAGCACGTCGAGCTCTCACGCTGCCGCTTGTCCGAAGGTTTTACAGACATTTGCATACGCAGATATCTCTCACCGTGCATCCATGCATTTTCAACGGCGCCCAGAATTCATCCGTATCGGCGACAAGAAGGCTGGGCCTGTACTACGGCAAACACAGGCATGTTGTGGCTTGAGTCTCGGCTTCACAAGAGGAGGGCTCTATAAGAGGCACAAGGGGAAAAGAGAAGAGAATAAGACTACGGAAAACGAACCATACTAGAGCCATACACCGTCTCCCTAGGGATGTCAAGCATGTACAAGCATTTGGAAACGATAGACACGAGAATACGATTCACATGTATAACAAGACCAAAGCAAAACAGCAAGATTCAGAGAACCTCGATCGAAATACAAGACATGCATACACACAGCACAACCACTCTCGCACCATTGCTCACCACATTTGTCGTCTCATCGCGAGCTAAAAGAGTTGGATGACCAGCAGAGGGGCAAAACGTACAGCAGCAGGGATTCCCACGTGGTCACCCACCGTAGTACTAATCTGCCGTTCAACTGCTTATGTATGGCAGAGCGGACGGGATGCCCAGTTTTCAGCTGACTGTGGCCATACGTGCTTGACCGGCACAGTTCAGGGATTGTTAACTCATAATTATCAAGTGAAGGATTCAAAGCCGAAAGTGTAGAGACCCACAGAGACTTGATAGCTCAGAACGACAGAAGGAGAACAGAACTGATGATGAAGGTATAGTGCTGGAGATGGATATAGATATTTGAGCAGATATGCTTTGCAAAACTCCACGACAAAATACAGATTTCTATAAAAACGCCCTCCATGTTTCTTCCATGTGCATGCTGATAAGCACAAATAAGATTGCTCCAAGAAGCACGATGTATGCATGCTAGCATGAAGATGTGCAAAAAGAGAAGGCGGATCCACCGCAAAATGCATTGTATGCTTGGAGATACGCTTTGTTGTTCTCCGCCAGAAAAGTCGCTGGCTTCTGAGTATTAAGGATGTAATGAAATTGTAGTCATTGTTGGAGTGTGGCAGAAGTGGTGGCTGGCTATGCGGAGGAGCTTCATCGCGTGATGACGAGACCGAAGCCATCAAGCCATTGTCCGCAGGTGCCGTAGACGCCGGCAATACTGTATCCTCTGGGAGGGATCAAGCTGCATCTGTGAACATTGTTAGCAACAGGTTCCGTTTGTATGTCAAATGCAATCGCTTACCCGCTACCACCGTCCTTGTTGCCATACCACTCGCTGCGACGACCGCCGCTGGTCAGAATCTGAATACCGTCAATCCAGAGACCAGCTCTCAGATTGAAGCCCAGCAGCGTTTCGCCGAATCGTGCATTGATGGGGAACTCGTCTCCGCCCTCCTTGCCACCTCTCTTTCCGAACAATTGATTCTCTCCATCCTCGTACACAAACTCGATGCCGTCTAACGCGAAACCGTGGAAGACTCTGATGGCAACTAGAAGCTTGCGCTTCTCGTGTGACGATCGCAGAAGCACTTCTTGAGGTTGTGTTCCATCCATTTGCGAGAATCCGACCTTTGAGCCTCTGAAGCCTACTCGGCTGTCGGGAAGCTTCAGCTTGGAGTCCTTGCTCACGTGCTGAGCGAAGTCGGCAACTTCGTGGTCGCCTTGGCCAAGAGAGAAGATCTTGATTTTCAGCTTCTTGTTCTTGTTGGCCTCGCCGACCTTGGTTCTCAGTTCAGCTTCTGTCAATGTGATTTGACGAGGTGCGCCTGCGGAGGAGCCGCTGTTCGGGTCCAGGTATTCGATCCAGTGACGGCAGAGTTCGTCGCCCTCGGTGTAGATCTCGATGAAAGCAATGCCAGTGCTTGCAGTGACCAGAGCGGCTCCTTTGTCAACAGCCCAGACCTGAATGCTGTCTTCCGGAGGAATGTTCACATCAGTAGGTAGAGCGAAACAAGGGTGCAGTCTGAACCTCAAAGCATCGAGCCTGTGCCATGCGCACTCATCCTGTTGAAGGCACAGTCGCATGCCTTGCGATTGCGTCCGTGTGCAGTAGGGCTCTCTAGTTGTGAACGTGCGGTTCAAGCGAACATAGTCGCGAAGCATGACACCTGATTCTTGGTGAGGGCATCCGAACAGATGACCGGTCTCGTGCATGTGGGCACCGATTCCGATGTTAGCAGCCTCCCAATTGCTTCCGCTCTCGTTGCAGTCGTTGGCAACATATTTCGTGTCGGTTTTTGTGCAGTCAGTAAAGGCAGGAACGACCTCTTCCAGATGAGCAGGATATGATTGCAGAGAGTGAGAGCCAAAAATGGCAAGTTTGACCTGTTCGTCACCACCTCCTAGAGCAGCATGTCCTCTCACTGTGCCAACTTTGGAGTCCCAATGTGTATCCAAGTACATGCAAGACACGTACTCTTTCTGACCCGGTCGAGGCTTGAAGTGATTCTTGACAGCATCCATAGCGATGGAGAAGAGATCGCCCTTTTGTTTCGCAGGCTCGTACTGTTGTGCTATGTTGAGATCTTGAATCTCGGCAACAGTCTTATTCAGAGTGATGATATGGATCTTGGCCTCATTGCGCATCTGCCCAGTTGCGAGGTCGCGACCAGTCAAGGTACCTTGTTGCCATTCCTCCTCATAGCGGAAGCATCGACGGCCGAAACCATGCCTGTTCATCTGCTCGCCCGTGAAGGCTTGCCACAGATATGCAGCCATACGGAATTTCCGCACCGCTGTTTCTAGGCCGTTGCCCTCGGTCTTGATTCGGTCAGGAACAGCGTCGTATGTTCGAGGTGAGTCTTTTGCGACCAAGATGGCCAGGTGGAGAGGCGGAGAGGAGTTCATAGGAAGATAATTGATCTGGAAATAGGAAGAGTGGGCAGTGCCGTTCATCTGTCCTTGCGAAGGTCTACGCTGGCGAGGGATAAAGTCTAGGCGAAGTCTGTTGGGACCTGGTTGTAGATAGACGAGTGCTTTGAAGTGCGAGTCGCTGACGGGCCATGACATTGGGGGAAAGCAGTCTTGGTGCGAACAGACGACAATGTCGCCGTCGAGTGGTTGTGACGGGTCACCGACCTGGCCGTAGATGAGAAGGACTTTCTGGTGGACCCACGATCCCTCGGAGGCCGAGATAACACGGGGTGCTAGCGGGGACATGTACTGGGTTGGTTTGGGTGAGCCATTGACTGAACCCTGCTCTCTCGTCAGTCTTCTGTAGCCAAGATATGGTCGTGTGTGTACTCACAGCGATGCTGTAGCGGCTGCTGTTGTTGTTCGACGGGCCGGGTCGGACACCGAGTGGTGGAGTCTTGCTACCGTTCATGCTGGCAAGGTTCGTGTTGGAGCTCGATACGGATTGCAGAGAAGGAAGAGGAGGAGAACCCGAGGGAAGCGGCGGAGACTTTCCGCCAAAGACCGAGTTCAGCGTTGAGGATGATTTATTTCGAGGCATTTCAGGAACAGGTTCGACGGTGGTTCCATCTTGAGAGCGCGAGTCATTGCTGCTAGAATGTGAATGGCCGTCGTTTCCAGAAGCAGTCTTTTCGTTCTTGAAGCTGGCCTTTGACCTCCGGCGGAACTCTTTCAGGAACGAAGGCATGGTGGTGGAAGTTGTCTAGTACCGCTGTCCGGTACGACGCAACAGGAGAGGTGGTATAGACTGGTCGCGGCTATGCCTCGTTGGCAGCAAACGGAGGGATATGTCAGAAGGATTGAGCTTGCGACGGCGGGTGATACTGATATGCGCGACACGGCGGTTGGCTGCTGGATATGCACTCTGCCGCAAGACAAGACAGTAGGGCCCAGATGCAGAGAGGTACGGAGTACGCGCTTCAAACACTGGCCAAGCAATTCTCACCACAGTCAAATCAGGTTTGACAGAGGGAGACGCAGAGGTTGGGCGGGACGAAGAGGATTGTAGGTTCGGGAGAGGATACGAGAGCCGCAGGCAGCCTGGAAGCTTGACTTGTATCCTTGAATTCTACATGTGTCCGTTGAGAACTTGACTTGAGCCTGGCTGCCAGCCTTGGACAAATGACGACTCTCTCGAGGTGTTGGCCGCGCCCGTGCCCCGGGCTTGCATGTGCCCTCGGCCACTATTCTATAAAGAGGTACGCCACATATTAACCTTGTCTTGTGGATCGCTGCATACCGACCGTTCCGTGACTGGCTAGGCGTCCGAGGGCCTGCTCATCCAATAAGCCGTGTCTCTGCTCGACGACATGCACACTATCTCCAGCATCAGACGCGACAGGTTATAGAGAACTGCTTTTCTGCATGTGCGAACAACCCAAGTGTTGCTGCCATTCGTGCTATCTGTGGCCAATATTCAGTAGGCTCGTGGACGGAGTCGGCATTGGCGATTCAGGAACCAGCATGCCAATTTGCTACTCCTCTTCCAAGGCAGAGAGCCAAGGGAGCGACTTTGCAATCCACTCTCTTTTCATCACTTTTCAATATCGCCTCATTGTGTTGGAAAGCAATCAATCAGGGGGGTTTAAGAGCAAGGGGATTGCTTCTGTAGATTGACTGCCGAGAGTTGACCAATGTTGTTTTTTGTTGTTGCTGTTGCCAGACGACGAGAGACATCAATACGCCGATTTGAGAATGTACCTGGAAGAAGCAAATACAAGGCTCAAACTGGTTGCGGAGAGGTGCGACTTGATGACGAGACGAACCAACGGGCTAGCGAAACTGGTCGTGTTTGATCGAGATGCGACGTGATTCAGTCAAAATGCCCCTCGACTCCGTCCCAGACTTTTGCAAACCTGACAGCGCTTAAGCCTTAGCGTATAACTGCCCCAGCAACATGGCCATGCCGAATGCATTCCACCACTCTATGCTCGAATCCTCGTGCATAATTGCTCTTTGACCACGCTTTTCTCCTTTGACCAAACTGTCGGATTTTCTCCTTAAACCCATACTCCTCACCACCCACCAGCGCATCTTCTCCATCAACATCTCATACTCTCAAGCGCCATGGCAGAAGCCGACGCTACCGGCACTGATGTCGCCAACAGAGTGATGCGCCGGCTCGAGCTGTCAAAGGTATGAGAGCTCCAATGTTGACCGGCTTGTTTATCTACGTCACTAACACCTTGTCTGTCACAGATGACCAGAGCATTGCAAGACAGACTGGCACTGGCCAACGTGAAGATCAAGCATGGCTGGGAGAACCTCAGTATCGACTCCATCGAGCCTCACATCGACCAACAACTCAAACGTAAACGGACCGCCTCGAGCATCAACGATAGCTACTCCGACACCTCGTCCAGCGTCTCAAGCCGCTTCCACTCCATCCCCGGCATGGCCTCGTCGCCCATGACTGCCCCCATCTTCTCCGACGATATGCCTCGGCTAGGCAGTTCTCACAGCAGTCTCCATGGCAGCACCCACAGCAGCAAACGCCCGAGGTTCGCCGACGTCCACAAATATCCTGCTTCGAGCAGCCAGACTGGTCGCAAGACTCGTAGCGCTCTCGCCGTTCAATCGTGGAAGAAGTCACACAGGCTTCCGGAATCCTCTCCTGTCTACCACAACAGAACCGCTGTCTTTCCTTCAACCCTCCATGTTCCGAAACTGTCCTTCATCTCCGAAGGCTCCAGCCTCATCGACGATGCTCCCTCTCCCGAACTGTCCGAAGACGACGACACCGATCTCCCTGTACACTCGTTCCATGTCGATAGCGACCTCTACAACATTCGCTCATCACCTCCTAAGACGCCACCCCCTCAACACCGCTTCTCCCGCACATCCAAAGACGGTGACAATGGTTGCGGTCTGTTCGGTTTCAACAACTCTCCTACTCCAGCGAACGGTGTCAGTTCACGAGTCATTGTCCCAACCACACCACCTTCCAAAACAACCCCTTTACCATCATCCATGATGCAGACTCCTGGAGGAAGCAATGGTCTCTTCGGCTTTGCACTGAACACGCCTTCCAACAACTTCAATTTCGCCGACTTCTGCAACGTTACGCCGAGTCCCGCACAAGTCAACTGGTCTGCCAACAAAAGTCCTTTATCGGCGCGCGAGCCACACCGAAAGCTCAATTTCGACGGCCTCTTGCAACCAGGTTCCAGCCCTGAAGTAGCGAGACTCACCAGCGGTGGCACTCTGGAACTTGGAGCCCTTCTCCAGGAAGCCCATCCCTAGCAAACATTCCTTTCACGACGACACGATATCTAGACAGATGTTTGGATTTCACGACCTACTGGGGCACACCCAAGTACCGATACCCGCATGTTTTTTCTTTGGTCAAATTTTCCTTTGTCTCAATGGTCAGGAGAGGGGGCGCCGGGTCAAGGGGTTTCAAGTGGGCGGTTAACATGGCGTTAGACGCGCTTCGTGTTCATTTCGCGTGCTTTTGAGTTTTCAGATTATTTGGTGCAGCGGCAGGCCAAAGACGGTCAATGACGAGGTGAGGGGTTGTCTCAAGGAGCTTTTACATAGCTAGCATAATGACATGCCTAGACCACAGGCTGGTATTCTTTGCACGCACATTTCCTTCAGTAAACCATCAGTAGAGTTAGACAGGGGTACGCGCTTGAGATTGGACCGAGATAGATTGCGCAGAAAGTCGGCTCAAGTTGCCAGCGTCAATTAGGGGTCTAATGACCGAGACGCCTTTGATGACCGTCGCATCTTGAACTTTGACCTTTCTACATACAAGATTATGCGCCCGCGATGAACACAACAAGTCGCACTCCAGATGCCTTGGGCAACGCCCTCGAACTCGTCAATCAGGCCTTCGACCAGGTGCAGAAGATTCCCGGTTCCTCGATCGTCATCCGATACATCCGCTCCAGCTACCAAGATGATCCTGTGCGTTCAGCCATGGAGCTGTTCTTGTTTCTCTTTGCCGTCTACTATCTGGTCTCGCCCGCATACTCGACGAAGAAGCAAAAGCAAATCCCCCTGACCGAAGACGTACACTCCGACTACAACCATCCACTGTCTGCGGCTCACTGACACGAAACACAGGAGATTGATGAACTCGTCGAAGACTGGACCCCCGAACCATTGGCAGCGCCCGTCACAGCTTTCGAAGAGGCCGAGAACGAGAAAAGACCTGTCATCGTTGGGTGCGCAACACAACTTGACCCTACAGGGAGATAGAACAACACGCTGATACACAATACAGTCCTTCAGCGCCCAAGTCAAAGCTAGCGAACGGCCGAACCGTAACAAACCTTGCCACCTACAACCACTTCAACTTCATCAACTCTGAAGCCATCAAGGAGGCTGCCGTCAAGACTCTGCGCGCTTACGGTGTCGGTCCTTGTGGTCCCCCTGGTTTCTACGGCACTCAAGATGTTCACCAAACCCTCGAAGCCGACATTGCCGCTCATCTAGGTGCCCCTGCCGCTATCGTCTATGCTCAGTCCTTCAGTACTATCTCCTCGGTCATTCCTGCTTTCTCCAAGCGCGGCGATATTATTGTCGCAGACAAGGCTGTGAACTTTGCTACGCGTAAGGGTATTCAAATCTCGCGCAGTACAGTCCGATGGTTCGAGCACAACGACATGGAAGACCTCGAGCGCGTCCTCGCAAAACTGGTCAAAGAGAATGCCCGCAAACCACTGACTCGCCGGTTCATCATTACCGAAGGTTTGTTTGAGAACGTTGGCGATCTCGTCAACCTTCCCAAGCTCATCGAACTCAAGCAAAAGTACAAATTCCGCATCATCCTGGACGAGACATGGTCATACGGTGTACTGGGTCGCACGGGTGGCGGTGTCACGGAGCAACAGAACGTGGATGCCAGCCAGGTCGACATGATCATCGGCTCGCTCGCTGGTTCCCTATGTGGTGGCGGTGGCTTCTGTGCTGGTAGCGAGGAAATCGTCGAACATCAACGTCTCTCTGGTAACGCGTACACTTTCTCGGCCGCTCTCCCTGCTATGCTTGCCACAACTGCCAGCGCAACCACCAGGATGTTGCAAGAACAACCCGAACTCCTCGTCGCACTAAGAGAGAACATCCGCGCTATGCGTGCTCAACTGGATCCCCGCAGTGATTGGGTCACTTGCACCAGTGCTGCTGACAATCCTGTTCTGATGCTCGTACTGAAGGAAGAAGTGGTCGAGAGCAGGCAACTGAGTGCTCCCGAGCAAGATGCCATCATGCAGGATGTTGTTGAAGAGGTAAGCCAGATTTACAACTAATTCGCGCGTTGTGTCTTTATACTGACTTGAATCAAACAGTGTCTTGCTAACGGTGTCCTGATCACGCGACTGAAGAGTATGCCCCCACCACTAGGCGGTACACCTCGCGACGAAGGCTGGCAGCCTCAATCTGCGGTCAAGGTATGTGTTACCACCGGTCTGTCGAAGAAGGAGACCGAGAAGGCTGGTGTTGTCATAAGGCATGCCATCACCAAGATTATGACACGCAGAAAGTAAATGAAGCAAAAGCCATGTCGTGTTTTTGAAGAAGTTCCTCTCGACAGCGATTCTCACGATGGAGCGATTTGGTTCGGAGTCTGTATAACAAATATATATCCCTTGTAATTGTGAAATGCAAGTCTTCTTCGTATTCTTCTCGAAGCATTTTGGGGATGCTATTTTCTGAGATGATCTGCCCTCCCGTGTCGGGATGGATCGTGATCAGTCCGCGCACAGACCTCTCGAGCAAATACGTCATGCTACCGCTCATTTGGAGAGGCCGCGCAAAGAGAGAGGCTTGGACATAGGGACAAGAAGTCTGAATCAACTCAGGCGTATCTGATCCAGAGGTTAACCAGATCATCAACATACACCTACCCCTTCGCTTTTGCATGCAGAAACTTTCGATTGCACCTATACAATGCTGGGCCGCGGGAAGCCAGCAGCTTCTATGCAGAAGACATATGACGATTGTTACTTGACATGCTCGACTGCTGTGTATTTTGAGGGTCAGGTAGGTTAGGTGTTGACAGCGGTCAGTTACAGCGGCTGATGGTAATTCAGAACAACGAGAGTGAGGCTCTCCGATCATGGCGCAATGCCCTGGACCAAATATACTACCACAACGCATATCGCATGCCCACCGGATGGCGACCACGTTCCGAGACGGAGAAAGCCCTGCAGGAGTCACTGAGGCAGATGGAGATGCAATGCAAAGAGCGCGTGGATCTACTCGAGGCACTTCGACAGAGTCGGGAGGAAGCTACGGAAAAGGAAACACAAGCAAAGGCAACCGCGTCCAGCACAAGCATCCCACTCCAGGAAAGCGCAGACCACAACAACAACACCGGCCTGAATGGAAGCAACATCCCTCCGGTGGACTACTCGGACATTTCACGCCCTACGCCTCCCTCTCTTCCAGTCCGCAACAAACGACCATCTTATACTTCAAAAGCAAGCTCCGGAACTGATGTTCCTCGTTCTCGCAGATCGCCCTTGCAGCCTGCTGTATCTGCATTTCCTCCATCTTCATCATCAATGCTGGCACCTCAGTCGTCGACTGACCAGCGAAGGAGCTCGCGCACACCTAGTCCCGAGAAGAGAGGAGGCATGCTGAGGACTTTGCGTGCTGGTGGGAAAGAGAGAACAGGTTCATCCGGCAAACTGTCGACTGCTACCTTCAGAAAGCCCGCAGCTGCTTCCAAGGCCGCCACCCAAGCATGGGGCATCACTCAGAGGGGTGCCAGTGTTGGCAGCGCGGAACAAGCCAATGGATATCTGGATGGTCCTGCTAACTCTGCTACCGTCTGGGATCCTTACACGAGAACTCTTGTCGACCCCAATTCTTCCCGACCTAATGCGCCTAATCACACAGCCTCTGCCCCTCCAGTGCCAGTTCATTCATCT
>Ga0268251_10000145_pt1 | contig 29160 bp, 37 predicted proteins | sample AgamicAsMae_FD_200527 | JGI IMG/M metagenome (GOLD analysis project Ga0268251, IMG submission 200527) | Agave microbial communities from Guanajuato, Mexico - As.Ma.e (v2) (version 2) | ecosystem: Host-associated > Plants > Phyllosphere > Phylloplane/Leaf | place: Guanajuato, Mexico | collected...
GTATAAGAGACAGGATTAGTCACTTTTGCCTTTATTTCCTGGTGGTTTTCAACTTCGCTGGTTTGTGTGTTTTTTGTATCGGATGAGAACGCTAATGATTTTTTTCCATTAGGTTCAGTTTTTTTGCCTTCCGTTTTTCTGCGGCTTCTTCCGTACATGTTAGAGGCCGTCCTTGCATCGAGTGTATACCCGGTTTCGTCAGCGATTATTGCCACAATCGTTTCCCACGATGCCAGGTTCTTTGCTTCGGTCAGTTGGTCATAACAGGCATTAAACGCCGCCTGCTTACTTTTTATAGCCGGGTTTTTGAGCAACGTAATGAGCTGCATCAGAAGTAACTTTATCGAATCATCCATTCCCGCCTCCGTTTTGCTTTGGTGTGTGAATAGTGAGTGATGTTTGTGTGATTGTCAATGCTTAAAAGGTGAAATGTGTGTGAAAAGTGGTGATTTGTGTGTGAGTGTTGAATTTCCATGTGTGATATGTGTGTGATTTACGTCTGCGTAAAAAGTGCCCTCATCTAACTAAGGCACGTTACCGACTGTATACGAAATTGCTCCGCAATTCCGATACGTCGAACGCGCCAAAGGGGAGACCCCTTTGAAACCCCCGCTGCGCTGGCGGAAACTTCGTTCATTACTGAGGCATCGTTATGGCGGTAAAAAAGACAAAAGACCGGGTGTTTCATTTCCGTGTTTCGGAGGAAGAAGCCGAAGCCTTTGAGCGCAGACTTGCTGAATCCGGTATGAGCAAATCGCGTTATTTCAGGGAAGTGTTTATTAACCAGAAAGCTGAGATAACGGTGACGGTAAAAGATATGCAGACCATCATTTTTTATTTTAATAAATCGAGTAATAACCTCAACCAGCTGGCTCATCAGGTGAATACGGCGCATTACTCACATAAAGTATCAGATAAGGTTTATCGTCTTTTCCTGAATACGCTTACAGATATCAGAACGCTGCTTCTGAAAGGAGTCAGTGATGCTGATAAGAGTTAGCGGGTATAACTCTGGTGTTAAAGAGTATCTTGAGGAGGGCATTAAAAACGGGCGAGATTATACACGTGAAGAACTGGATGAACGAATTATACTCTATGGCGACCTTGACCTTACAGATAAAACTTATAAGCTGATTCCTGATCGCGGGCAGGACAGATATCTCACGATTACCCTTTCCTTTGCTGAAAAAGAAATTTCACCGGATGTGATGCATAAAATCACAGAGGAAACCAGACAGTTTTTGATGTACGCCTATGAAGATGTCGAGTATAACTTTTATGCAGAAGCACATCTCCCCAGGATTAAAAAGATATTTGATAAAAGAACCGGCGAAGAAATTGAGCGTTACCCCCATATTCATATTGTTGTTCCCAAATTAAATCTTCTGTCCGGTAACGTCATAAATCCCGTTGGTGAATACATGAAAAATGAAAAGCATTTTGAGGCTTTTCAGGAGTACATAAACCAGAAGTATGGACTTTCATCACCACGTGAACATGTCAGGGTAAACCCGTTTAATGCGGCTGATGTTTTGTCCCGTTATAAGGGGGATGATTTCAGGGGCAGGCACAGGGAGTTAAAACAGGAACTGGTAAAGGAGATAATCGGGAAAGATATCCGCACACGTGAAGATTTTTATTCATTGGTTGCAGATTATGGTGAAACCCGGATTCGTAATGCGGGTAAGGAAAGTGAATATATTGCAGTGAAGCTGCCGGGTGATGATAAGTTTACGAACCTCAAGGAAACTATATTTCAGGACAATTTTATCAAAGATCGAAAGGTTATCAGGCCTCCACTTGATAAATCTGTGATTGCTGAGCGATTGCAGGAGTGGCCTATGCGGGCAAAGGAAATTAAATATATTGCGAAAGCAGGTGAAGCATTAAGAAATAACTACTATCGGGTATCTGACCATGCCCAAAAAATAAACATCCTTTCTCATGAGCAATATTCATTCTACGAACAGTACGGAGGAAATAATGAGCTACATCCTGCCCAGCGGTCGCCAGGTGACGAGCGAAGTGCTTCTCAAGATAGAGACAGAGGATCTGCCCGGCCTGCCGGTGGCCTGCAAGGTATGCCCGGCAGCGATGTGGCAGTTGACGGGAACACCCGAAGCACCACAGGCGCGGTGTTTCTGCCGGGTAATGCACGTGTTGACCTGGAGCAGCCAGCACAAGGAGGAGATTCTGGACTGCGATCTGATTTACCAGGCAGAAGAAGCCGCCGAAGAGAAGAAAGCCGCTCAGGAAGCGAAACAGGAGGAGAAAGAACTGCGGGAAGCACGGAAAGCGGAGGAGAAGGCAGAGAAGGAAGAGAACGCCCGGAAACGGGAAGAACGACGCCAGGAGCGGGAGCAGCAGAAGGCGGACGCCAAAGCGGAGCGGGAAGAGAAAGCCCGTCATCGGGAGGAGCAGAAAGCCCAGGAGAAGGCCGACAAGGAAGCGCGGGCCAGGAAGCGGGAGGCAGATCGCCAGGCGCGGGCAGAAGAGAAAGCGAACAAAGCGAATACCCGGACACCACCGCCGGGGGACGATATCCCGATGACCCCGGAAGCCGTGAAGAATACCGCTATGCCTGGATTCCAGGAGTGGGCGGATCAAGTCCCCCCTTCCACGTCAGAGGAGGATATGGATCAGGAAACCGACAACTGACAATACCGCCCTATGCCCGCAATCCTGCCTGTATTCCAGGCTTTGATGCAGTGGAGCAAAACACGGCCATCCTTTTCAGCGACACCGTTCAGACACCAGTACGGCCCGCTGCACGTGTCAGGCTGATAAACCGTGTCATGCCACGACAACCCCGAAATGCCTCATACGTTGCAGCCTGCCTGCAACGGCGGCAGAGCCGCGCCAGTCTTTCGACTGCCCAGCAAAGGGCGATGTTTAAAGCCGATCAGACATATTTCGACAGTCGCCGCGCCATCCTTGGTGATGACCGGCTGACACCTAAAGAAAAAACACAGTATCTCGCGGTGCTGACGTTTGAGCGTCTGAAAGCGCATCTGCGAATAACACAGCCCGAAGGGCTTAACCAGCAGGAGAATATAACGATGGGAAGTGAAGATATCAGGCAGCATATTAAAGCGCGTCGTATGGGTAAGAACTCAATCAGTGCGCCGGATGAGGGGGAGAACCCGCCGAAGGACGCGCGTCAGCGCTTTGCCCGAATGGCTGAAAATATTGAACATAACCTTGGTGAGCGCAGTATCCGGGAGAAAGTGCGCATTATTACCGCTGCCGACCTTTATACCCGTAAAGCGAGGCTGAGTGAGAATATTCACTACCTCGATAAATCCACAGATAAGACGCTTTTTATTGATACCGGCAAATCGATTGCGGTCAGTAAAAACGGGATGAGTGAATCAGCGGTGACGGTTGCACTGGAGCTGGCGAAGGAGAAGTTTGGCAGCACGCTGACGGTAAAAGGTTCACAGGCATTCAAAAATACAGTGATCGAAGCGGTGGCGCAGAAAGGGATGGATGTGCATTTTACCGATAAGGAAATGAATCGTCGTCTGGCGGAGCGCAAGGCAGAGCTGGCCGTCGAACGGGAAGGCCAGAATATCAGTCAGGGGCAAGAACCCACACCGACGCCAAAAACACGTGAGGAGTTTATTTCCGCTTTCAGCGAGCTTGAGAAAAAATATCATTCCATCCGGGAAAGTGCCGATTCAATGGACGGCATTGATTTGTACATAAAAGTGGTTGACGTTCGTGATGAACGTAAAGAACTTACAATGGCTTACCTTGAGCTTGTCGGTGGAGATCCTCACGAAAATCTGGATGACCGTTGCCGTACCCTCGAAGCCGAACTTCTGAACCTGAGCGATCGGAAAATCGATGCAGAGCAACCCGCGTCAGAAACTGAACGCCCGGCTCAACCTGGTGCCTCTTCGACGAACCATATTATCCACGAAGGTATTTTGCTCGAACATGGCGAAGCACCTTATCAGTTCCAGCCTGATATGAGTAAGCCGGAAGCTGAACGTAACGACAGCTATTACGTGAAACTTCAGCGCCCTGATGGCAGTGAAAAAGTGGTCTGGGGTGTCACCCTGGAAAAGGCGGTGCAGGGATTAGATATCGGTGAGCGTATCAGCCTGGAAAATATGGGGAAAGAGAAGGTCGAATGGCAACAGAAACTTGCCGATGGCTCTGTTGAAACGCGTACCGGCGAGCGGGTGGCATGGGAAGGCAGGCCACTTGATCGCGACATCGATAATGCCGGGGCGCAGCAGGGCACCACATATGAAGAGTCTGAATCGTGGGAAGAGCGTGATTACAGCGGCCCGGATGTGGCCTGAGGAGAAAGACCATGACAGCACAAATTTCCGTATATGGCCGCCTGGCGGCCAGACCTGAAATCAGAACAACCCGCAAAGACCAGCCAATGGCGTTATGCCGGATGGCGGTATCGTTGCCGTGCCATAATCATGCTGATGGATTTATGACGTTCTGGGTCAGTGTGGTAGCGTTCGGGAGACAGAGCGAACAGCTTCTCCGGCACGATAAGGGGGAGCCAGTCAGTGTGGCCGGGGCGCTTCAGATGGTTCAGTGGACGGCATCCGATGGTACTTTGCAGACCGGGCACCAGATAATTGCTGAATCGGTGATGAGCGCCAGAACGGTTATTCCCCAGGAAACGCCACCGGCTCCGGCCAGCGGTCACCAGGGTCAATAAAAGGAAAACCGCGATGCAGAAAGATAAACAGGACTGGCTCATGCAGCTGCGCCGCTGCCGTAATCTGGAAACCCTGGAAAAGGTCATGGAACACACACGCAACGGCCTCAGCGAGGCTGAACTGCTGGCGTTTGACTCCGCAGCCGATCACCGGCTTGCCGAAATCACAATGGGGCAGTTTTTCGATAAGGTTCCGGCAGCCGTCTGGAAACACGTCCGTTAATACACCGCTGTTTCAGTAATCATCTCTTCGGGGTCTCTATGAACCGGGTCACCGCCATGATCCGGTTTTTTGATCCTTTCGATCTTTCTGAAATTGCCTGTTTTGTTTCTGCGTGTTAAATTTGCGGAATATTTTACCGTATCTCACGGGCGGGACGCTCCCGGTAACAGCGTCCAGGACAGGGGGAAGACTGCATTACGGAACCCTGAACGCAAAAACCCCCTGAAATCTGCACTCAACTTGGCGGAAGAATCAGATATTCAGGGGGTGTAAAGCAGGCGCTGGCCTGCAAAGGATTATAGCAAATGCGTGGACACAAACAACCCCTTTACACCGCCATAAGTTCGGGCGGGTGTGACAGCTGAACAGCAACGTTCTTCCATGTCCCGGCCTTCCCCGGCGGGCGTACCTAAAAACACTCCCTGCTATAACGTGGCAAGCCGCAAGCGTCGTCGTTTCCTGAACCGCTGGATCATGGCGCTTACCACATCTGCCGGACGTATCAAAATCAGAGCCGAACTCCGCCGCCGTATCCGGCGCAGTAAATACTGGGTTAACGAAGCAAATCAGTACGGACTGGACACGCTTTGCGAATTGATACTCGCTATCCTTGATGACCTTGATTTAAGGGACTGGCAGACCTGCCAAAACCTGGAAACTCTTGCAGAACGCGCAGGGTTAACCCTGAGTCGCGCCAGCCGCGCATGCGATCGGCTTTCCTGGCTCAGTGCCATTATTACGGAAAAAGCCCCTTTCAATCCTTACGACGCGAAATGCGCATGCAAGCATATCGAGGTAACAGAGGACTTTTTCGCCATTCTCGGTATTCCCCTTAAACAGGCTTATCGCGAGCGTGCCCGACTGCTGAAAGCTGCCCCAGAAGAAGTTATTCATTCCTGGGATACCCGCCTTATACCCATCCGGGTGGCGAACTGGCAGCGCAAGGCGGCAGCCGGTTTAGCCCGTATGAAAGCGAAACGTGCCCGCGCCCGCGAGCTGAAGCAGGAATATTATTCACCAACCCTTGCCTGATGCAGAAAATTTAACCGCCCTGACTGGCGGGGATTTCGCACGTCCACAGGAAACGGGCGTACAAAAAAACGCCATGATGCATCATCCCCCCGTCTCTTTTCCTTCCGTTTTACGGTTTATCCATGCTGATTTTTTCCCGTCATTGCACAAGTGTTGTAAAGGCTGTTGATAAAGGGTCATGAAGTGCAAACGAAAGCGTGCAATTACTCTTTTGTTGTTCTGTTAGTTACTTACGTACTAACAGAACACAAATAAATAAAACATTACTGTTATCCACGTGAACAAGTGGATAACTGAAAACCTGGGCGCAAGCGCCCTAATTTACCACCCGCCGCAAGCGTCGGGCACTGTACAGCGCCAACCAGAAAAACACTGCGGCTTGCCGGAATAGCTGTAAGACCACGATACACGCTCGTAAGCGCCCCTACGGGCCGCTAACGCGGAGATACGCCACGCCTGCGGCTCCGCCTTGCCGTGACCACTCCGACCGCGCACAAAAGCTCCTGTATCGCTTACAGCGGGTTATGGCTTTGCAGGGAGGGGAGGTTAATAGCGATCTTCTATCGATCAACCGGCTTCGCCGGGTTTTCCGGCGGATTTAACTACAGCGCCATTTTCAGCCTGATTTCCGCCTGCATGCGCCTGCGGCGCATTGATTGTCGCGCTGCGCACTGCTCGCGCTCCTTCTGTAATTTACCTGTGGGTTTGACAGAATTAATTGAATAAAAAGTAAAAATCGAGGGATACCAGGCAGTATATAATTGCATTATAGGCGCATTGAGCCTATAATTATTAAACGGTGGCAACAGAAGGTCACTCGTTCCGGGAAGGCCATGCTGCCGATAAGGAAACGAATGAAACTGTCAGATGTCGCGACCATCCGGACGAATTTTCAGGAAGCTGATTTCTGGATAATACGCCGGGGCTCTTTAAAATCCTGTGGCAAACCCTCCCGTCAGTTCAGTGCAGAACACATTGGCGTAAAGGTTGTCAGGACAGACTTACTGTTACCTGATTATCTTTTTATTTGCTTCGAGTGGCTACACTCGCAGGGAATATGGGAGCCATTAGCTACAGGGACTCTTGAGCTGGTCAACATCAGGGTTTCAGACGTGCGATCTATCGTGCTGAATCCACGCTGAAAACAAAGGTGGGGGATTAACCCCACCTTTTCAGGCGGGAGATATGAGGAGGAAAAATGATAAAAATCGATATGCCTGATATTCAGACTCAGAAAGATATTGTACTGCGGGAGTCTGTTCGTCAGGCCTGCGTACAACTGGAAAATAATCTTAAAGCGCCGCATATACCTGGTCCGGACTTTGATTTCCGTCAGTATGATCAATCTCACCTTAAGACCGAAGATGAGGGATGGATGCCACCGGCGGCCGAAGTGGTTAATGCGTGGTTTGAGCATTTCAAATCAGCATTCCCTGAGTACGGTTCCGATAAGAAACTAGGGTTGCTGCTTGGCTTAACAGGCAATGCTGATCGCCGGATAAGGTCGTTTCGTTCCGGAGAACGTCCGGTTCCGTATGGCATCTGGCGACGTTTTCTGGTGATTACTGGCCGCGCCATGCAGGAAATTATTACTGTGAGAGCGTTTATTGCCGACAAATAAAACATCTACCCACAGTCTTATCCCCCGTTTCTGTGGATAATCAACATCTGGTGCCCCGTCCCCCTGATCGGCACACCAGATATGGGGGACTAACAGCATGTTGATGGGCTCCGTTTGGGAAACGGAAAATATTGTACGTTATTGATGGTCAGCGGCCAGGCGTCCTGATTCCCTGCTGCGTCTGTTATTCATCCGCAAGGTCAAACATCGCATTCATACTGGCGCGGAACCGCTGCACGGAGGCGGTCAGCGCCCTGTTCCTGACCTGCTCCTGCGCCAGTGCCTCGCGAAGCCGCTGAATCTCGTCGCGGTGGCGCTGATACTCCGTGATGGCCGTCATGAACGCCTTGCTGGCTGATGCAGCCCCGATATGCTCCTGAGCCTGCCGGATGGCATTGTCCTCGTCCCCGTTGGTTCTGATCGTGTAGTGTCCCATAGCGCCTCTTTTGCTGTCATTCCTGCGTCACCGGCTGCGCCCCGGATGCGCTTTCTGCTGGCAAATACAGAGTGGCCAATTCCGCAGCGGGGGCAGTTTTGCTGGCACTGAGGATAAAACAGGCAGGAGAGAAAAACAATGGATTTGCTGGCATTTCAGCGACCGCAGCTGGCGCCGGTGAGACTGTTTTGCTGGCAAACATTGCGGGCGCCCGCCGCTGCAGGTTATGGTTATGCTGGCAGTATACGGTGATGGCGCTCTGACGCAGGTTCTATGTATGTGTTACGTCAATTTTCACGTAACAGCGCCGGGAGGCACGTTATTTTTCACGTACCCGGTTATGCCAACGAAGCGGGGAAATTGTCCGTAAACGGTGCCTATTTAACATATAACATCTTACACGCCCAGGCCGATCGGCGTTCGTCGCCGGAAAGCCCCCTGACCTGCAAAAGTGCGTCTCTTCTCCGGCAAAAAGGGTTCTTTTAATGTTAATAATTTGTTATCGGAATCCCGTTTCCCGTTTGAATCATTTTTTGCCGTCAGACGCCTGTTTCTGACAGTTTCAGAACGGAAGCTCGCCCTGCTCCACGAAATTATCTTCCTGATGCGCTTCCTCCATACTCCATGCAGACTGGAGATAAGCGAGGGCATCACCGACCGGCACCGGAACTGCACAGCCCAGCAGGAGCACCTGGCCGGGGTGCAGCCGTTCAACCACCGCGCCGGGATGAATGATCGTGATCAGCTCACCCCACATACTGAACGTGTTCACTCCTGCACGCTGCCCCGGCTCATAACCTGATTTCATTGATTACCCTCAATATAATACTGTATATGTATACAGTATAGTTTACGAAAGGTGCCTGTGCAGCAGGTTTATTGTCCTCTATAAAAACCTGGATAAAAGTTTTGCAGTATTATAAGGTATTACCTGTTAGTTAATTGGTGATGAGGTAACTATGTCGCAAGCAAATCCGCCTGTATCAGTAAAAATTAATCCTGAGATGAAGAGTCGCCTTGAGGAGCTTTCCAGACGTACAAAGCGCTCGCGTAACTGGCTCATAAATGAAGCTGTAGAAGAGTTTGTTTCTCGTGCAGAACAGAGAGAGGCATACAGAAGGGAAGCCGCGAAATCTCTTGAGGAGTATCAGCAAACCGGCTTACATCTGACGATGGAAGAAGCTGATTCCTGGTTGTCCTTACTTGAATCAGGTAATGATGTGGAGCCGCCTGAATGCCACAAGTAAGATGGACTTCTCATGCGCTCAGGGACGTACAAAAGCTTAGCCGGTTTCTGAATCAGAAAAACAGGGAAGCCAGTAAAAAAGCTGTGGCAGAAATAAGGAAATATGCACGCCTATTAGAAACAACCCCGGATATAGGTGTGCCGGATGAAGATGATGAATACAGCGGATACCGTGATCTTATTATTCCTTTCGGTGCTTCCGGTTATGTTTTGCGTTACTTCCTTGATAATGGTCAACCGATAATTGTTGCTGTAAAGCACCAGAAAGAAGCTGGTTTTTACTAGATATGAAATATTAATATGTACATTAAATGAACACCTATTTTAAATGTAAAAGGTAAATACCATGAAAAAATATATTTTACTCCTTGGTATAATTGGTTTGCTTACAGGGTGTAATGAAAAGGTTTATGAAGCATCTTTCTACCAGTCTAATCCGGATCAGGCAAAAGAGGTTCTGAAAAAATGCCAGTCCGGGGATATGACTGGAAAAAACTGTGGCAATGCAAGTAAGGGATATGATGCATATAAAGCGCAAGCTTTTAAAGATTACATGCTGGGGAAAACAAAAGAGAAACCAAATTTTGACTGATTAAAAACTATTGACGCTACAGCGCCGGACGGGCATCCGACACTGTAGCTAACCACCACAACCTGCACTGGAGGATGTAATGGCTGACCTTAATACTACGCAGCTAAAATTATTTCACAATCTTTTTCCTGAACTAACACCAGTCCAGACAGATACAGCCGTTCTTTATAGCTATGGTCTGGGAAGAGAGGAAGTTGCGGGATTTCGCCGTGTATCTGTCCCCGCTGTGGACAAATCACTTACTACATGCAGAAGACTTCTGCATGTAGAATCGTTGGGCCAGTTGCGGACTGTTGTACTGTTACGCATCAATGTCAGCCTGTTTTTAAGTAAAAACACTGAGTAGTTCTTACAGAAATAGAGACCCGCTCCTCTGGAGCGGTTTTTTTTTGAACTAAACAGGGGGATATTCTTTGATTTGGCTTAGGCGTGGTTAAGGCGCTTTGCAATTCCACTTTTCATTTCATGATTTATCACCATTAGTCGGATTTTGAAAAGAATGAAAAGTATGACTTTCTCAGACTGTCACTGTATTTGTTTTTAGCTTATTTTACGTTTGAACAAAGGAAGATTTTTTTTATGGTTTTCCTTTGTGAATGTTTAGTTATGAATGCCTGCCCCGCCTTCTGTAGCGGGGTGATTTTATTTTGTCTTAATCTTAAGTGCCTTTTAAAAAGATAAGGAGGGGCGGAAGCGTGCCTTTTTATACATTAAAAGGAGTGTCTCGCATAAATTGAGAGGATATATGGCTAAAAAATTAGGAACTTCAAAGACCACAGAGTCTGTATATGTGGGAAAGGAACGCTATGCCATCATTGAACAGGCGGCGCGAAGAATTTCTCATATTACTAATTACACCGTTAAACCCAGCGCTGTGATTCATCACATCATTGAAAATGAAATTGGCAGGGTTGAAGAAGAAATGATTAAACGGATTAATAGCGTCAAAAAGGAAAGTTAGATGATAGGGGGTGGTAGTGAGTAACGTAACATATCCGGCATGGTTTGTTGTCCAGACTAAACAAAATCAGGAAAGAAAGGCAGAGTCTTCACTTGTAAGTCAGGGTGTTGAATGTTACCTCCCTGTAGTTGAACAACCCGCAATAAAATACAGAAACAAATTTCACGGTGATATTTTATTTCCTCGCTATCTTTTTGCCTTCTTTGATCCAGAAGTAATCCATACCACAAAAGTGAAAAATACAAGAGGTGTTGCTGGGATAGTTAACTTCGGTGGGGTTCCTGCAATATTGTCAGAATCACAAATGGCCGATATACGTAAGGGAATTGACCATAGTATTTTCACTGAAATGGAAAATCATAAACCGGAAAAGGGCGAGCCTGTTGAAATTATATCTGGCGTATTTGAGAGTATTAGCGGTATTTATGAAGAGCCGGATGGTTTGAAACGGTCAATGGTGTTGATTGAACTTTTAGGGCAGCAGATACGCAGGTCTGTCAGTAACAAAGATTTCCAGTTTATATCACGATAAGTTTTTATTCATTAAGGAGCTAACCATGCTGTCTGTTTCTGCCATTATGGGGCTGGCTCTGCAATGTGCCTCGACAATTCACCCTGATACTGTAAAAGATGTAGCAAGGGTGGAATCTGGGTTCAATCCCTTCGCAATTGCTGAAATAATTCCAAAGGAAAAGAGAAATCCCGGCGATAAAAGTGTTGTTTCATATTTCCCTTCAACTCTGGAATCAGCTATTGATATTGTCAATAAAATAGAGTTGCGGCATCATCGTTATTCTATAGGGTTAATGCAGATAACAAGTACGAATTTTTCAAAATATGGGATGAATGCTGAAAAGTTGTTTGATCCATGTAATAGTCTTTTTGTGTTTGAAAAAATAATCACAGATTGTTACCTGAGAGGAGGAACAGTTAAAAAAGCACTGAGTTGTTATTACTCTGGTGATTTTAATACCGGGCAGAAACCCGAAAAAGATTTTTCACAAACCAGCTACGTGCAACGTATCGGATATAACCCGCCAGGTGGCGGCTATGTCGTCCCCAGCACAAAGGAGGATCAGCAGCAACAGAACGCTCCCGCCGCGCCCCCTGAATCACTGCCTCCGGCATTTGAGTCCTGGGACATTCTGCGCGAATACCCACGCCCTCCGGCATCTCAGCCGCCCGCAGAGGGAGAAAAAAAGGAGGAAAAGAAACCTGAATTATCTGGGAAAACTCTAGCCGGGTAATTAAGAATCAGGAGTTATATATGAATTCAGTATTTCTTTTTATAATTTTGTCGTGGGTTTTGTTTTTAATGCTGACAAATAACTTTCTGTCACTTCTCATTTCTTTTATGTATGGGGAGTTTAGAGAAAAAATACCACTGATAATAGGGGGGGTGATCTTTGTTTTTTGCGTCTGCTATTACATTTATATTTTAATTGGGAATGTCTAATTGATGTGAATGCAAACCGTCTTTTGTAATGTGTCACGCCGTCAGGTGTGGTTTTTTATGTGTGCAAAAAGGTGGGAAAGATGAACGAAAATCCGAAGCAGTCAGAAAAATCAGTAAAGGCTGAGTTTTCTGCATTAAAGACTGAGTTTTCTGCATTAAACGTATGGTGGAAATTATTTTATATTTTTATCAGTGTGGCTATGATTTGGTTTTTTGTTTTTTGTATGTTTTCGCTTGTGAGTTGAAGAACAGTAATAACTTCATTTTGTAAATAACATGCCAGAATATGTCACTTTATTGTGGTGGGTATTTTCATCCATTAAAAGGAAATATGTAATGAATCAGTTCAAGAAAGATATTCTTAAATTTGCTCTGTGGCTGACGCCGCAGCGTTATTTTTCTGCGATGTTTATTTTGTTAGCCGCATTTACGCCACAACTGGCTCTGGCTGAATGGTATGACCCCCTTATCGATGCAATGAAATCAGCTAAAACGGGGTTTATTATTATTCTTGGGGGGATCAGTGTCCTGTCTATTCTTTATTCCGGCGCGTGCCTGTTGATTTCCCGTGTGCTTGGGACAATGGATACAAATATCTTTGATTATGGTAAGCAGGCTTTAATTATTGGCTGTGTTGGTGGTGCGGTGACTCTTGTTACCTGGACATATTCCTGGTGGGGAGGCGTGATCTCCATATGAGTGATGAAAACATCACGCTCAGTTTCGACACGCACAACGGTATGAACCGGGTCGCCATGAAATGGGGAGTTCCTTACCTTCTTCTGATGGTGCTGATTTTCCTGATTCTCGTGAGCCTGGCCGCAGGAATTTATTTCCTGCGCTGGTTCGGCCTTATTGTACCGGTTCCGTTCGTGCTCGTACTGTTCGGCGTAAAAATCCTCTGCGCTATGGATGACAGGGCGCTGCGTCGTTTTCGTTTTATCATGCGCCGCCGCGCACTGAATAAAACCTATGGCCGTCATCTGTTATTCACCCCCCGTAATCCTGAATGGAGTAAAAGACATGCGCGACGCGTATTTCAGGAAAACATTCTCTCCGGAGAATAAAAAACTACCGTGGCTTGGTTACCACGTTGATCCTCACATCTGCTCTCTGGGACATTCCCACCTTGTGGCGGTGATGCGGTTCAGGGGCGTGTCACATGACACCCGCGAACTGTCAGTACTTAACGCTGAGTTCCAGCGTCAGAACCGCTGTTTTCAGGCAATGGGTAAGCAGGAAGGCAGCGACCTGATGGTGCAGACATATACCTTTAAGAACCGCGTCAGACTGGAGACCGAATACCAGTTTGACTTGCCCATCCTTCAGGATTTTGCCGATGCTTATACTGCGCCGTTCGAGGAAGGTGAATTCCGCCAGGTGGGTTATGCAATGGCGCTGATTTTAAAGCACCATGACCTCGATGACGGTATCGCCCGGATGAAAGACCTGCTGCAAATCTGCACCGTCATGCTTGATAAATTTGGCGTGACCGTGCTGGGCATTAAAGAGCGAAACGGCCAGTTATTCTCTGAGGTGGCACGTTTTTACTCCCTCATCCTCAACGGTGTTGATATGGATGTGATGATTGGCGAAAACCGTCTGGGTGATGCCATGATCGACAGCGAAACGGCGTTCGGGGCTTATGACTATGTGGAAAACCGTCCATACAGCGGGCAAAAGCGCTTCGCCACCACGTACGATTTATTCGAGTACCCCGCAAAAAGCCAGCCAGGGATGTGGGATGAGGTACTGGAGGAGCCGTGTGATTTTTGTCTGACGCAGACGTTCCACTTTGAAGAACGTAATAAAATCAAGACCAAAATCACCATGCAGCGGGTTGATCTGGCGAACACCGAGGGTGAGTCTGAGCAAACCGACAGTCTGGAAGATGCCATTCAGGCGGTGACACAGGGCAGTCTGGTGATGGGGCTGTATCATGCCAGCCTCGTTGTTTTTGGTGACACGCCGGATAAGGCATTGGCAAAAGGCTCCCGCCTCCAGTCACTGCTGAGCGCCAGAAGCGCCGTGTTTAAACGCTCTACCAGCACCAATATCAACACCTGGCTCACACAGTTGCCTGCCTACAGCGATGTTATTTACCGTTCGCCGCGTTCAACCGAGAATCTGGCGTGTGGTTTTTCACTCCATGTCACGCCTGGGGGGAAGGCAACCGGTAACCCCATTGGTGATGGTTCGGCGCTGATGCCGGTCAGTACCGCTAACGGCGGACTTTACTTCAAGAACTTCCATGACAGCCCGCCGGGAAAAAACAGCGTCGGGGATATGTTACCCGGTCACACCATCTATATGGCGATGACCGGCGCGGGTAAGACCACCAGTGAAGCTGCTGACCTGCTATTTCTGAGCCGTTTTAACCCGCTCATGTTTTCCATCGACTATAACCACGCGATGGAAAACATGCTGCGTGCGCTGGGAGCGAGCTATTTTTCAATAAAACCAGGCTATTTCACCGGAATTCAGCCGTTTCAGTGGCCTGATTCGAAGGAACTGCGACAAAAACTTCTCGACCTGATGAAGATGTGTGTGGGCGGCGTGGAAGGCGACGAAGAACATCTGCTGAGTGAGGGGATAGGTGCCGTAATGACACACCAGAACCGCTCCAGGCGCAGCCTTTCTTTGCTGTATCAGTTCATTCCTGAAACGGGCGGCAATGGTCTTAAGGCCAGACTTGCCCGTTGGTGCCGGTCGGTTCAGGGGCGAACTGGCGAAGGGGTGTATGCCTGGGTGCTGGACTCTCCCACAAACCAGCACGATCCGGAAAACTACCGCCGTCTGGGGTTTGACTGTACAGAGCTGCTCAAAAAGGAGTATGTCAGCGCTCACGGGGAGGTGATGGTGGTTCTGATGACCACATTCTTTTATATGAAGCGAGTCATGCATGCACGTGAACCCGGGGCGCTTCTGGTCAACCAGATATCCGAGTTCTGGGCCTGCCTGATGTTTGACGAGACAGAAAATGCGCTAAGAGAAATTCTCAGCGCTGGCCGTATGCGTGGTGAATTTCTGCTGGGCGACACACAAAACCCTGAGCAGGTTCTCGAAACACCGGCTGGACCCTCATTTGTCCAGCAGGTCGTTACAACAATCTGGATGGCGAACGAAAAAGCTGATCGTGACAATTATGCAAAATTTGGCGTCACCGGCAGGCAGTTCGATAAGGTTCGTGAGCTGGGTAAGCTCAGCTACGAAATGATGATCAAACAGGGCGGTGAAAGCGTCATGGTGAAATTCGGTCTGTCCGGGCCGTGTGAATACTTCCTGCCGTTGCTGAGTGCCTCGAAGCCAAACCTTGCAGTTGCAGAGCGTATCCGCGGGCACCTTGGCACCGATGACCCGGCTGAATGGGTGCGCCCGTTCCTGGATGAAATGGTGGCCGTCCGGGTACGGCAAAAAATGAACACCGATGATCCGGCTGTATGGCACCCGGTCTTTGTGGAAGCCATGAACAGCTATGGACGTACCATTTACCCCCTGGTATTACAACAGGAGTCCCTCAATGAAGCGTAAATCACTGATAGCGATATCTCTCTGCCTCTCGATGTCGGGGGCGTTCAGTTTTCCTGTATCAGCGTCCGGTATTCCGACAGTCGATATTGCCAACCTCACACAATTGATAGCTAATGCGCAGCAGCAGGCGCGGGAAGCGCTTGACCAACTGAATGCCGCCAGAGACGCAATTGCCCAGGCCAAAAGTCAGTACGAGCAGTTCCGGAGTGTGACGGAAGGTAATGATAAGCTGGGTAATTTTCTGAATAACCCGCTTATTAACAGCCTTCTTCCCGTCAGCGACTGGCAGGACATTTATTCGCAGGCCAAAAACCTTCCCTCACTTCGCAGCCGTTACGGCCTGACCAGCAGTAATGCAAACGTACAGGCTGCGTTCGATAAGTTACTTTCGCAGGCGGGGGTTCTGGAGAGCCAGTATCAGGCAACACAAACCCGCATCCAGACAGCGGAAGGTTTGCGCACGCAGCTGAATACCGTTGTGACGCCAAAAGACCGGGAGCAGCTAAACCTGCGTTATCAGCAGGAACTGGTCGAGCAGCAAAACCAGAAGGCCCAGCTGGATAATACGCGCTATCTGATGGAGGAAAAGGACAAAATTGAGGACAAACGGCGCGCGCAGGCGTTTAAGGATTATATGCTTGGGAAAACCAGTGTTCTGCCAAAGTACGACTGAACATTACTCAATATATAAGGGTTAATGTATGGATATAAACGTAGCTCAGACCTTATTTAATGCCATCAATACAGCAACCAGTACTCAGTTAGGGAATGTCACACTGGTTATGAAAGTTATAGGGATAGTAGTTGGTGGGGGATGGATGATATATATCCTGATGAAAGCACTGGCATGGCATTTTATGGCAATGGGTCAGATTGTCGAAGATATTGTCATGACAATGGTGAAAGGATGCTTAATTATGTTCATGGCTTTCAGTGTTGGATGGTATACCTCAACAATTGTCCCTGTCGTAACAGACTTTCCTGTCTGGCTGGGGAATACTATAGCAGGCACCTCAAACGGGAATAATAATCTGGTAGACAGTTTAATTAGCACATTCATAAACGCCATCATTGATGTTTGTAGCGCCTATCAGTTCTCTCCTTTATCCGACCCATCGGCAACTGTATTAGGTGTTTTGGGATTGGTGTTTTTGTTGATAGGTGGACTTCCTTTTCTCGGGGTGGCAGTTGGCACCCTGATAACACTAAAATGTGCCTCCAGCCTGATACTGGTTATTGGCCCTGTTTTTATTGCTCTGGCGCTATTTCCTAAAACACAGCAATATTTTTGGGGGTGGTTAGGTGTGTTAGGTGGTTTTGTTCTGGCTCAGGCATTATTTGCAGTAGTTATTGGTATGGAAATGGCATTTATAAATACAAGTATTGTTAAAGGGGGAAAGATAGATACAGATCTTATCACCTGCATTAGTATGCTTCTTTATTTCGGTGCATTTACCATGCTGGCAACTGAAATACCGAACTATGCTGCCGCCATTATGGGTGGGAGTCAGAGCGGTGCAAATGGAGCCGGTGGATTACTGGCAAGTGGCCTGGGGCGCGGTTCCGGCCTGGGGGCTGCAACAAAAATGGGTGCATCAATGGGTAAAAAACTGATGAGTGTAAGACGTAACCGGATTAAATAACCCGTCTGAATTCCTTTTCCATTTTCAGTAATTAATTTCCCCGTATTTACTCAGGAAAATATCATGAATAAAAAACTCGCACTCTGTGCGGCGCTTTGTGCTGTCTTTTTGCTGGCCGCATGCAGCACGCCGGGAAAACTTACGCAGCCATCAGGTCGCTGGGTGGATGCTAATCCTCCCTCCTCCTATATATCGAAAGGAGATAAATGATGTTCAGTAAAAAAATTAAAAAGGCGACAGCGAAGGAACGCCAGCTGCATTACGGTGATGGTGCCCTTGCCGGAAAAGAAAGAGAGGTAAACCTGCTGGTTAAGGCTTATACCGAAATGGCTAAGCTTTTTGAAAAACGGTATGTGGACGATCTGACCGACAAAGTGCGTTTCTGGCGAAGAAGTTCATTTAGTGGCTGGTCAATGGTGGTTATTTTAATTATTGCCATTATGGGACTGACACCACTAAAAAAAGTGGTGCCCTTTGTTTTGCAGACCGACATGTCAAGTGGTTCGGCAAATATCATTAAGCCCACATTTGCAGACGGTGATTCACTGGGCGTGAAGCAGGATAAGCATTTCATTATGTCCTGGGTGCTGGCGCATGAGTCCTACAACTGGGCGACGCAGGCAGCAAATTACGCGTTTATCCAGCAGACTTCCTCGGCCAGCGTGTTCACTCCATACAAAAACTTCCAGCTGTCACAGAAAGGCTTTGTGGCAACACTCGGTAAGAACCAGCAGGTAAAAGTCGATATTGACTGGATCACACCTCTGTCAGCCAGCCAGGAGCCAAAACTCTCGCAGGGTAAGGACGTGCGGACATACCAGGTGAGTTACCGGCAGACACTACTGATGGCGGATAACCAGCCCGTTCCTGAAAGCAAGCCGCTGCTGTGGGTGGGGATTGTCAGTCTCAACAACGAAAATCCGCCAAAAACTGAAGGGGATGAATGGCGTAACCCGGCAGGTTATCTGGTGCTTGACTGGCAACCAACCCAGACCACCGGGAAAGGAGGCAGCGAATGAAACGATATGTAACCCTTCTCGCCATCTGCCTGTTGCTGAGCATGAGTCAGGCAGCGCAGGCTGAAATTTCCGGTCGTGGCGGGCAGCTTGATCGGCGCATACAGGTTGCTATGTACAGTGCTGATAACGTGTTTCGAATCTATACGATGAAAAACCGCATCTCAGCCATTGAACTGGGGCCGGGGGAAACCATCAACATGGATACCGGCGCGATGGTGGTTGGCAAGCCCGGTGATGCCAATAACCATGAATGGATTATCGGGGCCAACAAGGCCGGGACGATGATACTCATCAAGCCCAGCGAGTACGCCACTGACCCGGAAACCAACGTGTTCATCAGTACCAACCGGCGAACCTACCTCATTGAGCTGAAGCTGACCGACAAGCCTTCACTCATGACATACCTGCTGCGCTTTGATTATCCGCAGCCGCCAAAAACTGAAGACAATCCGTTCAGGGGGCGGGAGCTGAACGTCAATCCCTGCAAAGGCACCATCAATGTGAACCGGCAGTACCGCAAACGTGGAGACATGGCGCTGTCACCGTATGAAATCTGGGACAATGGCACTTTCACCTGTATGCGTTTCCCGACCAATGCGCCCCGCCCTGCCATCTATCAGGTATTACCGGATGGTACGGAAACACTCGTTAACCCGCATCAGGTTAACGATATCGAGGTGATCCACGCCGTGAGCAGGTCATTCCGTCTGCGCCTGAATGACCTGGTGCTTGAGCTGCGTACCGAGGCCAACAATACCGGCTGGTACAACTACGATGGCACCACCAACGGCCAGATTCTGGAGGTCAGAAAAGATGGAAGCCAGTAACGAAAATAACGCAGGTAGTCCCAAAACGCCCGGTGCAACCATCGTCACCCCGGCATCACCCGGTGGGCAGGGGGATTTTTCACTTAAGCCCGCAGGTCGCAAAAAGGGGGTAAACAGGCTGATTATTCTGATCGTGACCGGCTTCCTTCTGGCCGGGATATTACTGGTCAGCCTGCTGGCGTTCCTCGTTCTGCGTCACCCCGATGGCGAAACCCCTGTTGATGAATCGCAGGTTAAACCCTCCCCTCTCCTCCAGGGTGGCAAAACCAGCGATAACAGCATGACTGAACGGATGGGTTTCCTTAATGCGCAAAGTGCAGCACAAAAAACGACCCCGGCACCTGTAACAGGCACGGCATCTGCGGCAGCACCACCCGCTGAACCGCCCCCGCAGGCAAACAATACGGGCAGTGCGCCAGTGGATACCGGCAGTACGACGGCGGAAACACAGGCGCAGCCGGTTCAGCGGCATGAAGAATCCATGTTCACGCCCATCAGCCGGTTTGATTCTTCCGGCATGAGCGGCGGTGTTGGTGGCGGTGGCAACGCTGGCAGTTCAGGCGGAGAAGGCAGTGACGACCGGGAAGCGAAACTCCGGGCGTTCGTTAACGCCGACCCGGCTGAACTGGCGCGTAACCTGGTCAGTGGTGCCGGAGGCGCGAGTGGTTCAGGAGGGTTGACCGGCAGCGGTGGCGGTTCACTCCTGGATAACCTTAACGGAACGCAGTATGCGGCCACGAAGGCGCGTCTCGCACCACCGGGTAAGTTCCGGCTTAAGAAATACACATCCTTCCAGTGTGTGCTGATCAACGGCATCAAAACTGACTATCCGGGCTTTACCAAATGTACCCTCACCATGCCGCTTTACTCAGCAGATGGCAGCGTGATTCTGGCGCGTGCTGGCGCGGAACTTCGCGGGGAACAGAAAGTTGAGCTGAAAGGCGGACAGTCCAGTGTGTTTACGTCCTGGACTGAGCTGGAAACCTCTGTGGCGGGGAGCAGTCAGTCAGTGTTAACCCCGCTTAACGGTCTGGGGACAGATGCGATGGGGCGCAGTGGCACGGATGCTGAAATTGATAACCACTGGGGCATGAGAATTGGCGGTGCCCTTATGCTGTCAACGTTCCAGGACGCTCTCAGCAATTACAGTAAGCGTCTCAGTGGTGGCGGTAACGGCAGCAACAACTACAGCAATACGGAGAACACCACCGAAGATATGGCCTCAAAAGTCCTCGATGCGAACATCAATATTGCGCCCACTGGCTACGTGAAACCGGGAACGGTTATCAATGTGATCGTGGCGCAGGATATCGATTTCACTTCGGTCTACACAACCCGCAGCTGACAGCGTAGCTGTCGTCATTACTGTGCTTAAAACATCGCCTGCCCTTTTGGGGTGGGATGTTTTCTGCCGTCAGGAGAAATGCAATGAACATTATTTCGTTACAGCGAATCCCGGAAAACTCCGGGAAAGTGCCTGTCCGTCAGGGTAAATCTGATGCACTGCCCTACCTTTCCCTGCTGAACACCGGTCATACCGGCGAACACATCACGGCGCATGCCACACAGCGGGATTTGTCCCGTGTTGATCGCCTTATGGCCAACGCACGCCGCAGTGTGTCAAAACGGCTGGCCGTTGCCCTGCTTTTACTGCTTGCCGCTTTTACTCTCAGCGCTTACCGGCATTTTTCGGGATAAGGATAAAGCGTCGCACAGCGCCGCTTGCGGGCTCTTTGCCGCCCGCACCCGCAGCCTCCCCGGAGGCGGACAGCAGGCTGTCCTGCCTCCGGGGAGGGATGTTTTTCAGCAAGGAGACAGTAATGCAACTCAATGATAACGCGGATGTATTTGCCACGAATGAGCTGGCGGAGGATGCACTTGTCCGGGATTTTCTTCAGCAATCCGGGGTGGCCGAGCGGTTAAACCGTAGCGGTGTCACGGATGTGGCCATTAACCGTCCGGGGGAAATCTGGTCGGAGACGTCCGGAAAATACTGGCTTCGGGAGGATGCCCCCTGGCTGACACTGGAGCTGTGTAAATACCTGGTTAACACACTGGCCGTCTATAACTTTCGCCGCCTGACCATCACCTCCCCCATCAAAACGGTGGAACTGCCCGATGGGGAGCGTGCTCAGCTGGTCATTCCCCCGGCCTGTGAGCGCGGAACCGTCTCCATGACGTTCCGTAAACCCTCTCTTGAGCGCTTCACACTTGAGGATTACGCCCGCAGCGGCCGCTTTGATAAAACCAACCTGGGCGGTCACCGGCAGACCTCACTGGAGGGGTGGCAGCGGGAACTGAAGAAGCTGGTCAGGGAGCGGCAGTTTGTCGAATTTTTCCGCCAGGCGGTCAGGCGAAAACTCAATATCATCATTTTTGGCGGCACTGGCTCAGGTAAAACCACGTTTGCCAAAGCCGTGGTTGATGTTTATCCGCCCGGATGCAGGTTGCTGACCATTGAGGAACTTAACGAACTCAAACTGCCCCTGCACCTTAACCATGTGCATTTGCTCTACGGCGATTACGTGACGCCAAAAGAACTGGTGGCGAGCTGTATGCGTATGAAGGGCGATCATATTTTTCTGGCCGAACTGACCGGCGATGAGGCCTGGGATTTTATGGAGGTGCTGAATACCGGCCATCCGGGCACCATCACTACGGCACATGCCAACAGCAGCGCCGAAGGGTATGCACGTATCACCGGCCTTATCAAGCAGTCGAAGGTGGGCGCAGGCCTCGATATCGACTACATCGAGCGCCGGGTGCGTACATCCTTTGATGTGGTGATGTACATGGAAGGGACGCAGATCCTCAATGTGACCTATGAGCCGGAAATCAAGCTGGCGCTGCTTAACGGCGCATCATTGCAGTCAGCATTACAGATGACGCGGGAGGCGGCATGAAACGCAACCTGACAGTCTGCCTCATCATCCTTGTGCTGATGGTCATCATGTCTGTTTTCGGACTGTATGCCGGTGGCTGGTTCTGGCTCAGCGTGACCGGGTATCAGAATATTCAGCCTTCCCTTACAACGCTCATCAGTCAGGGTGGAATTCATTCCCTGAACGATAAGGCAAAGGAAATGCTGCCCTGGGCATGGTGTTTTCCTCTGGCCCTGGGCTTTCTGCCTGCCGGGCTGGGGCTGCTTATCTGGCTGGGTAAGGGGATGGGCGGGCATCGCTTCCTGCACGGTAATGCCCGGTTTGCCAACCGAAGCGAGTTGCGAAAAATCTGGTATACGGAGAGCGAAAAATGACGAAAAAACAGCGACTCCCTGATGGGTGGGCTTATGTTAATGGCGTGCCGCGCCAGCAAAGGATTGTTAAATATCCGGCGATCCTGATGGGGAAAGACCCTTACCGGAACCGGTTTCTTGCGACCTACGGGCAGACGTATATGATGCTGGCTGCTCCGCCCAGAAGCGGCAAGGATGTGGGGATTGTCACGCCTAATATGTTGCAGTACCCGCACAGTGTGGTGCTGAACGACATGAAGTTTGAGACATGGCACCTGAGCGCCGGATTCCGGGCAGCATGTGGTCAGAAGGTATTGCGGTTCTCACCTGGCAGGCTGGACACCCATCACTGGAACCCGTTTCGCATTATCAACACTGACCCGATTTACCGGCTGGGTGAACTGCGCTCTATGGCCGCCTCGCTTTATGTGCCGGATAACGAGAAAAATGCATCATGGTATGAAAATGCTTCCAGTGCTTTTGTAGCTGTGGCTCTTTTTCTTATCGAGACCGGAGGGGAATATCCGCTGTCATTGCCCCAGATATATGAAATCACATCGATGGGGGCAGAAATGGGACCCTGGTTTCAGCGGCAAATCGATGAGCGTCGCAGTAAAGGCCACCCGTTGACCAGCGAAACTGAACGTGAACTGATGGGGATAATCACAGCCACAAAATCGAAAAGCTTCGCTGAATTACTGGGTTTTATCACCAGACCGCTGAAAGTTTATGGCGAAAAAACGGTGGTGCTGGCGCTGACGGATAGCGATAACCCGGCAGAAAATATCGACTTCAGCAGGTTGCGTGAAGAACCCACCACAGTCTATTTCTGCGTGACCGAGCCGGAACAGAAAAAGTTTGCGCCACTGATGAACCTGTTTTTCTCCCAGGCCATCCGTGAAAACAGCAAGGTGCTGCCGGAACATGGCGGACACTGTGAGGACGGCTCCCTGCGGCTTAAGTATCAGGTGCTTTTCCTGATGAATGAGTTCGCGATGCTGAAACGGATGGAAGTGATGGAGACGGCCCCTGCACTGACGGGTGGGGCAGGCTTACGCTTTGCCATCATCTTCCAGGCCAAAAGCCAGCTCTGTGCGGGGGACTGCTACGGGCCAGAGGGCGGGAAGGCGGTCACCGCGCCTTTCCATGTTGAAGTGGTGTTCGCACCGGGCAATATCGATGCCGCCACTGAGTACAGCAAACGGCTGGGTACCCGTACCGTCAGGGTGCCCTCGGATAACCACAGTGTCTCCGAAGGACAGCGACGTTCACGGGGGCGCAGTTATACGCTCCAGCCGCAGCCGCTGATGCTTCCGCAGGATGTGAATGAACTGCCCTATAATGAAGAACTGATTTTTATGCAGCCGACCATCAAATCCCCTGCCATGAAAATCCGGGCGCGGAAAATAAAGTGGTATGAGGAGCCTGTTTTTCGGGAGCGTGCCGATCCGGACAGATATCCTCTTCCCCCGGTTCCTGCCGGTAATGCTGCACTCATCGATTCACTGGTTGTACCTGTCACGTTGTCGTCACAGAAAGTGCATCTGTCCAGTCCGAAGGGCGACGATATTCATGCCGAAAAAGCCCGTCGCCAGCGCCCGGACGTACCTGAAATAACGAAATAACCCTGAAACCTCTTTTTATATCAGGAGGAACCCAGAAGTGACTTATTTTGAATCAGCTGAGGGTATCACTATTTCAAAGAAACGCGCTCTCCTTGAGGTTCGTCGTCACGGTGCGAGTGAAGAGGACTTTATTCAGGACATGGGCGACGCGGAAAGTTATAACGCGCAGTCAGTTCTGATGTGGCTCGGATATTAATTTAAGCGTTAATCATTATCACCACTGAAATACGCATCAGATAACCCGTTCCCCTTATTTAAGGAAATAACCATGAAACAAACCGCTATTGCGGCGGCACTGTTGTGCCTTGCCGCCAGTATTTCTGTACCCGCATTTGCTGATGAACCCTGCAATATGACCCTGTGTATGTGGGGCAAGGTTCAGGGTGAAAACAGCAGTGAGTGTCAGGGACAGATTAAAAAATTCTTCAAAAAGCAGGTGAAAAAGAAAGGTTCTTTTTTACCTGACCACACCGCTGATGCCCGCAAAGAGATGTTGCAGGATGAATGTCCATCCAGCATGGCTCCGGCTCAGTTTATCGATGAAGTGATCAGCAAGTTTGGCCGCGTTCGCGGCTGACCAGGGGGCCACCATGAACTACCGTGAAATTCTCCCTTTTGTGGCATCGGCTGGCCGCGCCCTGTTTTTCAGCGTGGTCACTGCGCCCGCCGTGGTGCTGTTCGTCATTGTTATTATGACTTCCCGGCACGGTTCGCTCACTGACAGGTATATCGACAATGCCCGAAGCCTTGTCGGTAATGCGCCTGCCGGAATGGTGATGGAATGCACCGGGAGCGCGGAACCTTCCCCCGCATGGACAGGCGACAGCCCGCCGCCTCAGTACGTAAAACCGCCCTGCATCAAAACGCCGGTTAATGCTGTCAGTTATGCCGCGACACAGGACAGCATCATGCTGAACCTGTGGGGGATTATCGCCATCGTGGCGCTGGGGTTCAGGACTATTTGCTGGGCTTTAAGCGATAACCCATCAAAATTATCGAACATCCTTTCTGGCAGAAAGCCTGACGTAACTCACTGTAATCACGACAAATGAAAAAACGCCGGCGACCGCTGCAGGACGCTGGCCAGCGGCTCCGGGTTCTCCGGTCGCAGCAAATAATCTGAACAACAATTTTCTCTCAGGATGGCGGGACGTGTGCCCAGCACGCCCCGCCTGTAGCTCTCAAAGATTCCCCCGCTCAGGATTCAGGAAAACCAAATGAAAACTACGCTCAGCAAAATAGCACTGATTGCCATCAGTGTAATCCTTCTGCCTGCGCAGGCGGCCAACACCATCAGCGCAGGCCAGCCTAACTCACACATTACAGGAGGCGACAACAACAGTATTAGCGGTTCCCCGGCCAACGGGCAGAGTGGTTACGCTATTACCAATATTGTTAACGGCTATGACAACGTACTGAATAACACCTGGGGGACGATGGTCTTCGGCCAGGGGAATACGTTAACAAATTCAGATGTCTCATTAACCGGACAGGGGAACGTGATTCAGGGAGGGTACGGTGTTATTTCCGGGGACGTTAACAATATATCCGTGACGATGGGAACCACTGTAAATGTGGTGGGTAGTGTTAACACCGTGACTGACCCTCAGTCCCCACACAGTGGCAATGAAATTAATATAACAGGGAACGGTAATACCGCCTTTGCTTCACCTGATTCAAATATCTTCGGGAACAGTAACAGCGTCAGGGATATTTCATCAGGAGGCACCACAAACAGCAGTGACGATGCCTTTGTGGGTGGCAACAGCAATGCAATTGCTTCCGGCGCTCATACCGTCACCATCGGTTCTTCCAATACCAATAATGGTGCGGCCACTGACAGTAACGGGCTGATTATGGGTTACGGCAACACCATGACGAACGCCCTGAACGGCACCATTATCGGCAGCAGCTCCACGGCCACCGGCGCTAACAGTATTGTGATTGGCTCGGACGCTTCCGCCAGTAATGGCGCCATTGCCATTGGCTCCGGTTCAGTGGGTAATCGCAGTAATACTGTTTCATTCGGCAGCACAGGCAGTGAACGCCAGTTAACGAACGTCGCAGCGGGCACGGCAGATACTGACGTGAGCAACGTTAAGCAGATGCGCGATGCCGATGCGGCGACACTCAGCAGCGCGAAAGGTTATACCGATGCGCGGGAAACAGTGATTAACAGCCGCATGGATACCCTGATTGCGCAGGAAAAAAGCGACCGTATCACCGGCGATGCTGACACGCTGGCAAAATCAGGGGATTACACGGACAAGCAAACCGCAGCGGCCATCAGTACGGCCAACAGCTACACCGATACACGTGAACAGGCCATTAACGCAAGGACAGATGGCCTGGTCGCCGATGAAGCCTCACAGCGTATCGCTGGCGATGCGCAGACCCTGAGCAGCGCCAACAGCTATACCAACCAGCGTGAAACCGCCATCAACAACCGGACAGACAGCCTGATGTCGGACGAACGTTCCGCGCGTATCGATGGCGATCGCCGCACACTTTCCAGCGCCAACAGCTACACAAACCAGCGATTTGGTGAACTGAGCAATAAGGTGAACCGCAACGAACGCCGCGCGAACGCCGGGGTTTCAGCCGCTATGGCGATGTCGAATATCCCGTACCTGAATAATTACGTTGATAACAGCTTTGGTATGGCTGCGGGAACATATCGCGGAGAGACGGCCATCGCAGGCGGCTATCAGCGTCAGATTAACCCGTATGTCAACACACGTGTAAGCCTTACATGGGATACCAGCCAGGGCGTCGGCGTGGCCGGTGGCTTTGCGGTGGGCTGGTAAGGTGCTGACATCATGGACATCATGAAAAGTAAAATGACACTGGATGAAATAGAAAAATTGCTTACTGATGAATCAGATATGGGCTATGACCCGGATATGAAGGGAGTCACTATGATGTTACATAAAGCGCTGACCGGTAATGTGAAAACACAAAAAGTGGACGTGAGGCTGAACGTTCTGGAATGCGAAAGTAGTACCGGTGTCGAGTTTGAACGCGTGTCCTTTTATACCCGCAGTAATCTCGATGCCGGTGCACTGGAAGAAGCTATTTCGGGCATTCCAGGTTGTCGCGAGATGTATCATTTTTCGTATGATCACAATACCGGGGAGGGGACGTTTATCACGATTTGTGGGATTCCGAAGTCGGGTGAATATGACCTTGAACTGCCTTTCTGATGTCAGCTCCGGGCTTGTTTTGTCAATGGCTGAATCGTGGGGGCCCCTCCGGGGTTCCGATTCAGTGATTGACAACGCACTGAAAAAAAACACTTTACGGGGGTGGATGGTGTCACGCAGTGAGGCCATCCACCTGATAAACCAGGTTTTGCTTTTATTCACAGAGGTGCCTCATGTGGAAAAGCCATTGGCAGAAACACCCTCTGCCAACCGCTTTCCCACAATCGACATTTCTGCCCCGGTGGTGCTGTGAGTTTTGCTCATGCTCAATAATTTCTTCCTGTTATTTTTTATAAAAAATAAAGGCTGCCGTTATTCCGGGCAGCCTCCAGAGAGATTAAATCCGTTTTCAATTGGGGGAAAATTTTTTCCTGATTTCAGGGGGCAGGGTCGCAATGACTTTCTGCTGCTGTTCATATATCACGTAGACTCTTCCCACATTACGGTGAAGCTCATCATTTTGCTGGTACATTCTGAACATACCAAAAGCCATTCCGGCGATGAGCACCCCCATGATAGCGAACGGCCATACCGGGAATTTTGCCCTGAATGAATCCGGAAATCGTGACAGTGTATCGCGGATATTTGCAACAGTTTCAGCGCATTTACTCAGTTCGTTGCCTAACTCATTCTGCAACGTGACCTTAATTTGCTGCGCAATATCCGCATTCATTGATTCGGTTACAGCATTTTTATCAGCCTCCAGGGTCATTCTGGTTTCAGCGGTGATTTTTTTTGCTGTATTTTCTGCCTCCTCAACCGCGTTAGCTATCATGGTTAAGGATTCCCTCAGGGAGTCTTTAAGGTTATTTGGCAGACTTTTTATTTCATCGTGAACAACACCAAGATCACCTAAAAGTTCAATAAGTAATGCGTCTCTGGCCGTTCTGGGGGTTTGTTCATTGGTCATAAAGTATTTCCTTATTCATACAGTGCCGCATAGACCTCATCAAGATTACGCTTGACACTTTTTGAAAGGGCTTTTAAACCGTACATGTCAGCCCACAGATTGCGTTCCTTTTCTGAGGCTTCCCTGTTTGTTTTCAGTAGTGATTTATAATCTTTTTCGTCACTGAGAATGGCATCAATCGTTAATCCTTTTACCGATAATGCATCAAATAACTCAGTTTCCCATATGGCACATTTTTGATTGGCAACGAACGATTTTTCTTTTTTGCAGAATGCAAGGATATATGGGAATTCATCACTCACATCGGAGTTTACACGGTTAAAAATAATCCTGATCTTGTTTGCGGGAATGCCGATGGCAGCAAGAGCATCAACCATTGAGATAGATTCTTTTTGTTCTTTTGTTCCACTTGTAACCGGAACGATAAAGTAATCAATTTCTTCATGAGAGTCATCGAATTTAACCATGTTATTCATGAATTCCTCGATGTTTGATGCGCCCACATCAATAATTGCATCATCTTCGAGCATGATTTTTTTGAATAATTCACGAAATTTATTACCTTTCATTTTTTCAACATCAATACCAAGCCCTTCAGCTGTTTCATTGATTGATTCGATGGCATAAATTGGTGCGTTATTCATGCGAGGCGCAAGCAGATGAGCTGCGATAGTGGTTTTTCCGACAGTACCTGTGTAATTAAGAATTGCAACGATCATGTTAATCTCCGTTTTTAAGGTCGTCTAAATCTATTCTACGATTGCGAAGCTTTTTCAGGTCACCCGGATTAGTCACTTTTGCCTTTATTTCCTGGTGGTTTTCAACTTCGCTGGTTTGTGTGTTTTTTGTATCGGATGAGAACGCTAATGATTTTTTTCCATTAGGTTCAGTTTTTTTGCCTTCCGTTTTT
>Ga0268251_10000147_pt1 | contig 28786 bp, 32 predicted proteins | sample AgamicAsMae_FD_200527 | JGI IMG/M metagenome (GOLD analysis project Ga0268251, IMG submission 200527) | Agave microbial communities from Guanajuato, Mexico - As.Ma.e (v2) (version 2) | ecosystem: Host-associated > Plants > Phyllosphere > Phylloplane/Leaf | place: Guanajuato, Mexico | collected...
CGCGAATCATCCCCGGCCGCCACCGTTCCCGCCGCTGTTCCGACGTTCCTGGTGGCGCTGTTTCCCAAACCGACGTTTTATAGATTGCCATGTGGCGGCCTGGCCGATAGCTTCACCTGATTTTTTTGCAGAATTTATTGGGTGAAAAATATGCAAATTGGCTATGTTAGGGTGTCAACAAATGACCAAAATACGGATCTTCAGCGGCAAGCACTCGAACGCGCAGGATGTGAACAGATTTTCGAAGAAAAAATGAGCGGAACAGTGGCAAACCGGCCAGCACTCAAAAAGCTTCTTAGGGCATTGAATGAGGGGGATACGCTGGTGGTCTGGAAGCTGGATCGCCTTGGGCGCAGCATGCGAAATCTGGTACTGCTGGTGGACGAACTCCGGCAACGCGGCATCCACTTCAAGAGCCTCACGGACAGCATCGACACATCAAGCCCGATGGGGCGCTTCATCTTTCATATCATGTCAGCCCTGGCGGAAATGGAGAGGGAGTTAATTGTGGAGCGCACCCGGGCGGGTCTTGCTGCAGCTCGTGAGAAAGGGCGAATCGGCGGCAGGCGCCCGAAGCTTACCCGGGAACAATGGGACCAGGCGGGCCGACTTATTGCGAACGGCGTGGACAGGAAGCAGGTAGCAATAATTTATGACGTGGCTGTGTGTACGCTTTATAAAAAGTTTCCTGTGGGGATAAAGCTGTAATGGTAAGGCAGCCGCAGCATACTCAACTGCCTTACCATACTTAAAGCCCAACTTGGCGAACAGTCGGGAACTCAGAAACCAACCACATATCAGATTCTTCAAACATTTCCTCCAGCATACGGTTCAGTTTTTCCCGATCGCTTTTGCTGGCATCGCTATTCAGGCCGTTTGCCTGCATCGGCTTCACTTTCACCTCGGCATCAGGGAAAATCTGGTGCACCCGCTTCGTCAGCTCGGCCAGAATAATTTCTCTGGCCCCTTCAAGCCCCTCTACATTGCGTTTGTCATAAACCAGTTCAACGAACATAAATGCCTCCGGAAAACCACTGTGATTGCATACAGTATTTTTACTGTAAAAATAAACAGTGTCAAGGCGAGCGGGACGCGAAAGGGGGTGGGGAATTTGTTACCCTTAGTTACAAATAGAAAAACCCCAGACCGTGAAATCTGGGGTTCTTTTAAAGTGCACGTGCATTTCACGTGCATATTTTTGTCTTTTCTCGGTCTGCCTGCTGTCTGGTCAGTGTCCGTAAGTGGCTGTTTTTATTGCCGCTGTCCGGTTGCAGTCCTATCAAAAGTGGTGGAGCTGGCGGGAGTTGAACCCGCGTCCGAAATTTCTACATCCTCGGTACTACATGCTTAGTTTGTCTTTACATTCGCACGCCAGCTGCGGACAGACACGCCACTAACGAACTAGCCTGATTAGTTTTAACGCTTCAACCCCAGGCAGGGCTTCCACGCGATCTCTTTTGGGTTTGACCTCTCTTTGATCCCCGTCTTAAGAGCGGAAGCTAGGGAGAGAGGGCTCAGAGCAGGTTATTAAGCTGCTAAAGCGTAGTTTTCGTCGTTTGCGACTATTTTTTTGCGGCTTTTAACGAGGCAAACCGCCCCTCGGCATGCACCTTGGGTTTCGCAAATCCCGTCGAATCCAGAATCAGCCCCAATAGTGTTGAACTGAGTATACCAGATTTCACTTCCTGGATACCAGCCCGGAACGCTAACTTATTGAATAGTACAATAAGTGTGCAGAATCAACGTCCTGCGTTTTTCATGATGCGCGCTTTATCCAACTGCCACTCGCGCTCTTTCAGGTCAGTACGTTTGTCGTGCTGTTTTTTACCTTTCGCGACGCCAACTTTCACTTTGCACCAGGCGTTTTTCCAGTACAGCGACAGGGCGACCACGGTGAAACCTTCACGGTTGATGCGTCCGTAGAGGGATTCCAGCTCACGCTTGTTCAGCAGCAGCTTGCGGGTGCGCGTTGGGTCACATACGTAGTGTGACGAGGCGACGGTCAGCGGCGTAAAGTTCGCGCCGAACAGGAAGGCTTCGCCATCTTTAAGAATCACGTAGCTGTCGCCGATGTTGGCTTTCCCGGCGCGTAGCGATTTTACTTCCCAGCCCTGCAACGCAAGGCCAGCTTCGAATTCTTCTTCAATGAAATACTCGTGGCGAGCACGCTTGTTGAGCGCAATGGTCGCCGAGCCTGGTTTATGTGCTTTTTTCTTCGTCATAAGTGTCGTAAAGCCGTCGGTAATCTGATTTCAAAAAGTCACCTCATTGCGTCCTGTGAGGTCTAACGCGCTATCTTAGCACGAGATGAGCCTTAGCGTTTTTTTAACAGGTGATAAATGTTATTATTTGTCCGTTGTGTGACCATGGAAAATGCTATGCCTCAGATTAGCCGTACTGCGCTTGTGCCTTACAGCGCGGAACAAATGTATCAGTTAGTGAACGATGTTCAGTCTTATCCAGAGTTTATCCCGGGATGTACCGGGAGCCGCGTTCTGGAGTCTGGTCCGACGCAGATGACTGCGGCGGTGGATGTCTCCAAAGCGGGGATCAGCAAGACGTTCACCACCCGCAATACGCTGACCAACAATCAGAGTATTTTGATGCATCTGGTGGATGGTCCGTTTAAAACGCTGATGGGGGGGTGGAAGTTCACACCTCTGAGCGCTGATGCCTGCCGCATTGAGTTCCATCTGGACTTTGAGTTCACCAATAAGCTGATTGAGCTGGCGTTTGGCCGCATCTTTAAAGAGCTGGCTTCGAATATGGTTCAGGCGTTCACCACCCGCGCCAAAGAGGTTTACAGTGTCGCATAAGATCGCTGTTGAAGTGGTATACGCGCTGCCGGAGAAGCAGTATCTGCAGCGCGTGACGCTGGAAGAGGGGGCAACGGTAGAAGCGGCTATCCTCGCGTCCGGTATCCTTGAGCTTCGTAGCGATATCGACCTGGCGAAGAATAAGGTCGGGATATACAGCCGTCCGGTGAAGCTGGGCGACGTGCTGAAAGAGGGAGACCGGGTGGAGATTTATCGTCCACTGATCGCCGACCCGAAAGAGCTGCGTCGCCAGCGTGCGGAGAAAGCGAGTAAGTAGCGTGTTTTCCCCTCAACCTGACCCTCTCCCCAAAGGGGCGAGGGGATAAAAGAAATACAAAAAAGGTGCTCAATGAGCACCTTTTTTGTATTTCTGGCTTCTGATTATTTGGTCAGGGCAGGCTTGTTGTCGATGTTGGTCAACACGCCGGCGCTGCTGAAGGTCAGCGTCAGGGTCTGCTGGGTCGCATCTTCATGACCCGGCTTCTGACGGAATACATAGAACCAGGTATTAGTGCCGAATGGATCGGTCATCATAGGGGTTCCCAGTGTATAAGCGACCTGCTGTTGTGTCATCCCCACACGGATTTTGGATACATCGTTAGGGGTAAGGTAGTTCCCCTGGTTGATGTCAGGACGGTAAACCACTTTCTCCAGAGTGGAACAGCCTGCGGTCAACATCAGAAGAACCGCTGCGGCAGCGGTCAGCATTTTACAACGCATAGTGATTTGATTCCTTTTCGGGCCCGAGCAGAACGCGGCTCATATGTAATATGCCGATGATAATAGACCTTGCCCCACTTTGAAACCGGTCTGGCGGCGTTTTTGTTGTTCTGTATGACCCTGAGATCCCGAAAAAGTTTATGCCGCCAGCAGTTCTTTCGCGTTCGCGAGGGTATTACGCGTGACTTCGCTGCCGCCGAGCAGGCGTGCCAGCTCCTGCAGACGCGCACGTTTATCCAGCGGCTTCATGTGCGTTTCGGTCATTTCGCCGTCGGTTTCTTTACTGACGATGAAGTGATGATGACCGCAGCCCGCGACCTGCGGCAGGTGGGTGACACACATTACCTGCGTTGATTCACCTAGCTGGCGCAGCAGTTTACCTACCACCGCCGCCGTTGGGCCGCTGATGCCGACATCCACTTCATCGAAAATCAGCGCCGGGGTTTCCATTTTACGCGCGGTAATCACCTGAATCGCCAGCGCAATACGCGACAGTTCACCGCCGGATGCCACTTTGGAGATTGCCTGCAGCGGCTGCCCTGGGTTAGTGGTGACGCGGAACTCGATGCGATCCGCTCCTTCTGCCGTCAGGTGGTTCTCTTCAAAACGGACATCAATGGTGAACACACCGTGCGGCATCGCCAGCGTGTGCATGCTATCGGTGATGTGCTGGCCGAGCTCCTGAGCGTAATGCTGGCGGATCTCATGCAGCTTTTTCGCCGTGGTCAGCGCCTGCTGATGATGCAGGTTAACGGCCAGAGAGAGGGTTTCCTGCGAATCAGCCTGATCGTCAAGCTGCTGCTGTTCTTCCAGCAGAGACTGATAGTAGCCTGGCAGTTCTTCCGGCGTGACATGGTGCTTGCGCGCCAATGAGATCTGACGTGAAAGGCGCTGCTCCAGTTCAAACAGGCGGTTCGGATCGAGGTCCAGCCGCTCACAGTAGTGACGCAGTTCGTCACTGGCTTCAGAGATTTGAATCGCGGCCTCTTCCAGCATATCCAGCACGCCAGAAAGCTTACTGTCCATGCCGGCCAGTTCGGTGACCAGTTGACGGACATTATACAGCTGGCTTTGGAGATTCACGTCTTCGCCATCTGCCAGCATGTTGAGGGCATTCTGGCTGGTTGAGAGCAGGTGGCCGCTGTTGGCCAGGCGCTTGTACTCTTCGTCGATTTGCTCAAACTCACCCGCCTGCGGGTTGAATTCGTTCAGCTCTTTAAGCTGGTACGCCAGCAGCTCCGCACGCGCGGCGCGCTCCTGGCTTTGCTGCTGGTGCTGGGCGAGCTCGCGGCAGCTCTGATGCCACAGGCGGTAGTGCTCCGCCATGAGTTGAGTAAGCGCATACTCACCCGCATAGCCATCAAGCAGGGCTTTCTGCTGTTCTGGTTTGACGAGTTGCTGATGCGCATGCTGACCGTGGATCTGGATAAGCAGCTGGCCGAGTTCGCGGAGCTGGGAGAGCGGGACCGCCGTGCCGTTGATAAAGCCACGTGAGCGTCCGTCGCTGCTGATCACGCGGCGAAGTAAACACTCACGTCCATCTTCGAGCTGATTCTGTTCCAGCCAGCGCTGGGCCGCAGGGGTGTCTTTCAGAGAGAAACGCGCGCACAGGTCGGCACGGTTTGCGCCCATGCGCACCATGTCGCCCTCTGCACGGCCGCCAAGGCACAAGCCGAGGGCATCAATGGCAATGGATTTACCCGCACCGGTTTCCCCGGTGATCGCCGTCATGCCGCTGTGGAAATCGATCTCAAGCTCACGAACAATGGCAAAGTTGCTGATGGTCAGTTGTGCCAGCATAATTGTTTTCCTGTATGAAAAACCATAACTGTGTTTTCATACAGTATAAACTGGTTTTTTATACAGTAAAGTCCTGGATGCAAAATCAGAACAATTTTTTTGACCAGCCAAGCTTCGAGCTTAATGTATTGAAATAGCTGTAATCTTTCGGGTGAATCAAATTCAGGTGGTAATCACACCGGCGAATAAGAACATCTTCACCTTCCTGGATCGGCAGCGCGATCTGGCTGTCGCAGCTGATCTCCAGGTCGTTACGGCGGTGCGAGAAGCGCAGACGTATCGTGCTGTCTCCGTTAATCACCAGCGGGCGGGCGGAGAGCGTGTGCGGGAACATCGGTACCAGGGTTATGGCATCAAGAGAGGGCGTCAGAATCGGGCCGCCCGCAGAAAGTGAGTAGGCGGTTGAGCCGGTTGGCGTGGAGATAATCAGCCCGTCAGAACGCTGGGAGAAGGCAAAGATTTCATCGATATAAACTTCGAACTCAATCATGTGCGCCACTTTACCGGGGTGAAGCACCACCTCGTTAATCGCGGTGCTGATGCGCTTCTGACAGTCCTGCTGGCACACCTGCGCTTCCAGTAAGAAACGTTTTTCACTGATATAGTGACCTTCCAGCACGTCGGCCAGCTGCTGTTGCGCATTGTCCGGGTCGAGGTCGGTTAAAAAGCCGAGATTGCCGCGGTTGATACCGATGACCTTGATGTCATAACGCGCCAGCGTGCGTGCCGCGCCGAGCATATTGCCGTCGCCGCCCACCACCACGGCGAGATCGGCCTGTTGGCCAATTTCCGCCAGCGTGCCGGTTTTGACGCTCTTCAGCTGCAGCTCCTGCGCAATCTGCTGCTCGACCATCACTTCATAGCCTTTGCTACACAACCAGCGATACAACATTTCATGTGTCGTCAATGCGGTAGGGTGACGCGGATGCCCGACGATCCCAATACACCTGAAATGATTATTCATTTTCTGGAGGTCCTTGTGCCTGATGAATGATGACAATCTCTCTTGTTCCCTTGAATCCAGGAAACTGATCCCCATAATAAGCGAAGTTAGCGAGATGAATGCAGAAAAACGCGGAGAAATTCATGAGTAGTAAAGAACAGAAAACGCCTGAGGGGCAAGCCCCTGAAGAAATTATCACGGAACAGCACGATGAGGTTGAGGCTGTAGAGCCAGACACATCTGCTGAGCAGGTGGACCCGCGCGATGAAAAAATTGCGAATCTGGAAGCCCAACTGGTAGAAGCACAGAATCGCGAACGCGACACCGTTCTGCGCATCAAGGCGGAAATGGAAAATCTGCGTCGTCGTACCGAGCAGGACGTTGAGAAAGCGCATAAATTTGCGCTGGAGAAATTCGTCAACGAACTGCTGCCGGTGATCGATAGCCTCGATCGCGCGCTGGAAGTGGCTGACAAAGCGAATCCGGACAACGCGGCGATGATCGAAGGTATCGAACTGACGCTGAAATCCATGCTCGACGTGGTGCGTAAGTTTGGCGTGGAAGTGATTGCGGATACCGATGTGCCGCTGGATCCAAACGTTCACCAGGCCATCGCGATGGTTGAATCTGAAGAGATTGAAGCCGGTAAAGTGCTGGGCGTGATGCAGAAAGGTTACACCCTTAACGGCCGTACCATTCGCGCTGCGATGGTGACCGTCGCGAAAGCGAAAGCGTAATTTGCTACCTGTAGGGCCGGGTGGCGGCATTCGCCTTACCCGGCCTACGTTTTATTCGGCAATACTTTCCCGAAGTGGCGTGACGGGCAGCACCTTCACCTGCTTAATCATATTGTCCTGCACGTCCAGGATATCAATATCGTACTGCTCAATGCGCACCCGCGTGCCCGCCGCCGGGATCTCCTCCAGCGCTTCCAGAATCATCCCGTTCATGGTACGAGCTTCATCTTCCGGCAAATGCCAGTTAAAGGCTTTGTTGAGTTCCCGAATGTTCGCGCTACCGTCAATCAGCACCGAACCGTCGTTTTGCGGGGTGACCTCTTCCGCAAGGGAAGGAGACATTGACGTAGTAAAGTCCCCAACAATCTCTTCCAGAATATCTTCGACCGTCACCAGCCCCTGAATATCGCCGTACTCATTGACCACCAGGCCGACCTTCTTCTTGTTGCGCTGGAATTTCACCAGCTGCGTGCTGAGCGGGGTTCCTTCCGGCACGTAGTAAATCTCGTCGGCGGCGCGCAGCATCACCTCTTTGGTGAACTCTTTTTTCTCGGTCATCAGACGGTAGGCTTCGCGCACGCGCAGCATGCTGATGGCGTCATCCAGCGAGTCGCGATACAGCACGATGCGCCCGTGCGGGGAGTGCGTCAGCTGGCGGACAATGGCTTTCCAGTCGTCGTTGATGTCGATACCGACGATTTCGTTACGCGGCACCATGATGTCGTTCACGCTCACCTTTTCCAGATCCAGCACCGACAGGAGCATATCCTGATTGCGCCGGGAGATCTGCGAGCGGGATTCGTTCACAATGGTGCGCAGCTCTTCTTTGCTGAGCGCGCTGCTGATAGTGATGTCCGCTTTGATTCCCACCATCCGCATCAAAACACGCGTCACCATGTTCAGCAGCCAGACCAGCGGCATCATCAGGATCTGCAGCGGCGCCAGCAGGAAGCTGCTCGGGTAGGCCACCTTTTCCGGGTAAAGCGCGGCGATAGTTTTTGGCAGTACTTCGGCAAACACCAGCACCACAAACGTCAGCACGCCGGTGGCAATCGCCACCCCGGCGTTGCCGTACAGACGCATCCCAACGATGGTGCCGAGGGCTGAGGCCAGAATGTTGACAAGGTTGTTGCCGATAAGCACCAGGCTTATCAGCTGATCCGGTTTGCGGAGCAGTTTTTCAACGCGACGGGCGGCACGGTTACCCTGTTTAGCACGATGACGCAACCGGTAACGGTTTAAGGTCATCATGCCGGTTTCCGAGCCGGAGAAATAGGCGGAGATGACCACCATGACGATCAGGATAACGATCAGCGTGGTGGTAGAGATGTGTTCCAGGGGGAACTCCTTTTGTTACTTAGCCAGCAAATTGCTGTATGAAGCGGCTGCCAAAATAGGCAAGGGTGAGAATGCCCGCACCCGCGACGTTGAACCAGACGACGCGACGACCGCGCCAGCCTTCATGGTAATGGCCCCACAACAGGACAATATAGACAAACCACGCGATGATGGAGAGCACTGCTTTATCGATATTCTCCACGCTGAACAGGTTCTTCATGTAAAACAGGCCCGTGCAGAGCGTGAGCGTCAGCAGCACCACGCCTATCTGCGTGATGTGGAACATCTTACGCTCAATGACCATCAGCGGAGGCATTTCATGGTTGAACGCCAGCCTTTTGTTTTTCAGTTGGTAGTCAATCCAGGCGAGCTGCATGGCGTAAAGCGCGGCGATAATCAGCGTCGCGTAGGCAAACAGCGACAGGCCGATATGCACCAGCATCCCCGGCGTCGCCTCCAGATGCGTAATGAATTCATTAGGCATAAAGGTGGCGAGGGCCAGATTGATCAGCGCGAAGGTATAGACAATCGGCAGCAGCAGCCAGCCGCGATTTTTAGACGCGACGATGGTCATTACCGTACAGATCATCAGGCTGACCAGCGAGCCGACGTTGAGGACGCTCAGGTTTTGCACGCTGCCGTCGCCGGGAATAATGCGTGATTCCAGCGCAAACGCGTGGCTTATCAGTGCAATGACCGCCGAAAGAATAGCCATGCGCCGCCAGCCGCTGTTTTTTTGCAGCAGTCCGGGAATAATCAGCGCGAGGCTGACAGAGTAGGCAACAAGGGCGATCAGTGCGAAAACAGGCATATAGGCATCGACAGTTGTCTTAATAAGAAAGAGAAGCAGTATAACGTTACGTGACGCCTGCTCCAACCGTTGCATAACAACAAAGGCGCCTTCATGTTATACTCCGGCAAAATTCTGTGTATGTGTCGCTCAATGCGGCCCAACGTTTCTACTCAGGCGAGAGACAATGTTTGATAATTTAACCGATCGTTTGTCGCGCACGCTGCGCAACATCAGCGGCCGCGGACGCCTTACTGAAGAGAACATCAAGGAAACGCTGCGCGAAGTGCGCATGGCGCTGCTGGAAGCAGACGTGGCGTTGCCGGTTGTTCGTGATTTTATCAACCGCGTAAAAGAGAAGGCGGTTGGTCATGAAGTTAACAAGAGCCTGACCCCGGGTCAGGAGTTCGTCAAAATCGTTCGTAACGAACTGGTTTCGGCGATGGGCGAAGAGAACCAGGTGCTTAACCTGGCCGCTCAGCCGCCGGCCGTGGTGCTGATGGCGGGCCTGCAGGGGGCGGGTAAAACTACCAGCGTCGGTAAACTGGGTAAATTCCTGCGTGAAAAGCACAAGAAGAAAGTGCTGGTGGTCTCAGCGGACGTCTATCGCCCGGCGGCGATCAAGCAGCTGGAAACCCTGGCCGAGCAGGTCGGCGTGGATTTCTTCCCGTCCGACGTTGCCCAGAAGCCTGTCGACATCGTTAACGCCGCGCTGAAAGAAGCGAAGCTGAAGTTCTACGACGTGCTGCTGGTGGATACCGCCGGTCGTCTGCACGTTGACGAAGCGATGATGGACGAGATCAAACAGGTGCATGCCTCTATCAACCCGGTAGAGACCCTGTTCGTTGTTGATGCCATGACCGGTCAGGATGCGGCGAATACCGCGAAAGCGTTTAACGAAGCGCTGCCGTTAACCGGCGTGGTGCTGACTAAAGTGGACGGTGACGCCCGCGGCGGTGCGGCGCTCTCCATTCGTCACATCACCGGTAAGCCGATTAAATTCCTCGGCGTGGGCGAGAAAACTGAAGCGCTGGAGCCGTTCCACCCGGACCGTATCGCATCCCGTATCCTCGGCATGGGCGACGTGCTGTCGCTGATCGAAGATATCGAGAGCAAGGTTGACCGCGCGCAGGCCGAGAAGCTGGCCAGCAAGCTGAAAAAAGGCGACGGTTTCGATCTGACCGACTTCCTTGAGCAACTGCGTCAGATGAAAAACATGGGCGGCATGGCAAGCCTGATGGGCAAACTGCCGGGCATGGGCCAGATCCCAGACAACGTGAAAGCGCAGATGGATGACAAGGTGCTGGTGCGTATGGAGGCGATCATCAACTCGATGACGCTGAAAGAGCGCGCTAACCCGGACATCATCAAAGGTTCCCGTAAACGTCGTATCGCAGCCGGTTGCGGCATGCAGGTGCAGGACGTTAACCGTCTTCTGAAACAGTTCGACGACATGCAGCGCATGATGAAGAAAATGAAGAAAGGCGGTATGGCGAAGATGATGCGCGGCATGAAAGGGATGATGCCCCCTGGATTCCCAGGACGTTGATCGGCCTGGCTTGTTTGCCATTTTGACGCCGGGGAGTGCTCGACAAAACACGATAGTGTTTTGAACGCCCTTTAGGGCGGCCCGAAGGGCGAGCGGAGCGAGTAAATGCTCACGTACTACGTGTACGCTCCGCTCTCTGCTCGCTCGCCGACGCCAAACTGGCTGCACCGCCGACGGCCTTTTACAGCAGACTTATCAACTGCTGATTGCATTTTCCCCAAAAATCAGTAAAATTTTCGGGCTTTTAATATGACACCCGGGCTCCGTTCCTCGATGGGGCCCGGTTGTTTTATTCACACAAGAGGATGTTATGGTAACTATTCGTTTAGCACGTCACGGCGCTAAAAAGCGTCCGTTCTACCAGGTTGTTGTGACTGACAGCCGTAATGCACGCAACGGTCGCTTCATCGAGCGCGTTGGTTTCTTCAACCCACTGGCCTCTGGCGCAGAAGAAGAAACCCGTCTGGATCTGGATCGTATCGCTCACTGGGTTGGCCAGGGCGCTACTGTTTCCGATCGCGTTGCTACGCTGATCAAAGCAGCAAACAAAGCAGCTTAATCTGTCACGGTGGTCATGATGAGCAATAAAGCACCTGTTGAACCGATCGTATTGGGAAAAATGGGTTCTTGCTACGGTATCCGTGGTTGGCTCAGAGTGTTTTCCTCCACTGAAGACGCTGATAGCATTTTTGATTACCAGCCCTGGTTCATCCAGAAAGCCGGTAAGTGGGAAGAGGTCGAGCTGGAAAGCTGGCGTCACCACAATCAGGACATCATCATCAAGCTGAAAGGCATTGACGATCGTGATGCCGCGAATGCGCTGACTAATTGTGAAATTGTCGTGGATTCGTCGCAGTTGCCACAGCTGGAAGAGGGCGACTACTACTGGAAAGACCTTATGGGCTGCCAGGTAGTTACCACTGAAGGTTACAGCCTGGGGAAAGTCATCGATATGATGGAAACCGGGTCAAATGACGTTCTTGTCATTAAGGCAAACCTGAAAGATGCATTTGGCATCAAGGAGCGGTTGGTTCCGTTCCTCGATGGACAGGTTATCAAGAAAGTCGATCTCACTACTCAAACCATTGAAGTAGATTGGGATCCTGGTTTTTAAATTCTCCGGATAAACGGTAAAAGACGGCGCTATGTGGATTGGCATAATTAGCCTGTTTCCTGAAATGTTCCGCGCGATTACCGATTACGGGGTAACTGGCCGGGCAGTAAAGAATGGCCTGCTGAGCATCCAGAGCTGGAGTCCTCGTGACTTTACTCATGACCGGCACCGTACCGTGGACGATCGTCCTTACGGCGGCGGACCGGGGATGCTAATGATGGTGCAACCCTTACGGGACGCTATTCACACAGCAAAAGCCGCGGCAGGTGAAGGCGCGAAGGTGATTTATCTGTCACCTCAGGGACGCAAGCTTGATCAAGCGGGCGTGAGCGAACTGGCGACGAATCAAAAGCTGATTCTGGTCTGTGGACGCTACGAAGGGATAGATGAGCGCGTAATTCAAACCGAGATTGACGAAGAATGGTCTATCGGCGATTACGTTCTCAGCGGTGGTGAGTTACCCGCAATGACGCTGATTGACTCCGTCGCCCGGTTCATTCCGGGGGTTCTGGGCCATGAAGCTTCGGCAACGGAAGATTCTTTTGCCGATGGATTGCTGGACTGTCCACACTATACTCGTCCTGAAGTGTTAGAAGGGATGGAAGTACCGGCGGTGTTACTGTCTGGAAACCATGCCGAGATACGTCGCTGGCGTTTGAAGCAGTCGCTGGGCCGAACCTGGCTTAGAAGACCTGAACTTCTGGAAAACCTGGCTCTGACTGAAGAGCAAGCAAAGTTGCTGGCCGAGTTCAAAACTGAACACACGCAACAGCAGCATGAACATGATGGGAATGCGTAATACGCTCCCGAATATCAGTTTACCCAGGATAAGAGATTAAATTATGAGCAACATTATTAAGCAACTTGAACAAGAGCAGATGAAGCAGGACGTACCTTCCTTCCGTCCAGGTGACACCGTGGAAGTGAAAGTATGGGTTGTTGAAGGTTCCAAAAAACGTCTGCAGGCATTCGAGGGCGTGGTTATCGCTATTCGTAACCGCGGTCTGCACTCTGCATTCACTGTTCGTAAAATTTCCAACGGCGAAGGCGTTGAGCGTGTCTTCCAGACTCACTCTCCGGTAGTTGACAGCATTGCTGTTAAACGTCGTGGTGCTGTACGTAAAGCTAAACTGTACTACCTGCGTGAGCGTACTGGTAAGTCTGCTCGTATTAAAGAGCGTCTGAACTAAGATTCGCTTAAGCGACATCCTGTTAGAAAGGGCTGGCCGAAAGGCTGGCCCTTTTTTTATCCTATCGCACCTCTCGCGTTAACCCTTTCGTCATAAATCATTTACAATGCTTGCCTCTTGAATGGAGGGGAAGTGGATAACGTACTGCATCAGACTGACAGGAAACGCGCAGCGGCATTGACCGCGCTGTTTGCGATCCTGCTGATCGTGGTGGCGCCGCTTATCTCCGTCTCGCTGCAGAAAGACCCTATGAGCGCTATGCCGGGCATGCATCATGACATGAGTATGATGTCGATGGACGAGAATCATAGCGATATGCCGCACACGATGCCTGTCGACCATGCTGAAGCCTGTGGCTATTGCGTGCTGTTAGCCCACGTGCCGGGCGTGATGCTGGCGCTGATCGTTCTGCTCAGCGTAGTGCTGCAGAGGCTTCGCGTTAAGCCGCCGCGTCAGGCGGTCAGCCACTGGCACTTTTTCCCCTGGCTTTACCCCGATACCCGCGCGCCGCCGCGGCAGCCTGCTTTTTCCCTTTAAAAACTAAATCGATAACTTTTTGCCTTAAAAAGGAAAAGTATGACTACCTGCACGCCGCGCGTGGCATGGGGAAACCTGCTGCGTCGCCTCCATTTCTACGTCGGGCTGTTTGTCGGCCCGTTTATCTTCTTCGCCGCGCTGACCGGTACGCTGTACGTGGCGACCCCGCAGCTCGAGAATGCGCTCTACCGGCACGCGCTCCATACGGATTCTGTGGGCGAGCCGAAGCCGCTGGCGGAACAAATTACCGTGGCGGAAAAAGCCATTGGCTCAGATTTGCGTTTGCACGCCGTTCGTCCGGGGCTGGTTGAAGGCGAAACCACCCGCGTGATGTTTGCTGATCCGACGCTGGGGCCCTCGGAAAACCGGGCGATCTTTATCGATCCGGTAAGCCTGGCGGTGTTGGGGGATATGACGGTATACGGCACCAGCGGGATTTTACCGCTGCGTCAGACCATTGATTATCTGCATACCTCTCTGATGCTGGGCGATGTCGGGCGACTGTATAGCGAACTGGCCGCCTCCTGGATGTGGGTTGCCGCGCTGGGAGGGATTGCCCTGTGGTTTTATACCCGGCCAAAACGCCGGATTAACAATTCCTTCCAGAACCGTCGTCGGGTGCATGTGACGCTCGGCTGGATATTACTGGGGGGCATGCTGCTCTTCTCTGCAACCGGCCTGACCTGGTCCCAGTGGGCGGGGGGAAACGTTGATAAGCTGCGCGCTGAGATGAACTGGCTAACTCCGCAGGTAAATACGGCGCTTTCCGGCGTGCCGGAGAACGTGGATGAGCACGCTGAACACCGTGGTCACCATGGCGGAATGGTGATGCCTGAAATAGCGATGGATCTGGCGCAGTTTGATGGCGTGTTAAGCGCGGCGCGTAAGGCGGGGATTGATGCCAACAGGCTGGAGATCCGCCCGGCGAAAACGATGGATCGCGCATGGACAGTGACGGAAATCGACCGCAGCTGGCCGACTCAGGTGGACGCCGTTGCGGTTGATCCCGGTACGATGCAGGTCCTGGACAGAACCCGATTTGAAGATTTCCCGCTCATGGCAAAACTGACCCGCTGGGGCGTGGATTTCCATATGGGGATCTTATTCGGGCTGGTGAATCAGCTGCTGCTCGTAGCCTTCGGCCTTGCCCTGTGCGTGCTCATCATCTGGGGATACCGGATGTGGTGGATGCGTCGTCCGGCGCGATCTGCAATGAATCCGGTGCAGACGCTCTCTCAGAGCTGGCTTGCGCTGTCAGGGTGGGGAAGAGGCGTTACGGTGATAATCAGCATACTGCTGGGGCTGGCTTTGCCGGTGATGGGCGTGAGTCTGACACTGTTTGTTCTGATTGACTGGCTGCGCTGGCGAGCGGCAACAGGCGTGTCGCTCACCGAATCATCCGCTAAATAATCCTATGGCGTGCTGATAACCACTGACACCCGGCGGTTTTCAGCACGCCCTTGTGCAGTACTATTGCTCGCAATCGGGTATTTTTTTCCTAATCCCTGGGTGGTGAGATTAGTGCGCGGGATATTCGCTCCCTTCGCCCACGCGTCGGCAACGGCATCGGCGCGTTTTAATGACAGTGCTTCGTTGTAACTTTCTTCACCGTAGTTATCCGTATGACCGTCCATTCGCGCGTGATTCAGGCCAGTTTTCGCCAGGCGAGAGGCCATGGATTGGATCTGTGCTTCACTGTCCGGGCGCAGCCTGGCGTCATTTTTATCAAAGAGGATGGTATCCGACAGCCCCAAAGACCAGTCGCCGTTCAGTTCGTTAAAACCGTATGACTTCATCGCCGCGATTTGTTCAGGTGTGAATTTGCCCTGGGGCGGCGACTGGCAGCCAGCCAGAACCAGTGAGGCCATAACTAACGGCGCGAAATATCGTTTTAACATAGCATTTCCTTTCTAACTTATTGTTTTTGTACGCTGGTTTTTAACCTGGTACATATTGCGGTCGGCTTTCTCCAGTAATGCTTCAACGGACGCATTTTCCCACGCCAGAGCAAAGCCAATGCTGAGTGACATCGATGCTTTTTGTCCGTTATGCAGATCAAACGGACGGATAAACTGCTGCGCTAGCGCAGCACAAATGTGTTGAACCTCAGTCTCAGAATGCACACCGTAGAGCACCATGGCAAATTCGTCACCGCCAAGGCGATAGGATTGATGGCGTTTATCGCCAAACTCCATCATCCTGCTGGCGACTTCAATCAATACGCAGTCTCCTGCCGCGTGTCCCCAGGTGTCGTTAATAAATTTAAAATTGTCACCGTCGAGGAAGAGCAGGGCCGAGTTTTTTCTGGCTGAAGGGTCGTTCATTAAGGCCGCAATGCTGTTACGAAACGCCGCGCGGTTGGCAAGACCGGTGAGCGGGTCGTGCATGGCGGTACGCAGCAGCTGGGCGTTTTTGGCCTGGAGCTTAAGCTGCCACTCCTCCATCTCATCCAGCAGGCTGTTGAAGTCTTCACCAAACTGGTGAAATTCTTCGATACGGCCATCTTTCACCCGGCGGGAGAAGTTGCGGTTTGTGCGCACGTCATGCACAACGTCAGTGATATTTTGCAGCGCCGTTACCATGCCGCGGTGCAGAGAGTGGGTAATAGTAAGCGCGACGACGGTTGCAAAAAGAATACAGCCGGTGAGGACGGCAAACGACATCCAGATAAAATGACCGATCAGACTGTCACGCGCGGTAAGGCGAATTTCGCCGATTGCCGCGCCGTTATGCATAATGGGCTGTGCAACCGGAACGGGAAAAAGCCAGCGGCTCACCAGCGCGCCCAGCGTGTCATTATTATCCTTCGGGTTCCAGGACCAGTAGGCGAAGCGCTTTTTATGCCCGTTGATGACTTCTGCTACGGCAAACTGCCCCTGCTTACCCAGCGCAGCGAGCGTTTCGTTGGCCGCCAGTGAATCGTTGAAAACCAGCGAGGCTTCCAGGCTGTGGCTCATTGTGGCGCCGGTTAATTCGAGATTTTTTTGCGCGTACTGTTTTAATGTTACGACCGAGGCAAAACAGAGCAGCAGCCATATTAACGTCATCGTGATGATGACGCTTATCATGCTGTTTCGCCTCAGCGTTCTTTTAAACGTCGGACGTGGCGTCGAGGTGAAATCTTTATCCATGCTGCTTATTCCGTGCAAGCATTAATACATCCGGGTTGACCCTGACGCCACTGCGTGTCAACGCATCCAGATTGACGGAAAACCGCACCTGGCCACGATCGATTATCAGGCAAAAGGCACTGCCAATAACACATTCCGGATTTTGCTCTGAGATTAATAGCAATGCTCTGCCCTGATATTGACTTATTAATTCAAGTTGTTTCGCAGGTGGTTCAGTCCCGAAATAAACAGCATCGCATGTCGCGGCCAGGGCTTCCCGATCGTTACGGACAATAACGGGGGTATAGGGTAACTCGTTATTCCCCTGGTCGCCGCTGAGCGCGTGCGTATAGTGAGAAGTGGCGTAGATACAGAGCTTAGGCTGACCGGAAAGCGACGGCCATCGCGTATAGCTCACTATGCCTGAGACAATCGAACGTACCGATTTATCTGTCTCCGTGAGCGCGCCTGCCATCGCCGGGCCCACCATAAGGAACAGCATTAGCACCAGAGTGAGTCGGAACAAAGAGTTCAAGTATAAATTTCTCACCAGAATCCGCCGTACCGCTCCGGAAATAGATGTCCTTAAGAGTTGCGGGCAGAATACCATTGTTTATCAGAGCCGTCATTATGTCAGAAATAGCCCATGGCTGACCTAAGCTAAATCCTACAGTTGTTTATTTTCCAAAGAATAAAAGCAAACTTAATTAAGCCTGCTGGAACGCATACTTTCATCCATTCCTTTTTGCCATGACGCGTGCAGTTTCGCTGCATTTTCAACGGTATCACAACTGGCGGGATAAGATTTGCCCGCTAATCCCCATGCGTGAATAAAGCCTTTTTCGCATACTTTTTTCTGACCATCAGCATAGCCACGGAGATATTCACTACGATCGATATTGGGGTCGTTAAAACTATCGGCCAGGGTCTGGTTATCTTTAACCGGCAGGCCATTCATGGCGTCTTCTTTTCCCGCGCTGAACCAGTCCGGGCTCGTCCAGTTGGGCTGGAAAGTATAAGGATTAATCTGGCAGCCCGATAAAAACAGAGACAGCAGGACGAGAGCAATCGATCGCATAATCCTTCTCCTTTTTCTTCAGCATAGCCTGGCGGAAGAAAGTTAGGGTGTAATTTTAACTTTACGTTTTTAGCGGCTGGTTTTTGCAATTAATTGGCTGCTGTAAAGTAATGTGTACGTTTTTTTGGATTGAAATGTTTACTTTTTATGGTATCGTGGTTTCACCTCACTGAGGAAAACAACTATCGCAAACGAGCTTTACAGGATCGCTATCATGCAAAAAGACGCGCTGAACAACGTACATATCACTGACGAACAGGTTCTGATTACCCCGGATCAACTGAAAGCGGAGTTTCCGCTGAGCGCCGCGCAGGAGGCTCAGATCGAGCACTCTCGCCAGACCATTTCTGACATAATCGCCGGCCGCGATCCGCGCCTGCTGGTGGTATGTGGTCCTTGCTCTATTCACGATCCTGAAACCGCCATTGAGTATGCTCGTCGATTTAAAGCATTAGCGGAGGAGGTCAGCGATAGCCTCTATCTGGTGATGCGCGTCTATTTTGAGAAGCCACGTACGACCGTCGGCTGGAAAGGGTTGATTAACGATCCGCACATGGATGGCTCGTTTGATGTGGAAGCAGGCCTGAAGATTGCGCGTCGCCTGCTGGTGGAGCTGGTCAGCATGGGGCTGCCGCTGGCAACCGAAGCGCTGGATCCGAACGGCCCGCAGTACCTGGGCGATCTGTTCAGCTGGTCCGCGATTGGTGCGCGTACGACTGAATCGCAAACCCACCGCGAGATGGCGTCTGGCTTGTCGATGCCGGTTGGCTTTAAAAACGGTACCGATGGCAGCCTGGCGACGGCGATCAACGCCATGCGCGCCGCCTCTATGCCGCACCGCTTTGTCGGTATCAACCAGGCGGGCCAGGTGTGTCTGCTGCAAACGCAGGGCAACCCGGACGGTCATGTGATCCTGCGCGGCGGTAAAGCGCCAAACTACAGCCCAGCGGACGTGGCGCAGTGTGAAAAAGAGATGGAACAGGCGGGACTGCGTCCGGCACTGATGGTAGATTGCAGTCATGGTAATTCGAATAAAGATTACCGTCGCCAGCCAGCGGTTGCGGAATCCGTGGTTGCACAGATCAAAGACGGAAACCGTTCGATTATTGGTCTGATGATTGAGAGCAACATTCATGAAGGCAATCAGTCATCAGAACAGCCGCGCAGCGCGATGAAGCACGGCGTCTCCGTCACGGATGCCTGCATCAGCTGGGAAACCACCGATGCGCTGCTGCGTGAGATCCATAAAGATTTAAGCGGCCAGCTGGCGACGCGTCTGGCTTAAGAGGGTAGTTATGGTTGCTGAATTGACCGCACTGCGCGATCAAATTGATGAAGTGGATAAGGCGCTGCTGGACCTGCTGGCGCGCCGCATGGCACTGGTTGCCGAAGTCGGTGAGGTGAAAAGCAAATACGGCCTGCCGATTTACGTCCCGGAGCGCGAAGCCTCAATGCTGGCCTCCCGTCGTAAAGAGGCCCAGGCGCTGGGCGTTTCGCCGGATTTGATTGAAGATGTTCTGCGTCGCGTGATGCGGGAATCCTATTCCAGCGAAAACGACAAGGGCTTTAAAACCCTCTGCCCGTCCCTGCGGCCGGTGGTGATTGTCGGCGGAGCAGGACAGATGGGGCGTCTGTTCGAGAAAATGCTGACGCTTTCTGGCTATCAGGTGCGCATTCTGGAAAAAGAGGACTGGGCGCATGCTCCGGAACTGATGAAAGATGCCGGAATGGTCATCGTCAGCGTGCCGATCCACGTGACGGAGCAGATCATCGGAAAGCTCCCGCCTCTACCGAAAGATTGCATTCTGGTGGATCTGGCCTCCGTCAAAAATGGTCCTTTGCAAGCGATGCTGGCTGCGCATACCGGCCCGGTGCTGGGCCTGCACCCTATGTTTGGCCCGGACAGCGGCAGCCTGGCGAAGCAGGTGGTGGTTTACTGCGACGGTCGTCAGCCGGAAGCCTACCAGTGGTTCCTGGAGCAGATCCAGGTATGGGGCGCGAGGCTGCACCGCATCAGCGCGGTCGAGCACGATCAGAACATGGCGTTCATTCAGGCGCTGCGCCACTTTGCGACCTTTGCCTACGGTCTGCATCTGGCGGAAGAGAACGTGCAGCTTGAACAGCTGCTGGCGCTCTCTTCACCTATCTATCGTCTGGAGCTGGCGATGGTCGGGCGTCTGTTTGCGCAGGATCCGCAGCTTTACGCCGACATCATTATGTCGTCTGAAAATAACCTGGCGCTGATCAAGCGCTACTATCAGCGCTTTGGCGAAGCCATTACCCTGCTGGAGCACGGAGACAAGCAGGCGTTTATCGACAGCTTCCGCAAAGTGGAGCACTGGTTCGGCGATTACGCCACGCGTTTCCAGAGTGAGAGCCGGACGCTGTTGCGCCAGGCAAATGACAGTCGCCAGTAATCCAATGATGTATATACTGAAAGCCAGCAATGCTGGCTTTTTTCATTTTGGGGAACTGTCATGGCTGAACCGCAGCTGCTGTTGAACTACACCGGGCATCTGCCTGAATGCCCGACGTGGAGCGCAGAAGAAAATGCGCTTTACTGGGCGGATATTCTGGAAGGGGAGATCCACCGCTACCACTTGTCAACGGCGGAACATGCCGTGCTTTCCTTCCATGAAGAGGTGGGCTGCTTTGCCCTGCGCGAGCGCGGCGGCTTTATTGTCGCCATGCGCAACGGCATCTGGCTTGCCGATAAGCATGGGCTCCTGCAGCGCAAGGTGTGCGATAACCCCTCAAACCCGCAGCTCGCACGTTTTAATGATGGGGGGACCGACCATCAGGGACGCTTCTATGCGGGCACGTTCTGGGGGCCGGGAGATTACAACGGTGCCCTGCTGATGCGCATCGACAACGACCTGGCGCCGAAGGTGATCCAGTGCGATATTCACGGGCACAACGGCTTAGCGTTTAGCCCGGATAAGCGGTGGATGTTTACCTCCGACACGCCAAACGGCGTAATTTACCGTACGCCGCTTGATGAGCATGGTGACCCTGGCAGGCGCGAGGTGTTTCGTCAGTTTAAAGCGGGAGAAGGGATACCCGACGGCGCGGCGATGGATGTGGAAGGCTGCTACTGGAGCGCGCTGTTTGACGGCTGGCGTATTGCGCGTTTTTCTCCGCAAGGGGAGCAACTGGAAGAATACCGCATGCCGGTGCGTTGCCCGACGATGGTCTGCTTTGGCGGCGATGACATGAAAACGCTGTTCATTACCACCACGCGGGAAAATATGGATGCGGAGGAGGTGGAGAAGTATCCGCTCTCCGGCGGCATCTTCACCCTGCCTGTCAGCGTAGCAGGGATGAAGAAAAGTCGGTTTATCGAACGTTAAGCCGGGTCAACCGGGACGACGTTCTCGCTCGGATAGCAGCCCAGCACTTTCATGGAGCGCGTGATTTCGCCGAGTTCGCGCAGGGCTTTCTGCATGGAAGCTGACTCCAGGTTGGCCTGGATATCGAGGTAGAACATCTCTTCCCACGGGTTACCGTGGATTGGGCGTGATTCCAGTTTGGTCATGATCAGGTTGTGGTTGCGCAGCACCAGCAGGGCTTCAACCAGCGCGCCGGCCTGCTGGCCGGTTGCCATCAGCAGCGTGGTTTTCGCCGGCACCTGGTCTGACACGTTGATTGCCTTGCGGGCCAGCACCACGAAACGGGTGATGTTTTGCGTCTGGTTTGCCAGGTTGCGTTCCAGCACTTGCAGTCCATACAGCGCGCCGCCCGCTTCGCTGCCGAGCGCTGCAACGGTTGGGGAGTTGGCCTGCGCCACTTTTTCCATCGCCGCCGAGGTGCTTTCGGTGTACTCAATTTTCCAGTTCGGATAGCGGTTCAGGAACTGGCTACACTGCTGGAACGGCTGCGGATGGCTGTACACGGTTTCGATCGTGCTCAGGTCGGTTGAGCCGGAGACCAGCACGCAGTGATCGATAGGGATCGTCAGCTCGCCGACCAGTGACAGGCTGGTGTGCTGCAGTAAATCATAGACGTCGTTAATGGCACCGGAGCTGGTGTTTTCAATCGGCACGACGGCGTAATCGGCCTGGCCGGTCTCGACCTGGTTAAAAATGTCGGCAAACTTCGCACAGCCGCTCTCAATAAATTCTTCGAAGTGGCGCGCGGCATATTGACGTGCGGCCAGGTGAGAGTAGGAGCCTTTAGGCCCGAGGAAGGCGATGCGTGCCGAGTGCGGGTTGGTTTTGTTCAGATGCTGCTGGAGTAACGCTTGCTGGGTGAGAACGGAGTCTTCGATGATGAGCTGGAACAACCGGGTGATGTAATGGGCATCGAGGTGATGCGCTCTGCCTAGCTGGATCAGACGCTCCAGCAGGTCGCGCTCGCGGTCGATATCACGCACCGGACGATGGGAGTCCAGTTTGGCTTTGCCTACTTCAATGGCGAGCGCGCGGCGTTCGGCCAGCAGCGCCAGCAATTTTTCATCCAGCGCGCTGATTTTTACTCGCAGATCCAGTAACGGGTTTTCCGGTGTCATAGTGTTGCCTGTCTCATTTTATCGTTATCAATAAAAAAGGCCCCCCGGTGTGGGAGGCCTTGTTGTTCGTCTTCGCATTCTTTATCACACGACGAAACGCCTCCCGTTCAGGGGAAGGTAAAAAAGAATGCGAAGAAGAACGGCGTAAGTTTCATAAAGTCATCCTGTGATTGATACCGTTAAAGTACCCGTACTGTTTTCACCCTGTCAATAAAAAACGCGCCCGAAGGCGCGTTGGCGGTACACTCAATTTAAAGGATTACTCTTCTTCAACTTCTTCCGCGAAGCTGGCGTCTTTCACCGATGTTGCGGCGCGACGGGCTTCACCTTTGTGTTGCACTTTATTGAGCTGCCGTTCCAGCTTGTTGATCAAATCGTTAATAGCGGTGTACATATCCTCGTGTTTTGCGCTGGCGACCAGATGGCCGTTTGGAGTATTGATAGTTGCGTCAGCGATGAAACCCTGGGGCTCCTTGGACAGGATGATATGTGGATTAATCAAATGAGTTTGCCATTTATCCAGTTTGGCGAGACGGTCTGCGACGTGCTGGCGAATTGCCGGAGTAATTTCCATTTGTTTACTGGTAATGTTCATTGTCATAAATTTTACCTCTTGTCTTTCCGTCTTGGTGATTCCAGCATACCCGACCTAATGTCAAAATGTGTGATTTAGATCACGTTATTTTGTCGGTTTTTGTCAGGGAATCTTTTTTGTGAGGCAGGGCAGGAAGAGGTGAGATTTACCTTGTGGAAGGTACGAATTGCGGTCATAGTTGACGGGATGTGTTGAGGCTAAAGCGCTTCAGCGGATGTCTGAAATGAATAAAGAAACGGCAGCCTTCTGGCTGCCGTTTTGCATTGAAGCGATATCAGGTGTTGCTGCTGTTCGCGGCGATGATTTTCGCCACTTTTTCAGCCTGAGCGGTCATCTGCATCTGACGGTAAGCATTTTCCATCAGCTTCAGGCCGTCACGCGTTGCCTGAGTATCCGGATAATCACGCAGCATACCTTCTACGCGGTTAACCACAGCAACCCATGCGCCACGGCGGGTATAGTATTCCGCAACGGAGTATTCATACTTTGCCAGACGATCTTTCAGGAACACCAGACGTTTGGTTGCGTCGGTGACGTACTGACTGTTCGGATAGCCGCGCACCAGCTTGGAGAAGTCATTGAAGGCATCGCGCGCATGCTGCGGGTCACGGTCGGAACGATCCACGCCGAAGAAGCCCTGCAGCGCACTGTCATCCAGCGCCATGTTGGTCAGACCGCGCATGTACATGACGTAATCGATGTTAGGATGAGTCGGGTTCAGACGCATGAAACGATCGATAGTTGCCTGAGCCAGCGGCAGATCGGCATTTTTGTAGTAGGCGTAGATGAGATCTAACTGTACCTGCTGCGAATACGGACCAAACGGATAGCGATTATCCAACGCTTCCAGTTGCGTTATCGCCTGTTTCCAGTTACCGTCCTGCAACTTTTGTTGTGCAGTCGCATAGATTTCATTCGGCGGATTGTCAGGGACCTGTTCATTCGAACCGGAGCAGCCCACCAAAGCCAGGCTCAACGTGGCCGCTGCCACCAGATATTTCATGCGCGTCATGACGTTTTGACTTTCCTCAAATGTTTGTCCGGGAGAAACTCTGTTCCTGCTCCCGATTAAGACCAGCTACAATAGCACACTATATTAAACGGCAAAGCCGTAAAACCCAACGTTAAACAAAGAAGCAGTTTATGGCACAACGAGTAGAACTCACCGCAACAGTCTCCGAAAATCAGCTCGGTCAACGCTTAGATCAGGCTTTGGCCGAATTGTTCCCTGATTATTCGCGTTCACGCATAAAAGAATGGATCCTTGACCAGCGTGTGCTGGTAAACGGCAAGATCTGGGACAAACCAAAAGAGAAAGTGTTTGGTGGGGAAGCTGTTGCCATCAATGCTGAAATCGAAGAGGAAATCCGCTTCGAGCCGCAGGATATCCCGCTGGACATCGTCTATGAAGATGATGACATTCTGGTGATCAACAAGCCGCGCGACCTGGTTGTACATCCGGGCGCGGGTAATCCTGACGGTACGGTGCTTAATGCACTTCTCCATTATTATCCGCCGATCGCGGATGTTCCACGTGCAGGCATCGTTCACCGTCTGGATAAAGACACCACCGGTCTGATGGTAGTGGCGAAGACTGTTCCTGCTCAAACTCGTCTGGTGGAATCACTGCAGCTGCGTGAAATCACCCGCGAATATGAAGCGGTGGCGATTGGGCACATGACTGCTGGCGGCACGGTAGAAGAGCCGATCAGCCGTCACCCGACGAAACGTACCCATATGTCGGTGCATCCGATGGGTAAACCTGCGGTGACGCACTATCGCATTATGGAGCACTTCCGTATTCATACCCGCCTGCGTCTGCGCCTGGAAACCGGGCGTACTCACCAGATCCGCGTTCACATGGCGCACATTACCCATCCGCTGGTGGGGGATCAGGTGTACGGTGGGCGTCCGCGTCCGCCAAAAGGCGCATCGGATGAGTTCATCAGCGTATTGCGTAAATTCGACCGTCAGGCGCTGCACGCGACCATGCTGCGTCTTTATCATCCGATTACAGGAATCCAGATGGAGTGGCATGCGCCTATCCCGCAGGATATGGTGGAACTTATTGACGCCATGCGTGCCGATTTCGAAGAACATAAGGATCAAGTGGACTGGCTATGACCAAACTGATTGTCCCGGAGTGGCCGCTGCCTGCAGGCGTGGCCGCCTGTAGTTCGACCCGTATTGGCGGCGTGAGCCAGGGCGCGTGGGAGTCTTTAAACCTCGGCGCGCACTGCGGCGACAGCCTGGAGCACGTTGAAGAGAACCGCACGCGTCTCTTTGCTGCGGGAAATCTGCCGTCGAAACCGGTCTGGCTGGAGCAGGTTCACGGTAAAGCGGTACTGAAGCTGACGGGAGAACCATACGCTTCTAAACGCGCCGATGCCTCTTACAGTAATACTCCGGGCACGGTTTGTGCCGTCATGACAGCCGATTGTCTGCCGGTTCTGTTCTGTAATCGCGCAGGCTCTGAAGTGGCTGCCGCGCATGCGGGCTGGCGTGGCCTGTGCGAGGGCGTTTTGGAAGAGACTGTCGCCTGCTTTAATGATGATCCCGCCAATATCATGGCGTGGCTTGGTCCGGCGATTGGGCCTCGTGCTTTTGAAGTGGGGCCAGAGGTTCGCGAAGCCTTTATAGATAAAGATCCGCAAGCTATTGAGGCCTTCCTGCCTGCCGGGGAAAAATATCTGGCGGATATTTATCAGCTTGCCCGCCAGCGCCTGAATAATATTGGCGTAACGCAGATCTTCGGTGGCGATCGCTGTACGTTCACCGAAAAGGGTGATTTTTTCTCCTATCGCCGCGACAAGACGACGGGTCGTATGGCAAGTTTCATTTGGCTGATATAACCTAAAGAATCAAGACGATCCGGCACGTGCCGTTTTCTTTTCACATAATTCAGGTCATTAACCTTGAATAATTGAGGGATGACCTCATTTAATCTCCAGTAGCAAATTTGACCTGTTATGGGAGGAGTTATGCGTCTGGATCGTCTTACTAATAAATTCCAGCTTGCTCTCGCCGATGCCCAGTCCCTTGCACTGGGGCACGACAACCAGTTTATCGAACCTCTTCATTTAATGAGCGCCTTGCTAAATCAGGAAGGGGGATCGGTACGTCCTTTATTAACGTCTGCTGGCATTAATGCCGGCCAGTTACGCACCGCTATCGATCAGGCGCTGAGCCGTTTACCGCAGGTAGAAGGTACCGGCGGCGACGTGCAGCCGTCTCAGGATCTGGTGCGTGTGCTAAACCTTTGCGACAAGCTGGCGCAAAAACGTGGGGACAACTTTATTTCGTCGGAGCTGTTTGTTCTGGCGGCGCTTGAATCACGCGGTACCTTGACCGACCTGCTGAAATCTGCCGGTGCAACCACCACCAATGTGACTCAGGCGATTGAGAAAATGCGCGGAGGTGAAAGCGTGAACGATCAGGGAGCCGAAGACCAACGTCAGGCTTTGAAGAAATTTACGGTCGATCTGACCGAACGCGCTGAGCAGGGCAAACTTGACCCGGTGATCGGCCGTGACGAAGAGATCCGCCGTACGATTCAGGTACTGCAGCGTCGTACCAAGAACAACCCGGTGCTGATTGGTGAACCGGGTGTCGGTAAAACCGCCATCGTTGAAGGGCTGGCACAGCGTATCGTGAACGGCGAAGTGCCGGAAGGGCTGAAAGGCCGCCGCGTACTGGCGCTGGATATGGGCGCGCTGGTGGCCGGTGCGAAATATCGCGGGGAGTTCGAAGAGCGTCTGAAAGGCGTGCTGAACGACCTGGCGAAACAGGAAGGCAACGTTATCCTGTTTATCGACGAACTGCACACCATGGTGGGTGCCGGTAAGGCGGACGGCGCGATGGATGCCGGGAACATGTTGAAACCTGCGCTGGCGCGCGGTGAACTTCACTGCGTTGGTGCCACTACGCTTGATGAGTACCGTCAGTACATTGAAAAAGATGCTGCGCTGGAACGTCGTTTCCAGAAAGTGTTTGTCGCTGAGCCAAGCGTTGAAGATACCATCGCGATCCTGCGTGGTCTGAAAGAGCGCTATGAACTGCACCACCACGTGCAGATTACTGACCCGGCCATCGTTGCGGCGGCGACGCTTTCGCATCGTTACATCGCCGACCGTCAGTTGCCCGATAAGGCCATTGACCTGATTGATGAAGCGGCTTCAAGCATTCGTATGCAGATTGACTCGAAGCCGGAAGAGCTGGACAGACTTGACCGACGCATCATTCAGCTCAAGCTGGAACAGCAGGCGCTGAAGAAAGAGTCTGATGAGGCCAGTAAAAAACGCCTCGATATGCTCAATGAGGAACTGGACGATAAAGAGCGCCAGTATTCTGAGCTGGAAGAAGAATGGAAGGCAGAAAAAGCCTCCCTGTCAGGCACGCAGACTATTAAAGCAGAACTCGAACAGGCAAAAATTGCCATTGAGCAGGCGCGACGCGTGGGCGACCTGGCGCGGATGTCGGAGCTGCAGTACGGCAAAATCCCTGAGCTGGAAAAACAGCTTGAAATCGCCACGCAGTCTGAAGGCAAAACCATGCGTCTGTTACGTAACAAAGTGACTGATGCGGAAATTGCTGAGGTGCTGGCGCGCTGGACCGGTATTCCGGTGGCACGCATGATGGAAAGCGAACGCGATAAGCTGCTGCGCATGGAGCAGGATCTGCATCAGCGCGTGATTGGCCAGGACGAAGCGGTTGAAGCGGTTTCCAACGCCATTCGTCGTAGCCGTGCCGGGTTGTCCGATCCTAATCGTCCGATTGGTTCATTCCTGTTCCTGGGGCCAACCGGTGTCGGTAAAACCGAGCTGTGTAAAGCGCTGGCTAACTTTATGTTCGACAGCGACGATGCGATGGTGCGTATCGATATGTCCGAGTTTATGGAGAAACACTCCGTCTCGCGTCTGGTCGGTGCGCCTCCGGGATACGTTGGTTATGAAGAGGGCGGTTACCTGACCGAAGCGGTGCGTCGTCGTCCTTATTCCGTCATTCTACTGGATGAGGTGGAAAAAGCGCATCCGGATGTGTTCAACATCCTGCTGCAGGTGCTGGACGATGGTCGTCTGACCGACGGGCAGGGGAGAACGGTCGATTTCCGTAATACGGTAGTTATCATGACCTCGAACCTGGGTTCCGATTTGATTCAGGAACGTTTCGGTGAACTGGACTACAGCCATATGAAGGATCTGGTGCTCGGTGTGGTGAGCCATAACTTCCGTCCGGAGTTCATTAACCGTATTGACGAAGTGGTGGTATTCCATCCTCTGGGTGAGAAACATATTGCGTCGATTGCGCAGATCCAGCTGCAGCGTCTGTACAAACGTCTGGAAGAGCGTGGTTATGAAATTCATATCTCCGACGATGCGCTGAAGCTGCTGAGCGAGAATGGTTACGATCCGGTGTACGGTGCGCGTCCATTAAAACGTGCTATCCAGCAGCAGATCGAAAACCCGCTGGCGCAGCAGATCCTCTCCGGAGAGCTGATTCCGGGCAAAGTTATCCGTCTGGAAGCCAACGACGATCGCATTGTGGCAGTGCAGTAAGTCACAAAACGCAAAAACGAGCCGCTTGCGGCTCGTTTTTGTTTAAAAACTAGGCGAAAATTGAGGTCTGGGATGCGTTTCGCCTGGAAAGTGAGCAGTCAGTAAATAATTTTCACTTTATCCTTGCAGCTTCGGAATTACTCCCTATAATGCGCCTCCACTGACACGGAACAACGGCACACACGCCGCCGGGTCAGCAGAGAAAAGCGAAACAAACGCTTGACTCTGAAGCGGGAAAGCGTAATATGCACACCCCGCGCCGCAGCGAAAACGAAGCGGCACTGCTCTTTAACAATTTATCAGACAATCTGTGTGGGCACTCAAAGTGACATGGATTCTTAATGTCTTCGGACAATAAATGAATACCAAGTCTCTGAGTGAACATGCGTAATTCATTACGAAGTTTA
>Ga0268251_10000149_pt1 | contig 28124 bp, 18 predicted proteins | sample AgamicAsMae_FD_200527 | JGI IMG/M metagenome (GOLD analysis project Ga0268251, IMG submission 200527) | Agave microbial communities from Guanajuato, Mexico - As.Ma.e (v2) (version 2) | ecosystem: Host-associated > Plants > Phyllosphere > Phylloplane/Leaf | place: Guanajuato, Mexico | collected...
TCTTAGCAAGCATATCAGGGGTACCATCAGGCGCATCCCTCATCTCGCCTCTATACTTTGCCGAAAAGTCCGTCGAAGGGTACCAAAGCAACAATGCCTTGATCTTACCCTGTAAACTTTTCTCCTGTGCAACCGACAGAGAAAGATTTCCTCCTGCGGAAAAGCCTCCCATGGCGATCTTGGTCTTGTCCACAGGCAACGAAGAATCAGAAAGAATGGCCGTGACCACTTCAGTCAAATCTTCAGTTTGCGTGGGAAAAGCATACGAAGGAGCTTTCCTGTAATCGCAGCTAATCACCACAATACCCCTCTGTCTCAGAAACTCACACCAAGTTTCATCGTGAAAGGGATCACCGATAGCAAATCCCCCACCGTGGATATCAATGTACAAGGGCAATTTGTCGCTCGCCGCAACATTGTCAGGCATCCAGATATCGTGGGTCAGGCCAGCAGATCCAATGGCTTTGCGATAGGTGGGTTGCAGGTTACCCATGCCTTTGTAGCGGAAGAAGCGTAGGGTGCCTAGTAAACTGCGGATGGTGAGTTTGAACATCCAGAGGCGCAGCCAGAGGCGTATGCGTTCGGAAAGAGGTTTTGGGGTCATGGGAGCTGGAGTGTTGGCTTCTGCTTTCGCGGCCACAGTGGTTGGATCCATTGTTGTTGACATTGGTATCGTTCGCGTGCAGAGACTGAAATGGTCTTCGTGAGGGATATGTCGATAGGTGTTTGTGAGGACCCTCGGGTTTCCAAATAGAGCCAGCACCGGAATTGAAGCTTTAGAGGACTACAAGGAGAGCAAAAGACCAAGGACTGATACGAAGAGGAAGAAGAAGAGAAAGAAACGAGTATGTTTCACCTCGAGTCGCAACGCGTGCTCTGCTTGTTCTAAAGTGGACAAGAGGGTGTAACTATCGATGTGGGGGAGATTAGGTTCGGCCTCCAACGCCGAGATCCTCGGCAGTTCTGAGAGACCCTGAGCACAAATTCTTCCAGACATATACATGGCAGTTGATGAATCTGGCGATTGTTGCATCTGTACATTTACCTCTATCTATAGGTCGACTCTATATCTATACCTTAGTCTCACCACCAATCTCCTCAATAGCTTTGACCAATCCTTCCAGCGTACCCTTCCTCGTAGCAGGATTAACCACAACGCGGAAGAACTTGCCATCCTCACCAGGCGCATAATCCACCATAAAGCCCCTCGGAATCAACTTCTTCGCAATCGCCTCTGTAGTCTTAGAATTCTTTTCCTTGTCGCTTTGTTTGTTGTAATTAAAGCACACCTGCCAACACGGCGGCGGGTTCTCTGATACCAGCGTAAACGCAGCATTCGAAGAGACCAAGTCTGCAAGCGTGGCAGCAGCGGAAAATGCAGAATCGATGGAAGCTTCGAAGCCAGAGGAACCGTGGTAGATCCATGAGAGGGCGAGTTTGAGCGCATCGCCACGACGACCGCATTGAGGTGTCAAATCTGCCAGATCCCAAATCTCTGCTTCGGGGCGCTCGACATCGGGAGCAGAGGTTGCGTTGGTGTTTGCAGCTGATGCATCCTCATCGTCATCGCTGTGGAAGAGGTAACCAGCAGGTAATGTCATTGCTCGTTGGAATTGTCTCATGTCTTTTCCGAGCAAGAACGAGCAAGTCATGGGTACCGAGAGCATTTTATGCGGTGTGACGCCAATGGAGTCTGCTCTTTCGATGCCCTGTACCTTGTGCTTGTGGACAGCAGAGAAAATTACAGGACCACCCCAGGAGCCGTCGATGTGAAGCCAGACTTTGTGTTTCTCGCAGACGTCGGCAATCGCGGCGATGGGATCGTACGAGCCCAGTACAGTGGTTCCAGCAGTGGCGTTGACGTAGAAAGGGACTTCGCCTTTATCTTTTGAAGCTTGGATTGCCTCGTCGAGAGCGGAAGGGAGCATGCGGCCCTGCTCGTCGACAGCAACGCCAATGACAGCAGAGGAGCCAAAGCCAAACATCTGTGCTGCCTTCTCTAAAGAGTAATGGCCGTGCGCAGAGGTGAACAGAGTAAATCTTCTTCCGTTTATACCATCGGTTTTGGTTTCCGGGTGCAGTGTGTTTCTCGCAATAGCAATACTTGTCGCATTGCTCGCCGAGCCACCAGGTTGAGAAATACCACCTCCATGCGCGCCACCAAAGCCATAGAGCTTAGCCAACGCCTTACTCGTCGTCTTTTCCACAATCGTCAAAGCAGGAGAAACCTGATAGACATGCAGATTCGTGTTCAACACCGCAAGCAGCAACTCAGACACCACGCCCACCGCATTGGTGGAGGCATACAATTTATCCATGAAGCCCTGATCCCAAGTGTTGACACTGTATTTGAGCAGCTTTTCCACGACATCGAGTAATCCGCTCTTGCCAGCAGCATTTTCGGGGAGCTGCACATCGAAGAGTGACTTTAGCTTGTTCGGGGGATGGTATTCGACGAGGGCGGTTCGGGGTCCTTGGCCTTCGATGGCGAGGCCGTGGCCTGTGTGCTTTGTTGCTGCATCTTCGTCTGCCGAGCGAATGAAAGGGATGATGAGGTCTTGGATCGAGTTGAGAAGCTGTTGTTTGTTAGTCCTTGCTATCTCTCTACTGCGTTCGAAGCTATTCTCACATCATTGACTTCGTCTGCTCTCTGCAAGGGCTTCTCCTCGGCCGGTCTGGTGGGTAAAGATGTCATGGTGAGTGATAAGAATGTTCAATAAGTATACAAGCAAGAGGGTAAGGGCACACTGGAAGTTTTATACTTACTTCCCTCTCGAAGAAATGACACCACAAAAAATGTAGCTGACGACATTAGCCTTAACACCGAATATCGCCGAGTCCTCATCGGCGTTCGACGCGCTTGAAGATCGGCGACATTCATACCACAGTCGTTCCTTTCTAACGATATTCACTAAGCTTAGACTTGACCTGTAGGATGAGGTTAGAAACGCAGAGATGGCAAAGCAAAGTGCTATGAGTGCTGCAGATTGGGCGAAGGCTACGTTGGAGTGTCTCAAGCGTACTAGAAACCTCTTGGCTGATTATGGTGTAGATGGCTATTTCCCTCAGAGCATCGCGAAGTTCGAAACGATGGTCCAGATGAGGATGTGCCCAGTTGGGTGATTCGGTGAATCGCTTCGCTGCTTGTAGATAGCAGGTAGAGCACTTCTGATGAGAGCCTTCGTCGTCACAAAATCACACTATCTCATTAAACCAAGAGCCCGTGAGCAATCTAGCACGTCAAAACGAATCAGCTTGAAACAGTTTCCATGATGCTCATCTCAATCACTATCTTCTAAACAGTCAAACTCCCTTTTACCAATTAAACTCCTCCTAAGATCCCATATCGACAAAGCCAGCTACAATACAAAACTCTTTACTCAAGCTTTTGTGCTGCTGATAGCATTAGCACCAGAAGCATGTTTATTCGAGTTCGAGCTGCCGCCACTAGGTCTGCTTCCACCAGCCACATGCTTCTCCCTCGCTTGTTGCGTCTTTGCTTTGTTAGCAGCATGTCTCTCCCTAGCCAACTGAATAGCACTTTTCTTTTCTCCTCCTTGAGCGGCACCATTTGTGGCAGCTTGTTGTTGCTGCTGCTGAGCATGATATGTTTTCTTGTCTGCATGATTGTTGCCAGCATTCGCAGCCTTCAAATTCGCATCCACTTCTGAGAAACTCTGGAATCCGTCGTTGGATGCCTTGTTCTTGCTTTGCTTGACCCATTCGCCTCGTCTGCGTTTGTACAAGTCCATCTTCCAGTTCTTCCATACAGCGCGTCCGCAGGGGTTGTCTCTGAGTTGAGCTTCGTTTTCATTCAACTCTTCGGCGATGCGCTCGCGGATGAAGGCTAGACCATGCGTGCCTTCCCAGATGGCATCCACCACGCGAGAAGCTTTGGAGTCGAGGGCCATTTCACCGATATGGCCGAAGAATTGCTGGATTAGTTTTCGGCGGGAGATGATGGAGGCGTTGTGGGATGTCATTGCTGCTTGTAGGGTGCGGCAGATGATGGTATCGGAGGCCATTTTCTGCAATGTGGTGGGTGGGAGGGAAGCCAGGCTTTCGAGGACCAGGGCGCTGAGAGCGCCAGGGACGAGGATCATGCATTGGGCTAGTAGAGAACCTTGCAATTTGATGGTGTGTGGGTTTGCGCGCTCTTCGGCGATGTGGGCGGGCATGCCTTCTGGTGGTGGTGCGATGTTGCCGTTTGTGGCTGTGTTGTCAGTGTCGGGCTTGAGCATTTTTACAATGTCGAAGCCTTCGGGGCCGTTGTAGGCTTCGCTGAGTTGGAGGGCGATGGCCTGGCAGTCAATGTCTCTGACTGCACATCTAGCGATCAGAGTCTTGATGACTGCGAAGCGGTTACGCTCCAGCAGACTGGGGATTTGAGGGCAGATCTGCTCGTGTGCTTCCAGGAGATCGTCCTTGCTCAGTCTTTCGAGGACTTTGCAGGCAACGTAGCAGGCAATCTCGTTGCGAGCTAGTGATGCCATACGGTCCTTCAACAGACCTCTGTACAAACTCTTGAACATTTTTCCGGGGGCGTGTTCGACAATGCACTCGATAAGATGAGAACCGATGGGATCGAAGAGGAGGCCATTGATGAAAGAAGCGCTGTCGCACTCTGGTGTGATTGGGTCGTCGGGGAGGAGGGTGCGGAAGATGGAGTTCTCGTCCTTTGCTTTAGACTTGCCGAACTGGGTGAGCTCAAGTCTGATCAGCAGTTGCAGGGCGGGGTTTCCGAGTTGATGTGTGGCGAGTGCGCGAAGGCTGGTTGTGTCGAGTCCAGAAACACTGGCCGTCATGAGTTTCTCCAGAGCCTCTGTGAAGGATTTGGGGACGGGACGTTTGTCTTCTTTGTCCTTGGATGTGGTATCCTCCTTGTCGTTGCTGCTGCCATTGACGGTGACGTGCTCCTTCTTCTTGCTTTGCATCAAGGACTTGTTGGTCGAATCCGAGAGAGGCTCGCCAGCCAATACAAGGAGCAGGACGCGGAGGGTGTGGGAGGCAAAGCGATCGGTCATGAGGAAGCCGACATTGCCTTCCATCTCTCCGAGGGTGAAGAGGAAGAGGTTCTCCATGCTGACGTAGATTTCGCCATCGTCGGTTGTCTGATCTCGGTGCTTGGAAGGGTGGAGGAGCTCGTCGGTGACGGCGGGGGCGGCTTGAATGAAGAGCTTCTCGCAACAGTGCGAAGCGAAGCGATGTTGGAACAAGTGCATGAAGCTGTGGTATGGTCAGTCCTGTGGTGCATTTAGTATATGATAGAAGTCACTCACTTGCCGCTGAACTTCTGAAACAGCGTCTTGAGTTGTGCCGGTGTCGACAGTTGGATCAGTCTCTCCATCAGTCTCGAGCACGACTGGCTGTTGGCAATCTTGAGCTCCTTGCCATTGGCTTCGCGGTAGACGTTGGCCAGGAACAGCGACCTCTCTTCAGCATCGGCAAAGTTGTTCATCTCGAGCATCTCATCGGCGCGCTTGAAGTATTCCTGCTCTTCCTCGTCCAGCATACCAAAGAAGACCTGCTCGACAGGCGGGCCCTGGCCCTCGCCGTTCTGGTAGTCGCCATTGGGGTATGCACCGTCTTGGGGAAGGGCAACAAAGTCCTGCTGGTCGGCTGCTTCGTCGCCACCGTCTTCTGTTCTCTGTCGCTTCGGTTGCGCGAATTCTTGGTGGACTTCCTCCTCTTCCTCTTCCAGCTTTCTCTTCTTCTCCTCGCCTCTGCGGCCTCTCTTTTTCATTTCGCGAGGCATCTTGGCAGCACGGTGATGGTCGACGGTGGTGCAAGATGGTCGTGTGCGTTATTCGTCCAAATCAACTGAGAGAGTCGAAGGTGGATGGACGGACGGGGCGAATGGAGAGTGACGGTGATGTTCGGTATACGATGACGCCCACAGAAACTACCAAGACAAAAGTCAAGTCTGGTGCAGTTTTTGGAATCTTTCTTTTCCCGAGAGAAAATTCCCCGATCGATTGCTCGTTTTTGCGGGGACCGATCCCGACGAAGTGCACTGGCCACAACAAACTGCCGGAGATAAAAATGACGAGTATAAGAAATGCTATTTTCAATCGTGTTTGGACGTCAGTTGCTGCCATGTAAAAAGACGCCCCTGCAGCATTTATAGACCAAGCGAAACGACAGAGGCTGTTCTGTTGAACGTCCAAAACAGATGCTGTCGTCGGAATCCTGCAAGCCCTGCCATCGCCCATCGCCCATCTCACTGATCCGCCCTGCCATCATGCAAGATCCAGAGATCGAGCACCTGCCAGATCTCGCTTAGATTCCCGGCTGACCACGACCTTCGTATCTGCGCAGATCCTATCAAATGTCTGCTCCGAACCATCAACTTTAGTACTGCCATCACTCCATCTTCTGGCGTTTATTCAAACAACATCTCGAGTCTGGCGTCGTTGAGGTCAAAGCCTTTGGGCACGCCGTTGGCGGCAAGCGTGCTTGTCGCATATCCCACTCATCGGCTATGCAATGCACAGAGATACCGCAGGACATGTCAACTGCATCACTCCAATCAAATCTCCCTGCATCCCATGCATGCAACACACACGAAACGTCACTGATGATCTGGTCTCGCTTTGACTCTCGTTCTCACTGCTGTGCTTGCGACCACAACCATGGCTGCTTGCATGTCTCGCGATTATCTGGCGCCACGTCTGTATCTTGTCGCGTGTACCTCTGTCGTATCTCGGTTGATCTGTCCACCGCATCTGACATCTGATCGTGCTTTGTGCAACCACTGATCTTTAGCTCTTCCGGTCAACTTGTCTCGGTTGGCGAGATCGAAGCCCTTGTCCCAGAGCTTTGGGTATTACATGTGAAGCCGCTCTGTCGACAAATTCTCCATCTCCCTCCGAAGAGCACAAACTGCCGCCCCGACAAATGCCAAAACTTCAAGTATCGTGTCGTGTCAACGTTAACGCTTTTGCTCGCTACATATGTACAATATACCCAATTATATGCCATGCTGATAAATCATTTCGTAAAAGGCGTTCATGCTTTGTCTCCGTTCCCATTCGACTCGGTCTGAGGTATGGCGTCAAGCGCCGTCTGGAAGACCTTCTTGAGGGTTTCGGTGTCCTCAAGCCCGACACTGAAACGAATCAGGTTTGCTTCGACCCCGAAGGTCGCGGCCCAGGGCAGCTCCGTGTAGTGTGCCAATAACGCATAGGGCGAACTGTTGATGGGTTAGGAAAATGGAAGGCAATACACGGGGGAGCACAGCTTACGTCAAGGTGAAGTTCGTTCCCAATGAGGGACCCTTCGCTGTGTCAATATTGTCATAGAAGACAATTGCATCGTCCATAGAATAGAAAGTCGCAGAGAGCAGACCACCGTAGCCACCATTGGGCAGCCTGCAGGCATCGTAATACTTCCTGGTCGGTGAATGTTTTGGGTAGTTTACTTGCTTGATACGAGGGTGCTGAATCAACATGTCACAGATGAATTCGGCGTTGGTGTTGATGCGAGCAATACGGGAGACAAAATCTCTGCTGTTGCGCTCCAGGAACATGGCGTCTTCTTCGAAGAAGTTGTCTTCGTAGTCTTGAGCCATGAACTTCTTCAATGTGTCGTAGTAGCGGCTTGCAGGGTTGAGGATGGCCGACCCTCCCATGACATTGCTGTCACCGGAAAATACCTTGGTCAAACTGCTCACCACCACATCGGCATAAGGCAATACGTGAACATTCAAGAAGTTTCCGATTGTCTCGTCGACCACAACGGCAAAATCGTACTTGTCGGCCAATTGACGGACGCGTTGCAGATTGGGACACTTCAGCAAAGGATTGCCAGGAAACTCGCAGAAGAAGCCAACAAAGCGCTCTCCAGCCTCGAGACGTTTCTCCAAGTCATCCAGATCTTCTTGGTCGCCGTTTCCGTAGAAAAGAGCTCCAGGCCCCCACTTCTCCAGAATTTTCAGGGTGTCAACATAGGGGAAACCGTAGCTGATGCTCTTGTTCTTGGGACGGATTGCCAGCATGGTGCGGTGGGTGTTGAAGATAGCACTCATGCCGGTGGGATAGAGGAAGACATCGTCTACGGAGAAACCTTCAGCACTCCTCGTACGTTCGACATCCTCAGGGTGCTTCAAGGCTTCCTTTAGGTCGGCGTCTGAAGTCAAAGATCCGGCAATGCGACGACGAATGGCGAGCTTTGCCTGCTGGGCGAATTGGACGTTCAAGTTGCGACCGAAACGCTCTTCGACGAAGGCGAAGGGATCTGTGCTGTCTTTATCATCCTTTTCCGAGGTGGGAGATTGGTGAGGAGTGTCGATTGACATCTGTCGCTGGTATCGGCGAGGGCCCTTGCGTGGTTTATCATAGATGGAGGCCTTGTCGACCATGGTACCGTCGAGGAGGTGCTTCTCGACAAACTCGGCTCTTCTGCTGGAGACACCGTCTCCACTGTGTTGCCAGACTTGTTTCGCGACAGGCCAAAGCTCGGCGGGATATAAGACAGCGGACAAGCGGGGCAGGACGTGTTGCGATTCGTCGTGTGACTCGGTCTTGGGGTTTGGTACGAAGTCGATGATGCGAGCGGTGCCTTGGGACTCGGGGGCCATGCGGTGCATGAACTCGAGCAAGCGGTTCGCGGCTTTGTGAGTAGGGAATAGCATGGCCTTTTGGGAAGGGTTGCCATGGCGCTTGACGACTTCAGTGGCAAGGCGTTCGATGCTCTTGTGAATAAAGAAGCGTGGGTAGCCACACTTCATCTTGTCCATGACCCATTTCTGGCCTTCTTCGTAGCCTACATTGGCGGCCCATGTTGGTAGCGACACACTGACGGCCTGTGTGGAGAGTTAGCCTATACCAGGAAGCTCAGAGTCGGTGATTGGTTACGTGAGGCGTGTCTGCGGGGATGGTCTCGCCAACATTGTCGTTGAATGCCAGAGGGACGGGCATGATTGGTATATGAAAATGCGAGGGAAAGTTGTTAGGAGAAAGGTCAGCAAACATGTGCCGAGAGTAACAATGTGCTGGTGGACAAATGACTCGATCTTGACGCCCCACGCCGCTGTCGGCATGTCGAATGCACTTGCCCTTTCGACTTCTTATCGCCGCGCCTGCCTTATCTAAACTCCGCCAAGCATGCGGTCTCTCGAAAAAAAGTCCAACGCCAAGCGAGACTTTGCGCCGCCGAAGGAAGTTGCGACGGTCAAACTGCTTAGTGCTTTCCAACCACCAACACACAACATGGCAGTCCCGTCAAGCAAGAGGAGAAAGCTCAGCCACTCGCCATCTCCTGTCGAAGATGATGACCTCTCGATCGCCTCCGGTAGCCCGGTCGAGAACATCGACCAGGGCGACGATATGAACGACGCAAATCTTAGCGCAGACGACATGGACGATGAAGAAGAAGAGAGCGAAGAAGAAGAGGAGGCACAAGAGAAGGTCAAGAAGACCAAGGACAACAAGACAAAGGCAAAGAGCAACAAGTCGCAGGCTTCTTCGCTCGAGGCAAGCAGCGCCGCATACACCGGAGGCACCTTCAAGAGCAACATGTTCAAGCTGCAGGTCGACCAGATGCTGGCCAACCTTCGCCCGAGACAAGGAAAGAGAGAGGCTACGGCCGCCGACGCCCTGCACAAGATCAAGAAGCAAATCGACGCCATCCCCAACAGAGAAGCTCTCCCTCTGCTCCAAGCCGAACGAGACATGATCAAGAAGTCAAAGGTCGCCATTCCCTTCCCCGAGCCTCGCCCTGCCCATGACGCCAAATACAAGCTGGCCTACGAGAAGCCTCAGAACGTGAACGTTGTCGGCAGCTTCCCCCTCAAGCTGTCTCTTCGCGACCGCCAGGCCCCTCTGTCCATTGACATGCTCGTCACAATGCCCAAGTCGCTGTTCCAGGAGAAGGATTACCTCAACCACCGCTACTTCTACAAGCGTGCTTTCTATCTCGCCTGCATTGCTGCTGCTCTTCAGTCATCGCTCAAGACCTTCACCTTCCACTTCGTCAACTTCCGCAACAACCCTCTCCACCCCGTTCTGCTGGTTCAGCCCAAAGAGGCGACCTCCGAAAACAACTGGCGCATCAACATCATCCCCGGCCTTCCCGAGGGTACCTTTGCCGACAACAAACTGCTGCCGAGCAAGAACTGTGTACGCCCAGCTCAGTCCGCCGACGATGAGCAGACCCAGGACTTGCCCGCTACACCCTTCTACAACGCTGCTGTCCAGGCCGATACTCACATCACTTCCTACCTGAAGTTGCTACACGCCTCCTCTACTGTTTGTGAAGGATACACGGATGCTTGCATGTTGGGTCGTGTCTGGCTGAGACAGCGTGGCCTTGGCTCCGACACTAACAAGGGTGGATTCGGTAACTTTGAATGGGCTGCAACCATGGCAAACCTGCTCAGAACTGGCGCCGGTTCAGGCAAGCCTGTCTTGTCGAGCGGCTACAGCAGCTACCAACTGTTCAAGGCCACTCTCCAATACATTGCCGTCAAGGATCTCGCAAAGGAACCTGCTCTGCTCGATACTGCTGGTCTCGCCCTAACGTCAGAGGACGGTCAGCCCATTTTCTACGACGGTCCTCGTGGACAGAACATTCTCTACAAGATGACTTCATGGTCCTACCAGCACCTCCGTGCCGAGGCACGCACCACCCTCAAGATGCTCGGTGATAACCTCTTTGACCAGTTCGACTCTGCTTTCATTCTCCGCTCCGACAACATCCTCAAGAGATATGATTTGGCTGTCCGTGTCCCTTGCTCTGCCCTCACTTCCGACGTCGCCGAGGACCGCCAGATCACTCAGAGATACTCCAAGATTCACAACGTCTTCAGTCAAGGTTTGGGTGATCGTGCCACTCAAGTCGTGATTCAATCTCCTGACCACGAGTCTTGGGGACTTGGATCTGCTAGACCCAACATGGACCGCAAGGGCGAGCTGCTGGTAGCTGTCAATCTTGATTCTGCCAACGCTTCTCGTGCTGTCGACCATGGCCCGGCTGCCGAACAGAAGAAAGAGGCCGCTGCCTTCCGCAAGTTCTGGGGTGAGAAGGCTGAATTGCGTAGATTCAGAGATGGAAGCATCTTGGAGAGTTTGGTCTGGGCTACCAACAGCGGCATGTCCATCATTCAGCAGATTTTGACGTTCCTGCTATACCGTCACTTCGGACAAGATGCAGCCGCAAGTGCTGTCTTCTCTGGCGATGAGTGTGCCAAACTTATCAAACAGAGTAATGGTCTCTCTGCTTTCCAACCTCTGATGGAGGCCTTCAAGACTTTGGAGAGTGATATTCGTGGCATGGACGACTTGCCTCTTACTATTCGTTCCATTCTGGCCGCCGACTCACAACTTCGCTACTCTTCAGTGGAACCTCTCATGTCTTCTCAGCAACAGATGAAGCGCCCTGCCGATGTTGTTCTCCAGTTCGAAGGTTCTGGTCGTTGGCCAGATGATCTTGTCGCAATTCAACGCACCAAGATTGCCTTCTTGCTCAAGATTGGTGAGCTATTCGAGTCGACGCAGGAAGGCGTCACTTCTCGCATTGGTCTCGAGAACGAGGGCGAGGATATCCTGAACCAAGCTTTCCTCGACATCATCTACCCCACCGGCTTCTCTTTCCGTGTCCGCATTCACCATGACAGAGAGCAGACTCTAGTAGAGCGTATTCTCAAATCGCAATCCGCTGCACCTAGCGAGAAGGAGAGCGCAGCGATCGCTCTTGCCACATACAAGCGTGTGTTCATCAAGTCGCCGGCACACACCCAGGCTTTGCAGAAACTCTGCACCAGATACCCTGTTCTGTCGCCGACTGTACGTTTGCTGAAGAAATGGTTCTCGGAGCATCTTTTGAGCAACCACTTCTCTGAAGAAGTCATCGAACTGTTCGCTATTCACACTTTCACTCGCCCATGGCCGTATAACACACCCTCATCAACACAAGCTGCATTCTTCCGCACTCTTTCTTTCCTCTCACGCTTCGATTGGCGTGCTGATCCCTTGATCGTGGATCTCGGTGGTGATCTCAACGCCGACAACGTCGCAGCAGCAACAACACGCTTTGAAGCCTGGCGCAAGTTGGATCCAGCACTCAACCGTGTCGTCCTCTTCGTGGCCAGCAGCAACGATCTTGAAGGTACAACATGGACAGATGGCACGCCTGCGAAGGTAGTATGTGGTCGCATGACCGCACTAGCCAAGGCCGCAACCGCTGAAGTCGAGTCCAAGTCGCTATCACTGGATGTTGAGACTCTCTTCGCCTCGCCCCTTGGAGACTACGACTTTGTCATTCACCTCAACCCTGCTTATACCACCAACAAGTCGAAGGCTGCCAGCGGCAAGTACAAGAACCTTGCCATCGCAGAGGAGACCAACGCAGAGCTTGTCGACTATGCGCCTACGGATGCATTCTTCCAAGAATTGCAGAACGTTTACGGCCAATCACTAGCGCTGTTCTACGGCGGGGCTGGTAGCACTACTATCGCCGGTCTTTGGAGTCCTGTCACTGCTGCCAGAGCTTGGAAGGTCAATCTTGCGTACTCGACTGTGCCGGTCAAGAAGGGCGAAGAGGTCATTGCCGAGATCAACAAAACTGCTGTCCTTGCTGAGATGGCAAGGTTGGGTGGAGAGTTGGTCAAGAAGGTCGAGGCAAACAGGTAGATGATAAACTGTTTGGAGTTGTTGCATCTTCTGTAAAAGATCTCTGTTAAGCATTTCGTATATATTCGACCGAATTATGATTCCTAGTAATTTACCTAAACGTACTGTACCTGTACTCCGCGCCATTGAATGCTAACATTAGAAGGTTTTTTTTTGTTTGAGCCTTCTAAGCTATTCCATAGACTGCTTTGACAGTGATCTTTGCATGATTCTGCAACTATCGTTCGTGGCTAGACACGACAAACTAGTAAGACGGCACTGGGGCCTTTGCACATTATTTCTTTGATACACTCCTTTCTAATCAAATAAGACATTACTACATTCATGCATCCTTCATATCGCCAACCACCAGCATGTTACAACATCAACATGGCTCCAGCTACAACAGCGAGCAAACCCTCACTAACAACAACAGCATTCGCAGCACCAGTCTGCGCAGCTGAAGACGAAGAAGCAACAGATGACGAACCAGTCTGGCTCGCACTGCTCGACTTTGCCGAACTGCTGGACTGTCTGGCAGAACTGCTGGAACCAGAGCCGGAAGAAGAAGCCCTGCTGCTGGCGCTGGCACCGGAAGTCGCAGCGCTGGCCGCCAAAGAACCACTGCTGGATGCACTTCCACTTGACGAGACTGCAGCAGTCGCTTGTGCAGCGCTGCCAGTAATGGCACCAGGACCTTGGTTGCCAGTGGCGGTGTAGTACAAACTCACAGCGCTCTGGCTGGGGTACTGATCACTGACCGTCGTAGCAGCACCAGTAGCAGTCTGCGGACTTGAATCACTGACGGCAGAAAAGTAACTCGCGAACTTTGCCGTGGGTGTAGCAGTCGAGCAGAACTGCGAAGATGCAGAAGAAAGGATTGCGTAGTTGGCTTCAGCGACGGCTTCACTGCGTGTGCCGTGGACGTATTGGCAGTTCAAACAGCCGCGCCAGTTGCTGAAGTAGGCGCCGTTGCACATGCATTGTTGGTGTGCTGAGTAGTCGAGGGCGGAGGTGCCGTTGGGTTGGCATGCGGATTCGATGTTGATGATTTCCTGGCAGGGGGGCACTGGCGATGTGATGTTTGGGAAACAGACTTCGCGGATGTATTGGTCGGTGTTGTCGGTTTGGCGAGATACGAGGAGAGGGCTTTCGGAGGCAGCGGCGGCGGCGCCCAAGGCAGCGAGAGCGAAGGCGTATTTCATGATTATGGTATTTTTTATGCTTTCGAACAATTGGTGTAGAGTGATTGCAGCGAGGGGAAAGGGCAGAAACAAGATAGCAAAAACACACGCGACTCACCGTTGTACTTATACTCTTCCACCAACTCGCCACATCCTAATTTCCCGAGACCAGGTAGAAAGCCTCTTCATCCTTCAAGGCACCATCCAAAACGATATCAGGCACGCGCACCAATGACATCGCATACCACAATATAAAGATTGCTTAAAAAAGGTCAAGCATGTGGAGAAGCTGAGATTGGCATGCCGCCGTTGGAAAGGAACCCTGGCGTTGCTGCATATAGCAAAGTCTTTTTCCAGATTCGGAAGGACAGGAAATGAAGACGGTGAGTATAGCCGTGGCTGATGTCAGGTACGCCGACCTTGCCCTTCGAAAGTGTGCATTGATCTTCGCAATAGAACGCTGACGACGGGCTTGTCTCTGACGATCAGGGCCGACCTTGATGGTGAGCAAGAGGTTGGCAGTCAAAGAGTGATGAGGGAAAGAAGAGCGCGTTTTCGATGGTTCGAGGCTGCGCTATCAAGCGAAGAGGCGCCGGCCAGAATCAACAACCACATATCGCATTTGCTCTCCACTTACGTGCGTACGAACTGCCATAGTGCTATCATGCGAAATGCCTGAGCGGCGATCTCTATGGGGATAATGTGGCCGATGGGTGTTATGAGCGTTCCTCTTGCTCTCGACACAGCGCTTGCGGAAGAGTATTGGGTGGATGGGGACTTGTTGAACAGAGCGATATCGAAAGCCTGGCGTATCGACGCCATTACTTTGTAGTATATGCTACGGCGAAAAGCACCAGCGCGTGTCGAAAGTGGAAGGAAAGCGTTGGCTTCTTTTGTGATCATGACGCATATGGTGTCCGCAATACGTCATTTTTCATTGATCGGGATTGAGCAGAAAAGTCGTGGTATACATGTACACGTGGAGTCGTCCTTTGGACAAAACTTGAAACAATACCGCGAATCGAGGATAACTTCACGTATCCTGGGGGTAAGCACTCTATACTTCGGAAACAGACGGTTTACTACCTCAAGATTAGCCAAGGAGTGTATAGTCTCACAGATTCGAGACATTGACCTCGTCGTCGCGGCCTGAAGTTTTCGAGACTCGAAAATTGTTGTAGCTGGTACCACCCTGTCAGAAACGCGCACGGATGAGCTCTGATGTCATGCCGAGCACCGCGTGCTTTCGACGCGTCTTCCATCTTTCTCCTCCTTCTCTTGCGACATCGACTGAGACAGTTCAATTCTGGCACCAGTAACGATCCTAATGGCAACCGGACATCTAGCTCTACTCGCGAGAGAGCCAGCCTGCGCAGAATGTGCTCGGGATTGGCCAGATCTGCTCTCGTGAAGTCAGCTGAGGCTGAGCAAGACGTTCGACATGCTGCACACGCGAAAGCAATCAAATATGCACACAAGATCCCAGCAAAGATCCGCGCATGGAAAACAATAATGTTGGACAGGAGCCACCGAATATTGAGGCATAATGTACATGCGAACACCGTGTTTCTTACGTGTTACATGTATAATCCTAACCAAAACCTCCAAATCCCAGTACGAAGTTCGTAAAGCTGATCTCTTCTAGCACATAACTCCGAGAAAAAGAAGTCACAGTTCCCTCTAACCATAGAAAGAAACACGACTCCAGCCTACGGATCAACGACGCGTATCCAAGGGCGATTCAAGCTCATATACCCTCATGCTCGCCGGCAATTCTTTACTCTCTGCATGGGATGGCAACTCTCTCACTTCATGATCAGTTGGCATTTCGAGGAATGTGTAGCCCTCACTTGTCGATTGTTGTTTTCGAAAGTCTCTTTCCGGGACAACTGCGGCGTCTTCCATTGCTTTGACGGATGATTGTTGGAGTGTACTTCGTTTTGATCTCTTCCTGACCAGACAGAAAACGATCGCGGCGATGATTGCAATGCCCGCGACAACACCGACCACCACTCCTCCAATTGCACCGCCAGAAATGCCGGATTGGTGTTCGCTTGGGGCATTTGTCAATATTGGGTCTGTAGGGGCCGAAGAGGACGAATTGGAGGCCTCAGTGGCCTTTGTTGCCGTCCAATGGCCCGCCCAGGAGTCCGCGAACAAAGTCTTATTACTATAGACCTCAAGCATTGTAGCGCTGTTGGAGATATCCTGAGGCTCCAAGCCAAGTCCTTGGTTTGCCGCTCCCGGTCCAGGGGCTTGAGCAAGCCACATTGTGTTTGTATGGGTGTTGTAGCCCAAGAAAGCAGCTTGCAGGAAGGCGCGACCGAGACGCCATTGATCCCCAGGCGTGCGATCGAAAGGGATGCATGGGAAATATTGCACCGGGCGAGTCACGACCGGAGATGTGAGGGTGAGATTGAGAAGCTTGAATGGAACCTTTATCGTGACGTTTGCCTCGTCGCCAGGAGCGGGAGTGAATTGGAAACCCAGATAAGCCGGAGAATTGATGATCTGCTCATAAGACGGATCGGACGTGTTCCAAAGGTAGTAGTTGGTCGTTGAATCATAGTAGACTGGCAGCCTCTGAGCCAAATTTGAACATGTTTGGGCAGGGAGATGGAGACCTGGCGGCATCGGATCCGGTTTCACGCTCAGCGAACTTGGCTGTCCGAGGACATTGGTGAGAAGCTTCGATGCGTTGCCAAAGGAGAAAGGGCTCGGGCCGGTCTCGACATCCATTGTGATATCCAGCAATGTGGTCATATAACCGGCACAACTCGTGTAAGGTCCGATGATTCGTCCTTTGTCATAGCCACCGAGGATGAGCGAGCCGCTATAATTCAAAGCTGCGGATCCGATCTGCAAGCCATAGGAGTACGAGGGTATGATGGACTGATTGTAAAGAGAGCCGGCGACGATCCATGGATCTTCAGATCCTTTAGCATCGCTCAGAGCTCGGGTCTCCTTGTCCATGCCGCTGTTGAGTGCAAAGAAACCAAGTTCGGGAGCAGCTGTGACTTCGTTCGGGTACTTGACAGAGAAGGTATCGATACTAGCAAGATCGACATCGTAGACGGTCTGTTGCTTTCCTGCAGTGCCAATGGTGACGGCACCCGGGTAGACTGTACCGGTGATATTGATGAAAGAAGGTGCATCCCAGATGTTCGGCGGAGGCTGTTTGATGGGGGTTGTGTCCGGATCCCACACTCCTCCGTTGCCGCATTGAGGACCGTAGGCTCGACAAGCCGAACTCGATGGTATGTATGATGCGTAATAGCTGCCCACCAGAAGATCTATCGAGACCTGTTCCGATTGAAAATCAGTGCTGTTTTGGTTCCCGCCCACATTGATGGTTATCGCATTCCATGGCCCATCCGGTCCATAAGTGTTCGAGCTCCAATTGACTGCAAGATTCTGTTGTGCCGTGGCGATGCGTATCACACACAGTATCGCGGTGGCCGTGGCTGTAAGAGGTCGTGAATGGAAAAGCGCAGACATCTCAATGGATCCCGAATGTGAAGAAATGAAAAAGAGGAAAAGATAAAATAGACAGGAAAAACCCAGACCTACATGATCAAGCAAAAATAGCTAGATGCGGCCCTATGCCCGGTTCTTCATAGGATTCAAGTCGGCGACCTCTAGAGTGTAGTAGCTAGCCTATCGCACATTTATATTAATAGTAAAGTGCACTGCATATTGAGGCTGGGGGGCCTTGCTCCGCCATGGCAATATGGCTATACAGCGGCATTAATATCAGCCTTCCGAATCCCGCATCGCGTGTGGCTCGGATCCAATGCCGCAATTACCAACAGATCTTTTGTGCGCGGGAGTGCTCCTCTTTGGAAGAAGGATGATCTGTTATTAGATATACAACCGAACTTGTGCCAAAGAGGAAATACAGGTGAGGTCGTCAATGGCGTAGTTGACCGAAAGGTAGATTGACGAGAAGAGAAGACGCTAAATATCTTTGAGGGGCGTGCTTCGATCCTTCGCAGTCGCGAGCTTCGACTGTGCCTTAATTATCCATGTTACAGAGATTATGACCGGCAGACATGGCCAGGGAGATACTGGCGATTGTTTTGAATGGTTGTGTCGATGGAGCGTGGGTTGTCGACAGGTTGGGAAAGAAGCATAACGAAGAGGGAGGGGATTTGTGTGGGAGCGTGTGTGACCAGACTTCGACGCGCCGGGCGCGAGAGCCCCACCTTCATGACGCCCTTGCGCACGAAAGCGGCGCGTCTTTGCCAGCCAAACCAAAAGTCAACAACACAAACACCTCGTGAGATGGACTACAGAGAAAGCAACCAGCATACTCCGTCGAAGACGAAAAGTATGGCATGGAGATGATGAAGCGAACGCTCGCTCCCAACGTTTGACAAGACGCTCGTGGTGCTGCAGTGTACGCCGAAGTCACGGAATGAGCACAAGCGACCGCTCACATTTGCGTTGGTGTTATACGTAAAATGAAATGAACATTGTGTGATTGTTATGCTACGCTAAAACTCCAGATTTCCCTCCACTGGTCTCAATGAACTCATCGAGGAGTCTGGAAACCAAAAACCCACCCAAAACCGAATCCGACGCCAGCGCCACGAACAAAATTCAGTCTACTGTGTATATCTTGCCTCAAGATAGCTTACAATCTTCTTCATGATGTCGATATCGATGACACCGGCGCTCGCGAGAGATGGTGAATGACGCTGAGCAGAGGCTGTTGCAAAATTCAATGATCCGCGAGGCTTGTCGTTATCGTACTTGTTTGCAAAGAAATCGACAAGCTTCACCGAAGGATTCTGAGAGGGGTCGGGGTTGGATGACCGAAGACGTCTGATCCACTCACGCTGGTTGACTGCCTCGAAAGAAAGACCGGCCTGGGAGAGAAGAGGGAGCAAGTCCTTTGTCCAGTGGAAAGAGTTGTGGTTGACAATGTTCATGACACCACTGTCTGCGTTGCTGAGCGCGATTTCAGTGCAAGCATTTGCGACAATGTCAACGGGAAGCCATGCTGGGTTCTCGTCAAGTGCAGGCAATGCACCGGTCGACTTTGCAGACTGGAAGATCAGTGGGATCGCCTCTGTCTCGTTCCAGACACCATGGCAAGTGTCGCCAATGATTTGACCAACGCGAAGGACGCGGCACTTCATAGTGGTCTGCTTGGCAGCACGATCACACAGGTTCTCGGCAACCAGTTTTGACTGCGCATAACCCATCTCTTGTGCATACTCAAAAGACTTAGGAAGGGCCTCGGGAACGATTCCACCAGGTGTACGGGCCGTTGCACTAACCGAAGAGCAAAAGTTGAAAGCCGCAGGCTGAGGTCTGTTGGCTCGCAAACACAGTGTTGTGAGATTGCGAACACCCCGGATGCAGTCTGCCTCGAAGCTCTCGATACTCTTGTTGAAGTTGACAGACCATGCCAAATGGATAAGGTGCGTAATGTCTTGCGAGATTGCTTCATATCGCTCGGAACCAAGGCCGAGGTGTTCTTCAGCAAAGTCGGAAGGATAGGCGACAATCTTGGACAGAGCAGCTTCAGAAAGACCGTCAAAGACACAGCGCTCCCGCAAAGATTGGCGGACTCTTGTATCAGCCTCTTCGATATTCTTGGCTCTGACAAGACAGTATACTCTTTTCGTGGTTGGCTGTGCTGCCAAGATGGCAACAGCATGTGCGCCCAGAGAGCCTGTAGCACCAGTGATAGCCTTCGAGGTGTTAGCTGAAGCTGGTCACGAGAGTATGAAATGTACTTACGATATATGCGCCATCAGCTGGCTTGTCGACTGGCTTATGCTGCTCAAATACGGCATACTTCTCAACCATAGCGGCCATGCGCGCTTCAACGTTGAGCTTCACTCGTTTCGGTGCACCATGCTGAAGTCGCAGGATTTCATTAGCCATCTCGTCCAGCGTGGGGAAGTCGAAGACAAAGTTTCTGCCGATGTCCTTCGCCTGGACTTTGAGTGTCTTGATGATATTACTCCTTGCTTGGATAGCTTGCAGAGAATCGACACCGAGGCTGAAGAGATCTGTGTTATCGTCGAAGCTCTCGCCTTCCTTGAGCTGGACTCTCTGAGAGAATTCCTTGCGAAGGAACTCGAGCAGATCGTCTTTGGGAAGTACGAGAGTTCCTGACTGCTCATCGGCATACGCGGCTTCAATCTGGCTTGAGAAGTCCCGGTAGAAAGCGGCGCGAATGACAGTACCCTTGTCAGTCTTACGGAACTCAACGTCACGAGGCAAGACTTTGATCATCTCCCGCGATAGATAGGCAAATGAAGGCGCAACTTGGTTGGCTTCGTTGACATAAGTCATGACTGCATCCAACAAAGCCCCGTCCGAGAGTTGTGTTGTAGCAGAGGGGACTACGAATGCACCAAGTCGAGGTTTGTTGGCGCCAAAGACTATGGCCTCAGCTACATGCTCGCTTTGTCGGATGACTCCTTCGGCAATCAAAGGGTTTGCCTTCTCGCCGTTCTCGAGTACCAATGTATCGTCCAGACGAGCATAGTAGCGCCATGCATTTGGGATGGTAGGGTGAGGCTCGAACAGATCCTTGGTTGCGTACGAACCGTCGTCGCAGTTGGTCGCCACTTTGGAAGGCCAGCCTTCCATGACGCACAGCTCAAAGAGATTGGGACCTCGGGCCTCCATCTTGAGATATGGCTCCAAGTTGGGACCCACACGCAGCCAATCCCAACCTTTGTCTTCCTTGTGGTTGCGGAATGAAGTCATGAGCTGACCGAGCTCTGTGGCGCCATAGTGTCCCACAAGGTTGACACCAGAGTCAACGAGCCTGTCACCGATAGGCTTAGGGCAAGCTGATCCGCCGAACATGACGATGTCGAGGTCACTGAGCAGTTTCAGACCTTCCTCGGTCTCGCTGAGGAGCTTGAGGGCGTATGGAACAGCATACAGGATCTTGATATCCGGATGCTCTTTCAGCGTCGCGAGCAAGTGCTGAGATGTGAGAGGCAGCTTAGCATTATAGATGTAGATCTTCTTGCCAGCCCAGATTGCTCGGAAAAGACAACAAATGCCGTGATTGTGGTAGAGCGGCAGAGTGATGTGGCCAACGCGGTTGAAGTGTTGTGAATAGGCATACAGCGAAGCCTTGTGTGTTTGGAAGATTGGCTTTGGGAGACCTGTCGAACCACTTGAATGAATGATGAAGGAGATATTCTGAGATTCTCTCGATGCGTCCAGGTTCGCAGGCTTGAGGTTGTTGCTCGTGGTAGGCAAAGATGTGGTGTCACAAATCTGCATGATCTGCAGACCAGGCTTTTGGCTCATCAATGCGGAAGCGGTGGCCTCGAAAGCCTCGTTGTAGATGAGTGCAGTGGCTTTTGTTGTCGACAGGAGAGACTCATGAGCTTCGTCGGTGATCCTGGTTGAAAGCAGCAGAACTGAGTGTCCTAGTCGCGAGATTGCTAGGAAAGCTACCAGATAGCTAAAGTCTGAGGGACCCAAGAGTCCAATGACCTGCACTGGATCATCTGATGTCCGTCTTTGCGCAATGGCAGTTGCGTAGAACGATGCTGCCCTTTCGACAAATCTGTCCAGCTGGCTAGGTGTGTAATCGTTGTAAGATGTGCCTTGCTCAGGATAAGCGATGATAGGGGCGTCTTTTCCTTCTTGCGAAGCTCTTAACCTAATAAGTTCATCGACGGTGGAAGGTGTCTGTGTATTAGCAGGAAGAACCTTCTGCTTCTTTGTCTCCAGAACTTTTATGCTTGAGTACTTGCTGTCAAGCATGCCAGATCTGCTCGAAAGGGAGAGTACGTCGGCCATTGTGAGGTAAGTAATTGAGTGAGTGAGAGTATGAATGTGCAAGATTTCAGTCCTGACAGTGTCCAAGGCATATATACAAACGGATCCTTGCGACCTGGAACCGGCACGACCAGACTCCGGATACGTACTGATCAACGTTACTTCCGGGGAGTACAAGCGGAGAGCGGAAGTTGACAACAGTGGCGTTGTCAGCTGAGCAATTTGCTTCCGCAACCGTTTCGCTTGCGGAAGTCGTGCGGAAGATACAAGACAACGTCTACCTCGTGTCGAGTACAACGTTAATTTTGACTTTGGTGCTTCCTATTGGTGCGGATGGTGGCTCAGCCCCCAAGCCCTATATTGAACATCCCACACAAAGTGGCTCCAGATTTTCTCATCCCCAGTGGAGACCCCATGCGGGGTTTCTGGGCACGGCAAGTATCCGGTATCGACCAAGTATTGTCTGAAAGTGGACAATCGAGTCCAGGGCGCCTCCATCTGCCAGATATATCTCTGCTGCCCCAGACACCAATATCGCTATCATCACCTCACAGGAGTTCGCTTCTTCCTTATCAGTTCATCCAAAGATCATCGAGGCATTGTTCCCTCCTTCAGCAAACATGTCCAAGCATATGAGCACCCAGCATGATGGAGGATCGTCAACCTCGATCTCCAAGGATCTCGAGAAAGTCAACGTCTATGAACACAACAAGTATGCTGGCATGGGCCTTACCCATGAAGAGACCGACTTCTACGAGAACTTCCCTGAGGACCAGAGGAAGGCCATGATCAGAAAAGTCGACTTGAGACTTGTGCCTGTCCTTGCTGTACTCTACCTGTTCTCTCACATTGACAGAGCCAATATTGGCAATGCCAAGATTGAGGGCATGATGGAGGATCTTGGCATGTCTGGCATTCAGTACAACATCGTGTATGTTCATCGAATCGACCTGATATTCGTAAGCTAATCTTCAACACAGTCTATCCATCTTCTTCATTCCCTACATTCTGCTGGAGGTACCCTCCAATGTCCTGCTCAAGAAGTTCAAGCGCCCCTCTCACTACATCGGCATGCTCGTCGTCAGCTGGGGCACCATCATGACCCTCACTGGTCTTGTCAAGAACTTTGCCGGCCTTATGGTCTGCAGAGTGCTTTTAGGCATTGCGGAAGCAGGCTTCTTCCCAGGTGCCGTCTACCTGATCACTCATTGGTATGCACAGAGACAAGTCCAAACTCGTCTTGCGCTTTTCTACTGTGCTTCCGCTCTTTCTGGTGCCTGTTCAGGTCTTTTGGCCTTCGCTATCTCAAAGATGGACGGTCTTGGTGGCAGACCTGGTTGGGCCTGGATCTTCCTTCTTGAGTAAGTCTCGACTTCTGATGTCCATCTATCTGAAGCCTGCTAACGATTTACTTCCAGGGGTATTGTGACTGTTATCGTTGGTGTTGCCTGCTTCTTCGTCATGCCAGATACACCCATGCTCTCTGGCAGATGGCTCAATGAGAACGAACGTCGCTATCTCGTCCTCCAGAACATCATCAAGAACGCTGGTCGCGGTACATCCGATGATGGCGAGAAGGCCGACAAGTTCAAGTGGGTGTACCTCAAGGATCTGCTCACCGACTACAAAGTCTACCTCCAAGCATGGATCCTCTTCACTGCTTCCGTCTGCGCCTATGGCCTCAAGTTCACCATGCCTTCTATCACCAAGTCAATGGGTTACACTTCCTCGCAAGCACAACTCATGACCATCCCTCCTTACGTTGCTGGTGCCATCTCTGCAGTCGGGCTTTCCAAGCTTTCTGACAAGTTCCAAAGGCGTGCTCCTTTCATCTTTGGTCAGATGGCTGTTGTCACTCTTGGCTTCGCAATTCTACTCGCCCTTGCACCCAACATCAAGCACCAGATCCCCGCATGCTACATCGGTGTAGTACTTGTTTGCATCGGTCAATACCCCACCAACCCTGCTGGTTCTGCTTGGATTTCATCCAACCTTGCTGGCGAGTCGAAGAGAGCAATGGGTATTGCCCTCAACATTGCTCTTGGCAACTGTGGTGGTATCGTCGGTTCATACATTGTAAGTCTTTCTATCTCACACTCATACATTGCAACATCCTGCTGACATACCAATAGTTCCTCGAGAACGAGAAGCCAGGATACCCCACCGGCTTTGGCATTGGTCTCGGATTCGCCGCCTTCACTCTTTTCAGCACAGTAATCCTTGAACTGTCCTACATGCGCCTCAACAAGAAGAGAGATGCCTTGGACGAGGCTGATATCAGAGAACAGTACTCCGAGGAGGACTTGCAGAAGATGGGAGACAAGTCGCCACTGTTCAAATACAAGCTGTAGATGATGTGCCACGCCAAACTTTGTACATATGATTAGGGGTGAAAGGCCTCCATCTCACGCGAAGGGATATGATGTATTACGAGTATTTTGTTCTATAGTATGACCTATTATTTCTAACAAGCTGTTTTATCACTCACCTTCGCATCATTTCACTTATGAACGAACAATTCACCTCATAATTCTCTGACTCTGCAGTGTACAGTCTGCATTTGACTATGAGTGCAAAGTGATCTTGGACCCCCATTGTAGTATCGACTCTCAGACTTTCCAGTACTCTGCTGTAAGTATAACAATCAACTGCACAGAAGCTATAGTAATCACTATTCTAATTGTTAAGTCGATGAACTTAGCTTTTACGTCCAGGTCAAAATCTCCTTGAAGCACATCTGAATCTGGACAACGTGTTCCAACATATCTCCTCGGGCTAGCTCCTACCCAACCAGATCTACCAGCCAGCACTACTATCGTTGCAACGAAGAACTACTCAAGCATAACAAAGACCATATCAGTCAATCATGCTGCAGTGCTATCGTTATCGACTCGAAATCGCTTGTACAGGGTATTACACTGCTCACCAACCGCCATGCTCTGGAAAGGATATGCCGGTGTTTCATCATGGAACAATCCAGTCCGCCGCTGCCAGAAGGCGCTGACGGTTCGAGACAATTCGAATGTTAGAGAAAATCATAGAATGTGGAAGAGATATGATTTTTTAAGATTGGGTCTATTGGAGATTTCATGCATTTTCTATGTGCTCTGAGGCATTGTTCTACACCACAAACTTTGTCTTGTTCTCCTCTCCAGCTTCTTGTGCGATCTTCTTCACTGCCTCATCGCCCTTCTCACCGAAGATGTCGTATCCCCATCGGGCTGGGAAGTTGAAACGCTTGTGTCTCTCGAGCGCGTTGAGCTTGTCAAAAGCCCCGGTGGGCAATTCCTTGACCTTTAGGTTCGAAGCAATTCTGTGAGGGGTGACACTCTTTGGCAGAACGACTGTGCCTCTTTGTACGCCCCAGCTTCCAAGCACAACACCAGGGTCCATATCAAGCTCTTTTCCGACCTCGTGTACTTTGGCATCGTCGACTGTGCGTGGCTCGCCGGTCTGGTTGTTTCCGAGAGGAGAGTAGGCTTCGACGAGAATGCCTTTGTCTTGGCAGAACTTGAGAAGGTCGGGCTGCTGGAGGTAGGGGTGAGCTTCGATCTGGTTGGTAGCAGGGACCACCGATGTCTTGCTCAAGAGGTCTTGGAGTTTCTCGATGGTGAAGTTTGACACTCCGATGGCCTTGACTTTGCCGGTCTTGAGAAGCTTTTCCATGCCCTTGTAGGTCTCTGCTGGGTCGATGTTGTCAAGCTTGAAAACGCCTTGGTCGTCTAGAGGGAAGAACTTGTCGCCGGGAGCAAATGCACACGGCCAATGCATAAGGTAGAGGTCAAGGTAATCGGTGTCGAGATCCTTGAGGGACTTGTCGAGGGCAGCCTCGATATCTTCGGGTCTGTGCTTTGTGTTCCATAGTTTTCCTGTGATGAAGATCTCTTCACGCTTGACTCCCGACTTCTTGATACCAGCCCCGACTTCGTTCTCGTTTCGGTAGATTGCAGCACAGTCGATATGGCGGTATCCTTGCTTCAAAGCCTCCTCGACAGCGCGTTCGACCTCGTTGGGAGCGGCTTGCCAGGTGCCAAAGCCCACGGCGGGAATCTTTGCACCGGTGTTGAGCGTGAAGTGTTCTTGAAGCATATTTGTAGGTAGATAGGTAGTGAGATGGTGCGGCAAATCTTCTGGAGAGAGGCTCTTGACTACTTATGTACTGGATTACTTTCCATAGATCTCAACTACGTCTTCTCTTCAGTACCTTGATGGCCTACGGAAGGAGTTCCACCTCAACCTCCACCTCCGCCAGATGTCCCGAAGACGCGGATGCTGCGGGACTTGCGGACACAGATATTCCGTCCAGTGCCCAGCCCCACTCTTGCCAAGTCCCGCACGTGCAAGCTTCAACCGATCACTACCCCGCTTGGGATTTGCATCTTCCGCAACATCTTTCCACCATGGCTCTCACTCCGTCGACGCATCCCGACTCACGCGTCAATGCTGCAAGGCGCCGTCGCGAGAGTCATGAGGCAGCTTCAGATGCCGGCGATGGAAAGAGACGCAAGGTTCAGCGCGCATGTGATAGTTGCAAGTCCCGTAAGCGGAAGTGCTCCGGCGAGCAGCCATGTCCTTTGTGCGTGTCGCAAGGCTTGATTTGTACTTACATCACCCCTCATGGAAGGCATCAAGCGGCCCAGCCTACCAACCATCTTGCCATTGGTACCTCAAGTTATAGTCTTGGCTCAGATTCCCAATCTCAATGGCCAGGGCAAAATTTGTCTGTAACGAGGCCTGGAGACGCGTTCAACACTAACGACACTTCTCGAGCTGCCTCGCCAGATGGGGAAGGCATCACGCCTGCAGGCTATCAGGGACCAACCAGCACTTTTTCAGTGAGTCGCTATGCCTCAGGCATCCACCAAAAGGTCACTGACATTGCTTGATTAGTTTCTTCGGAGGGCCTGGCGGAGGTTTGGCATGGCAGAGCTGTCTGACCCGAACCAGGAGTCGAGAGAGGAAGTCTCGATATTTGCGTACGGTGACAGGAGGGCTCCAGCTCTAAGCAACACCAATGAACTTCAGCTTCCAAATCGAGATGTCACGAATGCTATGACTAGCCGGTACTTCGATTTCGCGGCTCCAACATACCGCTACCTACATCGACCGACCTTTGAGTCATGGTTACTCCGCTACCACGAGCAACAGGATTCGCATCAGGAGGGTCTACAACCTATACGCCAAGCTATCGTACTCATGGTCCTTGCCACTGCATGTCTATATAACGTTGAGATCGGCGAGACAGACACACCCCCTTCGACCCCAGCCGAGTCACGTAAGGCCGAGAGAAATGACAGTCACCTGCGTATGGGCGAGACGTTATATCAAGCAGCTCAACAAAAGATAACAAGCGAGGCCGGCAGACCATGTCTAGAATCCGTTCAGGCGCGGCTGGCCACGTCTCTTTACCAACTCAATACTTCGCGGTTGAACCAAGCATGGTACACCCTAGGCAGCACATACCAGCTCGCTTTGTCCATAGGCATCCACCGAGCAAGAGCTCCAACCTCCGGGGAGCCGAGTAAGATTGTCCGAGAATGCCAAAGACGAAGTTTCTGGGCAGTCCACATGCTCGACACATACCTCAGCGTGATGCTCGGAAGACCTCCTTACATCAATGATACGTATGTCGACCAACGCTATCCCGAGATTGTCGATGACAGCGACCTTCTCTCAGCTGGCACGATAACTCGCTCGATTCCAAAGGATTGCATACAAGCCGCTCCGGTCATGCATGCGAAGCTCACACGAATAGTCAAGGAAGCCTTGAAAGAGCAGGCTTTGGCTCACCCTGCTCGCGATCAACATATGATCGCAACGGCCCAACGATTGGGCCTCGAAGTTGAGCAGTGGCAGAAGCAGCTACCACTTTTTCTTTCGGGCGGAATACATCCCTCAAGTCTCGTTCCAATCTTTCGCAGACAACTCACGGTATTGCAGATAGGATGCGCGCACGCTATCATGATCATTACCAGGCCGCTACTTTCGGGCCAACACACAGAGCCAGCTCTGATGCAGCCGCATATCGAGAAATGCTTGTCTGCCGCCAAATTCGTCCTCGATCTAGTACTTGATCTCGCAGTAGACAACAATCTCATCCCGGCTTTCTGGAATACGCAGTATGTCACCTTCAACGCCTTGACCATCGTCTATGTCTGGATCATGCAGCGCAAACAGGGTCGCCTTTCCATTGTTTCCACCCAATACGATGAGACGAGCATGTTCGAGTTGGCCAAATCAGTACAAGCTCATCTGGCCAGAGCTACCCATACGAATGCACCCAGCTTGCGTTATAGTATCATTCTTGAAGAGCTGCAGCAAGAACTACAATGCATTCTGAACAGGCCAGAGGTCGACTACACACGAGCTGCAGTCGAGGGATTTGCAGATGATCATTGCCAACCGGAAGGCGCAGGCTTGGCGCTCGAGCCAAGGCAATGGGATGGGTTGGACATGGACTTTCCTCTAGACCCTGAATTGTGGTTGCAACTCGACACTCTACTCTTTAGTACCGTCGAATCGGAAGTCCTCCGAGATTGATTTTGAGCATAGGACAACCCGCCAA
>Ga0268251_10000150_pt1 | contig 28086 bp, 35 predicted proteins | sample AgamicAsMae_FD_200527 | JGI IMG/M metagenome (GOLD analysis project Ga0268251, IMG submission 200527) | Agave microbial communities from Guanajuato, Mexico - As.Ma.e (v2) (version 2) | ecosystem: Host-associated > Plants > Phyllosphere > Phylloplane/Leaf | place: Guanajuato, Mexico | collected...
CACGAGCAGTGACGCATCGGCAACTCCTTCACCATCATCATCGACAGAGACCGCCTCTCCCACGACTAGTGACGCATCGACCACTGGGTCTTCGTCGTCGTCTACAGAGAGCCACACGCCCACAAGCAGCGAGACGTCTTTGTCTGACTCTTCTTCGTCGTCTGCAACTCCCACACCCACTACTTTCATCACCAGGACTTCGTCGTCTAGCGCTTCTTCTACCGAGAGCTCGTCCACAGAGTCTCCTACTAGCACCGGTACATCAGACTCCTCATCCGGGTAGTAGCGAGGTTCGTCTTAGGATAAGAGATTTTCTGCTTTTTTGATCTTGGTTTTAAACTTAATTGATAATATTATTGTCTTTTTCTTTTGTCTAGGCGGTATTTAGAAGCATCGGTTATCAGAGTAGAATAATAAGAATATCTTCGCTCCATCGCATGTCAAGCTGTATCTTCTTATGTGACTCCATAAAGCTACTCTTGTCGTTGATTCGAGTGATGAAAAAGCATCGAATATATGATCTTCAGACTGAGAAAGGCACAGTGAGTCCCAAATACTTATAAAATGGATGAGTATCTCACGTACACTTGAGACCAGTGCAAGTAGCTATAGAGATGCACAAACATTCAATGAGAAAAAGTGGTATCCACAGAGAGCGGCCATCTTGGTGTATCTCCATGGCTCCATCGAGATCCTCCAAGGTATCGTGCATCATGATAGTGAATTTACCAGCCATATTGGCCATTCGGAAGACTCAAACCAGAAGCTACCATGGAGCTCGACTCTCACATAGACTCATGACTACAACAAGTAGCTATAGAAATGCACGACATTTATCCAGATAGGGTGGTGTCCAGAGAGAAAGGTCATGTTGATCTATCTCCATGGCCACACCCATTCCCGTGAGAACATTGTGCATTTTGATAGTATAGTTACAAGTCACATTGGCCATTTGAGAGTGACGAGAGTCAGAAAGAAGCGACATGACGCGCTCGAGTCTGGCTTTCTTCACTGCAATCGCGTTCAAATTGGACTGCCTCCATCGCACCTTCCTTCCTGTTCACTTCAAGCCTATCCAACACGTTTCCTTTCTGCGCATCAAACCTTCCTTTTGATCATCTGCCCTTCAGCAATCTGAGCCTCCATCTCCAACATGACTCGGTCCAGAGAGCTCAACGTCAACGCAATCGTCGATCATCTCAAGTTGCAGGAAAACTTTCCTCCCGTGCTGGAGGTTGGCTCCAGGACAGTCCAGATGTGGATGCAATGCGCACCCACCTTTCATCACCACTTCAAGAATCGCAAGTTCCTACCATGGCATCTGCGGGCTTTGGAAAGTTTGTATACGAGCTGAAGGCGCGCTTTCCAGCACCCACCAAAGTGTCGATGTCGACTTTGAGGTCCGAAATGGAACAGAGATATCGCTCGAAATCTGCCGAGGACATTGACATTATGACAGAGCTCGTCGTGGAAAGGTATGCACGAATGTTCAGACAGACAATCATCAGGCTAACAAAGGAACTCAAGGTTTGTCCCTCATGACGACTCGCCCGCCGAGGATATGGGCCCCGCTGGTAATTGCTCGCCCTCGCCAAGCCCTCGCCAGGATCTCGAGTCCGCTGTCACAATCTCTTCTGGGGAGGAGAATTCGTCAAGCTCTGATCAGGCATCTGGCATTGGTCTTTCCAGAGACGAAGCCATCGTCGTCCAATTGGACGAGGAAAGCCTTCCCGATGTCGACCAAACATCTGAGATGGATGTCACCGAAGATGAAGAGGGGATGGCGTCGAACGCATTGCTCGAGCCAAATGTTCAGATTCTGGTAGAAGTCTTTCCAGATGATATTGCAGTATCCAGGGAGGCCTGGAGAGCCAAGACTCAGATATTACGGTAACCTGGTCAGGGCCACAAAGGGCCAGGAGAGAGTACACTACACACTCTACACGGCCATCTGTCGAGGTTACCTCGCAGGCGTCCAGATAGAGGCGCTGTCAGCAATGAGGCTTGCACGTATTCATGCCGAGCAATGTGGACTCGCTTACACCAAGGCTCCAATCCTGACAATACCCCGTTGGAGCCAACCAGCTCGGCCATCAAATGTGCTTGCACCCAGATACAAGTGGAAAAAGCGCATGCCGAAGCTCCACCAGACTATGCGCCCTGGAACCGACCTCGGCAACCCGCCTACCCTCAGGGCACTGAAGGCACATCGTACTTACAACGAGTACATGATGCAGCGCCTAATCAAGCGTATGGTCAGGACACCTGCTAGAGAGATGGGCGCGGTCGTGAGTGTCCCTCTTTCGTTGCCAAAATGGTGGAAGGTGAATGGCACTGTGATCATCAGGCAATACCAGCCAAGAGTTGGTACCTTCTCCAAAATCCGTGAGAGCATGCATGTTGCTACCTCTCGACACTACGCCGAGAATTTCATCGGCAGTCTCCATACCACCAGAAACTCCTCCAAGATACATCGTCTGGCGGCAATTGTGCGCTATAGCTCGCAGCCTAAGGGTACAAGAAGCTTGAAAGAGGAAGCGTGTGTAGTGCGAGAAATTGTGAGAAGACTGGGCCGAGCGGTCGAGAGTTTCGATTTTCCAGAGACCGAATGCAACGTCCTCATCCGAGGCACAAAAGTGCGCAGTTCGTTGACCCCTTTTCTTTGGCACGACAAGGAAAAAGAGGTTCACGTCTCGAAGCACAGGTTCATCTTTCCCAATGTGGACGCTATCCAACACGCGGTCAACACCCACGCTGTTGCAGAGGCCTTCATAACGCATGTCTCTGGTCACGTCTGTGTCTGTCGCGACCTGAATCTGAACCCTGCATACCTTCTCGTTGGCGTTGATGCTATGGGCTGCCGATAGGATCGCATGGTGGCGTACGTCCGTGATGTGCAAAGCTCGCTTGGTCGCCCGTTCCAATTCTTTATCCATGCCAGACAAGAGATGGAAAAGCTCTGCCCGCAAGGAGAGGGACAATATCGTTTTGGCCGCATTGAATCAGATGCTATTTTGGCATACCAAGACGAGCAGGGACGCCGCAGCTTGCCAGCTAGGATCCAAGAAGCCCTACTCGAATGGTAATCGGCATTGCAGTCAATTCACAGGAGCAACACCGAAAAGCAGCGTTCCCAAGTCCGCACTGGCTCAAATCGCAATGGTTTGAGGGGTCCTTCACAGATCGTCGATGCTCTCAAGCGCAAAGCTGAACGAAAGCGCGGTCAAGTCGAGCAAGGCGTTTATCGCCAGGAAGAGGTGAGTTTCAATCGGTTCGACATCAGCTGCATGCGCAATGGAAGATCTTCCCTTGAAGACGCATGACTTTGAGATGGAAAGATTATTTCTCCTGCTCCCTCATGACTATGGTCATCGGGTATGTTTCTCAGACTCCTCGCCTGACTACGCCTTCGAATTTTTCCCGCTCCTCGTTTGGTTGCAATCTTCACTTCTTTTTGTAGTCCTTTGTAGATGGACAATTTGAAGCAACGGTCTTCGATGTGCATTCCTACCGTTTGTCTTTGTTCTATGCCAAGTTGACTCTGGCATGGGGGCTTGATCACGTATGACTTACCACCCGAAAGACTCTTCAAAGTACTCCACACTGTGATATCCACGTTTCAGTGAACGATGAACAGCTAATCTGGCCTCATCAGCCATAGCAGGTGGACCGCACACCAACACAGCCACCTTCGTCCCCGTCAATTCCGCTCTTGTTGCAGCTTTGACAATTGCAGCTGCCATGTCTGGTCGTCCATACTGCAACTCGGGCATCTCCAGGACTTCGTCATCTTGCCTTTCAGAGTCTTCCTCTGTATGTTTCGGACCCTCGCTCTGTCTTGTGAAGAACAAATCGGCCGAGAAGTCATCTCTTTGTGTCGCAGTACGGAATTCGCGGGCGAACACTTCTTGGATGAAAGACGCTTGCCTGGCCGTCCAGAGCAAATGTATATGGGTGGTGTTTGTCCTGCCTGCTCTTGACAGTGACATGTGTTCGAGAATGTACGGTACGGCTGATGCAATACCAGTGCCACCTGCGATCAAAAGCACCGAGTCGTACGACGACATCGGGCAATGATGGCCATACGGGCCTTCGAGGAGGATTGTTGGAGCAGAAGTTCGTGTAGATGACTTGAGGCACTCATCTCGGAGACGTTTGGTCCAGCCATCGTAGGGACGAATCCAGAAAGTCAAAGTCTGGGCACTACTTGAATGCTTCAGATCAGAGGCGGAGTGATCGAACTCATGAGAAGCATCAGTGTGCTGCATGAGAGAGCTACCAGCCTCGTCTGATGTGGAACTCTCCAGAGACCATGCTCCAAGTGTAAAAGGGTGATTTTCATAGCCCTGCCACGTGGAAGGTTGGTAGAGGTAGTAGAACTGTCCAGCAGCAGGCTGGACAAGAAACGAATCTGTCTTCACGTCCAGTCTAACCACATCAGACTCTATGCTGTATGAGGCAATCGTGTGTGTACGATGAATGACTTGCTTGCCACGACGGACTCGAATGTTGCAAGATATGAGACGTAATAGTCGAAGTACGCGATCTAGCACCCACACAATCACTATTGGCCAGAGATATGCGTCGTATCTTGAGTCGAAGATAGAAGTGTGTCTGTTTAAGTAAGCACTACTCAGTAGCAAAAGAGGGGCTGGACTTACAAGAAACATCCCACCAGGGTAATCACAGAAAGTGCAATATGGAGGATCAGGAAGATCTCGTATAACTTGATACGAAGCCATGACACAGATAGCAGCAGTAACAGACTCATAGTGATAGTCGCCTGCATCAAGTCAGTCCATGAACAATTCGATAGGCTCGGTCTGATATCTCACCACTACACCAATTAAGAGCCAAAGCTGAGTAAACTCTCTCGCGAACATTCCCCAACCTTCTACCGTTTGTTAGACTATACTGAGAAACAATAAATTATTTCTCAACTTACCAAACTCCACAAACAGTCCGATATATACGACTGAGTGTACACTGGCTAGTATAGTACCAGCTCGAGCGATATGTCGGTGATAAATGTTGAATGCTTGATACGAAAGACCTGTAGCCCACATAAAGACATTGTTTCTGCCAGCAAAAATCCAGATCCAAGGAAGTGTAGCATATGCCATGATGCCAGTACGATCGGCCACATACCTCCAAAGTTGATGAGACTTTTCGTCCCAGCTGTTGAGATTGTCAGTCATCCGTTTCATAGAAGAAGAGACTATATCCTTACTAGATGTTGTTAGATATCAGACGATAATGAGATACAGAGAGATATGTCGTGAAGATATAGAAAGCTGTCACAATGATGCTCTCCATGCGTGTCGGAATCGTACACCAGTACAGAAGGCGTTGATGATGCGAGCCGAATGCGGGCGGAATAACCAAGTTGACTCTGATCCACCTCCATACTGAGTGCATAAACTGCACTGTCCTGCTTGACTGTGGGTGGGGCGAAAGAGTCGACACATTGCTGGATTTGAGGAGGTTGGCAATCGCCGAGATACCTAGGACGATACCCCAGAATCCATAAAGGGCGAAGCCCGACTGATGATGCCAATTCATCTCGTACTCCCAAGTCATCTGTAGAAGTCAACCGTCTGAATCTTTACATCGTTGTGGTAAACATACGAGGGTGTTGTCAACTCTTTGGAAAAACGATTTGGCAAGCCTGACAGGTTCCGTAACATTTGTGCCACTGGGTATCTCATCAAATTCGACTAATCTCATTCTAGCGATGTCGTCGTCGGTAATGTTAGCGACGACATGACGCCAGTCCAGGAACTCGAAGTCGTCCTTCTCGCATTCTCTACGGATCTTCTCAAAGCCAATCTGTATTTCCTTGTCCGTACAGAGCGTCTTTCCAGAAGCGTATGTCGAAATTGTTCGCAATGGGTTGAGACATTTGGGTCCATAGTATGTGTTATACCCTTCCCCGGAGAATGTTATGTAGTTGTATGAGACTGAGACTGAATGTAGGCAGTACTCGTTCGAAGGCATCAAGGTGTTTTGCACAGTAGATATGCATAATCTAACTCCGTAGAACAGTCCAAGCAATATTGTTGTGTTGAAGATGAGAGAAGCCACGGAGTTCCAAGTCCAGTCAATCCATGGCCGAATATATGGTGTGCCTCTCTTTGAGGGCCTTTGAGCCAACGGATCTGTAAGATCTTGTTCGTTCAATAATGGAGAAGATGAAGTCAGCATCGTTAATAGGCTGGCAGCAATGCCTGCTTGACCGGAACTCGATCGCTTATCAATCTAATCAGATGACGCGGACGATCCAAAGGTCAATGTCGACGGATGAGTCGGATGCTGTTAGGACAGGACACTTCAGAAGCCTGAACGTCATATGAGAGATCCGTCAAACGAAGCCAGAAGTTCTTGTGGTCAAGGTGTAAAGTGGAAACAGTCAATCACGGACAGCAGGGACGGCGAGTGCTGAGATCTCCAAGGCTCGGCAGGAGGACTTGGCGATAAGATAACGCCGGAATCGCGGATCTAATCAGCACCAGATTGGAACTTGAAGATGAAGGAATAGGAATTAACACAAGTATATGTTCTAACGCAGTCGACGACTGTCAAGTCCAATCGACCTCTCCACAACTATCTGGTGCATTGGCTATCCAACTCTCTATTGCTGTTGTCTTCCACCCAGACACCCACAAATGAGTGTTGGTTGCATTGTTCTTGTCCACCCAAGACTCCTCTGGTCTCTGGTTGCCAAATCGAAAGACGCTACTCAAATAGCAAACTCCACCGCTATGTTGTTTCTTCTCTTCTATAGTAGTAAAGTTGAGATGCGCCCACTGGAAACATGTTTCTGTGACCTCGCAAGCAGCATTGCATGCGTCAGGCGAAGAATTCGGGTCCTTTTCGACGGTGGATTCATTCACATGCTCGTCTGGCTTCTTTCGTGCCTGATCTTTCGTGCGAGGAGTTTTGATGGTGTAGATATTGTCTTGAGACATATTGTCCCACTCCTCGCGTAGCTCAGGAAACTTGACCCCAGAGAGTATGTCTCTGAACAAGTGCGAGAAGCGCAGATGCGGTGTATTGCTTGAAGACGAATTTGTGTAAAAGTCTTCCTCCAGCATCCACAAAGTCTGAACTTCTTCAGATCGGAGGTGGTGCTGGGTAATGACAGGGCGACACCAGATGCCAGTGCCAATGGGCAAGCTCATAGGCTTGTGTCCGCTGAACATGGGCGCGGCCGAGGTCAAATTGAGATCGAGCTCCTCCTTCAGAGCTTTGGCAACGACGTAATCGCCAAACCATAGATCGGGTATTCTGGCATCCCACCGGCTCGCAAGTCCCTTCTTTGTGACACAAAACTCGTACATGGCAGCACGCGACAGCACAAAGCCACTGCCACCATGTGCGAAGTAGAAGCCATCTCCCTCCTCTTTCTTCATTGGCTCGCCCCGCCCTAGGTACAGCGGCTCGCTTGGGTCGAAGTTCTGTAGCCATCGCACAAGGTTGCGCCATACGACATAAGTGTCAGTCTCGGCAAAGACATACCACTCCTTGTCCGGCTGCAGTTCCCAAGCTCGCTCAATCATGTGTAGAAACTTGTATTTGTCCAGAGCCCACGCGGCGTTATGTCCAGCAGTCCGCCAGTCGGAGTTGGAGTCTGTCATGGTACTCAGTGTTTGAATGTCGCGACCCTCCGCCTGGTATTCTTTTTGCTTGCGATATAGTTCGAAGTCGGCATGGTTCTCGAGGAACTCGGGATCGTAACGGGAGAGCACATCATGGATGTGTAGCGAGTGGATATCTTGCTCCAGGTCGGAGAAGAGAAGAAGAGTGTCGGCACATTGCAGGATGGTGAGTAGCTGAGTTGGCAACTTGTCGAAGGCCTCTGTCGCACCCGTCTTGATGGACAAAACGATATCGCTGATGGCTGATGACGGCGGACACTGAGAGAGATGCGGCGCTTGGGTCGAGCTCTTGATGGAGAGAACATGCGGATTCGAATTGGAGGAGGCATGGAAGTAGAGATAAGTCAAGAGGAAGATGGCCGAGATGGCGGCCAGCCCGGTCGGCAGGGACGCTCGAGGGATTGTCAAAAGCATTACGCCGACGGTTCAATCAGTGCAGACCTACCTGTGATTGTATGTCCATCTCCCTTTGTCCATACTCAGACGTCAGGGGTTGTCTCATGAATCCAAAAGCTCGCCGTTTCTCCCAGCTGAGACGACAAGAGACCAAACTCGGCACCGCTAGCTTCTTCCACCCTAGCGCTGAACTCTCCTGACCATGAGCAGTCTTGGGTCTTTAGTCATGATTTGGTGCGTGACAAGTCAACATGTTGTCCCTCTCAACTTTCAAGTCTTTCTTGCTGTATTAACGAACCATGCCCTAATATGAAGATAAGAAACGCTGCTCCGGTCATAACAACTTCAGGGTCCGGTTTCCGCCACAAAATTTGACTCCGACTTTAGGCCGGGCAAATTCGATGCTCTGACTATGGACGACTGGACATGCCAGATGGACTGCTGACGACCTTCTATTGAGACTCTTGATATCCAGATCATTGATCTGAGATTGAATTCGTGAATGACAACCAGCATGGTCTTGCGATAGCATCAGCCAGTCTCAAACATTGCATTCTGAGTTGCTAGTTCGTGAAAGATTTGGTTCATGATTCTGATATCTCAAAAAACCAATGCTCTAGTCTCCTGGCCAGCATCCGCAACCGATGTGCTCCTCGTTCTGCTAGACAAGCCGTCAACTACTCCTACAATTGCGTGTACCCCTCGTTCCTATTCTTCAATGTCTCAATCCTCCAACTTGTGGGTTGCCGACGCGCCTGACCCTGCTGTGGTCGGTCGTGTGTCTTCTCGTGTGAGCTGATAGAATTTAGCTTCGTGTGCTTAGCCATGATACTGCATGAGCAGTTTGCCACATTCATCACCCGATGCTCGTAGCTTTTCAGGCAGCGTTGCTACCATTTTGTTGTCTGCTTACCATCAGCATCGTTGCGATAATTGACGAAATGAATGATAAGGCCTAGGCGACATTGGACAGGAATCAAAAGAACTTACTTGTTAGATTCGAATGGGTTGGGCTCCAGGTTTTCCTTGAGCACTGTCTTGCCATCAATTATGCGGATACGAGGTGTTCCTGGGGAGTGATACTGTTGAAGAACATCAGGCGCAGTGCCATTCACGCGTGGCGAACGTGTCGATGTCGCACGCTGACGCTCCAAGTCTGCAGGGTTTGGGCCTGAGCGAGCCATACCGCTGAAAGGACATCTGCTTATGCCATCTCCAAGATGTGTTGCTTCTTCGATCGGACGACCCAGTGATGTCTTTCCGCTGTCAGAGCTCTTGCTGCTGCCAGTACGGCTTGTGAACACGGATGAGCCATCGTCCCCAAGGATTTTCTTGCCGTGTAGGTATCCCTCGCGCTCGTCCTCTTGTATTTCTCCCAACAGCGTGTCGGCTTCTTCCTGTGTGTATTCGGAACCATCTGTATTATGCCATCTCTCGATAAGGTCGTTTTGAATCCAGATGACTTTGCCGAGAGCTTTGACGATGGCAATCTTTCGGTGCATTTCGAGACGTGGGTGTGAGAGTATGGCTTCGAAAAGAGAATCCTGGATGAAGCCTAGACACGCACCCAGGAAGACGTAGTCGACATGGAGAGGATTCTGGCGACCTCTGCCAACGTGCATCAGACTGTCGTGCAAGCGTGAGTCGGGAGCGTTCGGTATGACATAGGACAGCAGTATCGTATTCATCAACTTACCCAACCTTGTCTAGATATTCCTAGAAGGTGTCAGCAAGAGTCCCGCAGGTAAGGGGGATTTGATAGTTACCCAGTAGTCCATTCGTGTGCAGTCAGAGTTGAGCTTTGTCAGGTACCATCTCAAAAACTGCGATCGGTCAGATGTGAATATACTCAACCCTTGGCAATCTGAACCTACCATCTTTCTATGCTCAATCTGAGCACTATCTTCTGTAGGCCAACTCTCTACCGGACCCTCATCTCTACTGTCCCTTGTGGTGAACACACGAGCCGTGATGTCGTATTTGAGAAGCTTCTTGTACACTATGTTGACGATGGCAGGAATGACTGCTTTGATATATTTCTGTCCAGATATCAAGGCTTGTACGTCGTCTGTCCCAAACTCTAGAAATGAATGCAGCCACTGGACCCTAGCTGGTAGCGATGTGAAGATATCACGCCGGCTTACGCGCTCCATGGATCTTGGCGGGTCTGCATACATGGTCGCGGTGGGGTTAAAGAGGGTAGTGTATCAGGCCAAAGATGAGTGGGTAAAGACGATCAGATCTGAACGTCGTGTGATGCTGGGAGGTTGAAATGCAACGAAGAAGCGTAGAACAACGATCACAGAGCTAACAGGTTTAAAAGAAGCAGGGAAAGACAGGCAAGTCGGAAAAGGATTGATTGTGCTAAGAAATTGGCATCTCTCACTGACCAAGCCGAACTGTCGCAAGACCTGCATAGTGCGAGTATTCCCGATACTATGGGTTAGTAGGCATGTAATACGCAACTTGTCCTGATTAGCGTAGCCCTAATTGGCACATGGCACTGATGATGCAGGTTGAAGGAGTGTTAAAGGAAAGCCCTTGGGCCTTGCGGTTGACTTGTTCCCGCACAGACGTACAATTTTGGAAGCCCAGGGTCCAAGCACCTCACCTGATATCTCGACTATTTCTTGTGTCTGCTGTTTCGAAGCACGCCACTCACGGGCTATATTCGTCGAAGGAAGCTCGCGGATGTCAAGGGTGTGCTCAGAGCCATCATCGTCCGTTTTTTGGCAATACAATCGGCGAAGATGCTGGAACATAAGCTAGCAAATGGGCGACGCAGGGGAATGAGACTCTCCAAAGCCCGGCTGCCTGGTGCCAGGTCCTCGGTGCGGCAGAGAAATCGTCTTCGGTTTGCCGCTTGCTTCTCCACTGACCATGTCCAATCTTTTTGACAACCGATCTTCCGCCGGGCGGTGAAACTACTGCACCGAGCTCTCTAGCTCCCACCCTCTTCCGCTGACATCTTGACTCTTGACAGGCGGGCCCCACTGTCGTCTGCACTAACGAACGTGTGAAACGTGACTGAACAACCCATCCGACGTAGGAACCACATGGCTGATCGGAGCACCTGGGCATCTGCATGCCGCTTTGAAAAGAGTGTCGTCGACTGCAGGGGTGCCCGCTATTTACTCTGGATTCGAATAAAGCCATGTGCTGAGGCAAAGAATAAGGGGTGAACCAATGCTGTGTTGGTCAAGCTGCAGACTTCGGAAAAACATACGCGGATCAAGCTCACCTTAAACAAGCACGCTTGAGTCGTCAATCACGCATGCTGACTCGTATCTCGCTTGCATATCTATGTCTCACGAGTCCACCAAATTACGCCTGATGCGTGGGATTCTGCGCCTTCGGGTCCGATTGCGCCGATCATATCTGGCTCTCCATCACCACACTAGCACCTCTGCTAATGCTACCAGAAGGCAAGATGTGTGATAATGCCGTCATCCACAACAAGTCCGTTGGTGGGAAGTATAAAACACGAGCGTGCAAAAACATATATCTGGCACAGAGCATGCTTTTCAATGTGCAGGCGAGACACGATCTACTCTATCGACGAGCGGGTTCGGGATGAGCTGTGGCGGTTGCGTAATCTTGTGTTTACTCTACTAACACGAAATAGCTGTCCTCTTAATTCATTATTGTTGTTTGACCTGCTGATGGGAGATTGATGCGAGTCTTCGACCAGTGCTTCTCGAACGAAGGATCTCGAGCATGTTTGCGGGAAGACGGAAGCTGCCTCCCGTCTGTAAAGTAGATCAATTTATCAATTTCGCTAGGGCATGAAAACAAATTTTCGGCCCCCAAAAAATGAAGAGCAGATGGTCCTGAAGGCTGTGTCGATGATGCCAACTCTGGGCCTACTCGTACCTATTTACTGCTGGTTGGTGACAAAGGCCAAACAGCAGACACCACAAATGCAGAAGCAGATACTGTGGGGAAACCTCGGTACCTTCGTACCTTCCCTGGTTACAGTTTCAAGCCATGAGAGGACAATCCATGGCCGAGAAGCAGCAGTGCGATACAACTTTTGCCGAAATGAAACTGATGGAAAAGTGCTGAGATGTTCATTTGGAGACGTGGCAGACTTTTCGATCGATCACGGGGTGTGATCTGCAATTGGCAAGCACTGTGCCCACGGAGCTGGATGACGGTGCTGGAAATAAGCTGAAAGCAAACGAAGTGGCCATTGCAGATACAGCCCGGAAGACAACATGGGTGCCTGACAAGGGCAAATAAATCGGACGCTATCGTATCGAGACCATGTGTGAATGTAAAGATGCTCAGTCGCGGGATTACTGTCTTCCAACTCATGAATGTGATAGCCTCATGAAGGAGACCGGGTCTCCCCCGCGAACAAAGAAGCTCGGACGTATGATGCGTCGTCACATGAAGAAAAATATGGAGATGCTAAGTGGAGTAGACAATCATCAATGGCAATGCAGAGCCTGCTGTAAGGACTATTGCTACTTCTATCTCTTTGTTTTCTTCTGTCGCACTGTCCTGAGTACTGACACATCCTACGCCTGAGCTACGTCAAGACTGTTTCCCTTCCTACGATATCCCGGCAGCATTCCTTGGAGCATTGGAAGCTACAGCCACCGCCTGGATTGCTAGTCACACAGACGGCTACATACACAAATTGAACATGCCACCTACATACGCGCCCACCTTTGGCCCCGAGGATGCATCCGACGATGATAGCGAATACGAGGTCGACACTAGAAGTGAAATTGGCAGCGACGTGGTAGATGACGACAACGACGACCCGAGCCTCTCGATGGTGGCATCTAGAAGTCTGTCGGACAAGGCACCCGACATGACAGCCAGCATGACAGCCAGCATGCTCTTGGAGCGAGAGGAAGAGCCCGAAGGCATGCTGCCCAGAGACAAGCAGCGTCGCACAACCCACTACAACTCGTCGCTCGAGAAGGCTATGAGCCACTCCGAGGCAAAGCAATTCTACCAACGGCAGCGCGCCGAGAAGCTCGACAGTCCAACCATGACCAAGTCGCGCACCCTCAGCTCCCACGTCGCCCCCGATCCCACCGCATTCTCTCCGCTTAACCCGCTCAGAGCCAGCAAGAGCAATGCCAGCCTGCAAGCGAAGGATGCCTCGTACCAATCCGCCCTGCCCATTGGCATGGCGAATGCTGCGAAGCCTCCCACCAGCGCCGAAGTTCAGACCCCTGGTCTCGGCCACTTCGATACTGCTCGCCACTCTTTCTCCCAACAGAACGATGCCCCCTCGCCCCTGATCCAAGCCGACCGCGACGCTCGCGCTCACAACCACCATCCCAACCTACCCCATGAGCAGAAGCCTTTCTTGGAGCAACAGGGTTTACACGGTGCCGGCGCAGGTGTTGGTCTGGGAAGCGGCTCTGGAGGCTTTGCCGTCGACGACTCAAAGGTCACTACCGAGCTCACTGCCATCTACAGCAACATCCAGAAAGTCTTGGATCTGAGACACAAGTACATGCGCTTGTCGCTACAGGGCGCTACAGACAACCCAAAAGATGAACCTGGCTGGACCATATACCCTCCCCATCCTGATCCCTCGTGGCAAGAGTACGAGCAGAACATGACAGAGAGTCAAGACCTCAAGACTCCGCGTAGAAGACCCCGTAAGATGGGCCAGAACATTGGTGAAGACTTCGAGCTTGACGACCTGATGCCCCTCCCCGGTCTCGGCGAGATGGCCTTCCGTCTCGACTCCAACGGCGTCTACCAAGTCTATGAGAACAACAAAGCGGCCGAGCACGACTCTCCCATTGTCCACATTCCAACCATCCGCGAGTTCTACATGGACCTTGACGCTATCTTGACCGTATCCTCGGACGGTCCAAGCAAGAGTTTCGCCTTCCGTCGTTTGCAGTACCTTGAAGGCAAATTCAACTTGTACATTTTGCTCAATGAGTACCAAGAAATTGCAGACACAAAAGCAGTGCCACACAGAGACTTCTACAACGTCCGAAAGGTTGACACTCACGTACACCATTCAGCTTGTATGAACCAAAAGCATTTGCTGCGCTTCATCAAGAGTAAGATGAAGAAGAGCCCCAACGAGGTTGTCTTGTACCGCGATGGCAAACATCTGACTCTGCGAGAGGTCTTTGAAAGTATTAACTTGACTGCTTACGATCTCTCGATTGACACACTCGATATGCACGCTCACACCGACTCTTTCCACCGCTTCGACAAGTTCAACCTCAAGTATAATCCAGTCGGAGAGTCGCGTCTGCGTACCATCTTCTTGAAGACAGACAACTACATTCATGGCAGATACTTGGCCGAAATCACAAAAGAGGTCATAGCCGATCTCGAGGCAAGCAAGTACCAGATGGTAGAATGGCGCATTTCCATTTATGGCCGTGACCTGGAAGAGTGGGATAAGTTGGCGGCATGGGTTGTGGATAACAAGCTGTACTCGCCCAACGTGCGGTGGTTGATTCAGATTCCTCGACTGTACGATGTCTACAAAAACTCCAGCCTGATGGAGAACTTTGAGCAGGTCATTCAGAACGTCTTCCAGCCTCTTTTTGAAGTCACGCAAGACCCTACGTCGCATCCGAAACTGCACATTTTCTTGCAAAGAGTCATTGGCTTCGACTCAGTTGATGACGAGAGCAAGACGGAGCGTAGAATCTACCGCAAGTTCCCTCTGCCCAACGAATGGAACACTGCTCAGAACCCGCCCTACTCGTACTGGATCTACTATCTGTTCGCGAACATCTCGTCGCTCAACGTCTGGCGCAAGCAGCGTGGCTTCAACACGTTCCTGTTGAGACCTCACTGTGGTGAGGCTGGAGACACTGACCATCTTGCTGCCGCTGTTTTGTGCTGTCACAGCATCTCGCACGGTCTGCTGCTGCGCAAGGTGCCTTTGCTACAATACATTTTCTATCTTGAGCAAATCGGTGTCGCAATGTCGCCCTTGTCCAACAATGCCTTGTTCCTCGCTTACGAGCGCAACCCTTTCCTGTTGTACTTCCGTCGCGGTCTGAATGTCTCTCTTTCTACCGACGATCCCCTACAATTCGCCTTTACGAAGGAACCCCTCATCGAAGAGTACGCAGTGGCTGCCCAGATCTACAAGCTCAGTGCAGTCGACATGTGTGAGCTCGCAAAGCACTCGGTGCTTCAAAGCGGGTTCGAGCATTCGGTCAAACAACGCTGGCTTGGTCACAACTACCATCTTGCCGGAGTTGCCGGAAACGATATGGCAAAGGTCAACGTGCCAAACATCCGCGAGGCGTTCCGCCACGAGACTTGGTTGCAAGAACTTGCCATGTATGCTAATCTTCCTAATGGTAGAAAGTCACCCACATTTACTGATTTCCCGCTCTAGGATTGACCGCTATACCGCAGCAAGCGACCCGTCGCGCAAATTGTCTATGTCAAATCTCAAGCCTAATCACCCCTTCTCCGCCAACCTTACCGCACCTGGTTCGCCTACAGCCCATTCGATGCAGACCAACCCTTCAGCCACGAACCCTCTCAACCACTCCGAGTACTTCCAGACCAGAAATACGCAGAATGGAAACTTCCAGCTGCCTGCCCCGGCCGCCCACCACCACTATGTTCCCAACGCTCAAGCTGCCCGCATCTCTCAGTCCCCTAGCATGGTCAGTCTGCCGGGCCACAAGCACACCCGTTCATCCAGCATGGTTGGCCACGGTTCACCCGCTGGTGGGCCCGCACCGACCGCCATCCCACCGGACATGGCACCCATGCCCATGTCCTCGCTGGACGCTTCCGAACCTCGCCTGTTCCCCGGAATTGTGAGTAAGAGTCGCAAGGGCAGTATGGTGACCAGCAGATCTGGCGTCGATGTCAGCAGTGACGACAACAACGTCCCTGACTCTATGACACAGAGTCTGCCTGCTATCGCGCTTGGTAGACCCAGACCTAGCGACGAAAGCGCAGCGATTGCAGAGGACGAGGATGAAGTCGGCGAGACTACTTGAGGGCTTTGCTTACGAGTCGATGTTGGGTTTATGCATTGTTGCGCTGCGCAATCTGGGTGATAGATTGCGCTTGTCATGAGTTTTTGATGTATGGTTGGCTACACGGTTGCGTGAATAAGGTTCACATCAATAGAAAGGGTGATTATTCGACGAAGAATGATCAGGCGTGTCTGGACGAAGCACGATGAGAAGATAAGAAGATAATCAATCAACATCATTACTATGGTAACAGCTTCTGTATTCAACCGATCCTGAAATATACCACTCGACATAAAGCCTTCCTCTCAAAGCGCCTAGAAGCTGTGCTGAGCGATAGTAATCTTGTCGACCTTGAATGTCTTGTTGTCCTTGGTGATAAGATTACCAGTAGCTCCGTTCTTGACCAAAGTAGCAGCGAAGTGAGGGTCTGCAGCAGCGAGAACAACAGTAGTGTTGACATACGAGTGCTCATAAACAACACCCTTGAACTGATCTTGAGCCTCCTCGGCTGTTCCAAAACCAATAGCCTTGCCGGACTTGGTCGATAGAGTGGAGACAACCTTGCTGTCGACACTGACGGTTTGGGCGGTGATGCCTGTTGCTTGGTCGTACTTGTCTGTGTTGCTTGCTTAGCAGTTGTCAATATGCAAGGAAAAGGGGTCACTTGCAATGAATCTTAGCACCCTGGTTCGAGTTTATGGGGAAGGTGGCGCCTTGAAGTTGTGTGCCACTTTGCAGTGCACTGGCGAAGACACACCATTGACCATTTACATGCGGCTTACCACCACAGTCTTGGCCTTGTGCATCAGTTGAGCCCAAGACAATTGCTTGGATGAGCTGGCCTTGATCAGTGCCCATACCAGGCCAAAGTGCGAGACGAGGTGTATCGCCGCTTTGGGTCTTGCCAGGGTAGAGAGTGGTTTCTGCTTCGATGATGTATGAATTCGTAGCGCCGAGGGAAAAGGCATTGCCGAAGCGGACATTGTCTTGGGCAACAACGCCAGTTACTGTGGCAGCAAGAGCACCGAGGAGGAAGCTATGGTTGACCATTGTGGATGTTGGTGATTTGAAATGGTGCAGGATAGCACGATCGATGATAAAAGCTGAAGGCAAGAACGAGGAAGTTGGACGGGCAAGTGTTCGAATCATCAGAGGCAGGAACGAACGTTATATATGGGTTTTCTTGTTCAGTGAGCCCTGTAGTAGGGTCGGAGGAATCCATAACTACGAAACATCCGATGGTCGCAGTGAGTAGAGACCTGTATAGGGCATCGTATAACCTGAAACACGTCGCTTCGGGAGGCGAGAGAACAAGTCTCGCCAGGCGCAGATCCAAATGCTTGGTCGGCCAGTCAAAAGTAACCCTTCTGGCAGGCGTAGTTGCATGGCAATCTTCGACATTGTATTACCCCTCTATTTGATCTACAGCGTGGTGTCAACAGAGGTCTGGTTATAGAACGCAGCTGCGACTGACCGTTAGTGTGAGCTTTCAGCGTTGTCTATAACGCCTTTAGTAAACATTACCATTGGTCGCATAATCCGTCTATGCAAGAAAGCGAACATCCTCGCGAGCCATCAGATGTGGTTGGAGTCTGTATACCCAGCTGTCAGAATATGTAAAGCAGTCGTATCAGTTCACGGACATCGATGTGGACCGATGAGACACTGGAAGTCCGGACATGATGAGTGTACTCCAAGTTCCACTCTGGACCTCCAGCACTGTTGACCATACCATCATGCCTTGGAGACAGGACACAGGCCTTATTCATGACTGCCCTAATGTGAATGCAGCATACCCGAAGTTCATCCAGACCTCGGCTCTTTTTTCACTCCTGTTCTGTCGTTCTTCTGACAGCCACTATGCCTACATTTAGCAACGTGGACCTTCTCTCGATTTCATATGTGATAGCGGTTATGATCGTGAGACAGTCGCATAGATCATTGTGACTGTGTCGGCATACGACGGATTGTCAGAATCGATCAAACGCCGACGGCATTTGACGGAAGATTGATGATCTGGTATCAACAGCGGGGTCGTTGTTGCCGGCTATGTGTGCCGTTGTCATGTTTGCGTGCGAGCACGCATAGCTGCTCTGGGATTGGAAGGTATCACCCGGCTATTGACGGTGACTCTCGCCCTAACCTCATGTGCCCAGTATCAAACGTGAGTTGCTTTAAGACTAACAAGTAAGACGACTTGCAAGAAGAAGTGCATCGAAATCCATCCAAACCATTCAACTATATACGCAAAATGCACACCACAAACGAGTTTCCTCCTGTCGAGGTCGACAATGAGATCAAGGGAAGACTGGCCTTGATAACCGGAGCTTCCGGTGGTATCGGAGCTGCATGTGCACGACAACTCGCAGCTCAGGGCGTGCATCTTGCTCTCACCTACTCGTCAAACCTCAAGTCATGCCAAAGACTAGCCGATGAGCTCGCGAGCATTCCCGAGAACAAGGATCTCAAGATCACCATCCACAAAGCAGATTTGGCATCGATCGAAGAGACAACAGCTCTGTGCCCAGACGTCGTTAAGCAACATGGCCGAGCAATTGACATTCTCGTGTCCAACGCTGGATATGGTGTCAGAATCCAGAATGTGTGGGAGATTCCTCTGGAAGAATTCGAGCACACACTCAATGTCAACCTCAGAGCAACATTCTTGCTTGTCAAGGGTGTTGTCGAAGGCATGAGAGATCAGAAATGGGGAAGAATAATATTCATCTCCAGTATTGCAGCCTATGGTGCTGGTATCAACGGATGTCGTAAGTTGAGCTCATTTTCGGCAAGACTTTTATCGCCTGACTGAACATTCCAGATTATGCTGCTTCCAAGGGTGGACTGCAATCTATGATGAAGAACCTCTCATCTCGCCTCGCACCTTACAACATCTCAGTCAACGATGTCAGCCCTGCAATGGTAGGAAGCACTGGTCTTTTGCCTTCTGCCGACAGTGTTCCCGGACTTGTCGACAACATCCCACTTCACCGCCTTTGCGCTCCGGAGGAGGTATGTTGAACAAATTCAATTCGTTTCTGACGACGGTCGGTGCTAAACTGAAGCCTTCAGGTTGCAAATGTTGTTTCCATGTTTGCAAAGACTGGATTTGCTACTGTAAGTGAACATCTCTGCCAATGTCATGATCGCATCAATACTCACACCTGTTTTAGGGCCAATCTCTTATCGTTGGCGGTGGTCTACGATAAAAGGTGCAATAGCACTGTTATGGCATGTCAAGGCGTCTGTACTGCTTCTCCATAATTTCAGTTCAGTGTTCATGAGAGAATAATCTTGTTCCACAGACGTTATCGCGATACTCTCATGTGCTTTGCTATGCTATATCGACAGATAAAAACGACATTTCGGGTGAAGCGGAGCAGGGCGGATCATATACGTTCAACATGCTGTAACCTAGTGGGCAAACAGCCTACTGCCTCCGCCTTGCGCAATCACAGACAGCACAATATTCGTTGGTCACGCATACGAGCAAGAGGAATGGGAGCCGGACCTGGATAACAGATCATTGGTATGTGGTTCCTCAAGGCTTGTCACAATCAATGCCCATACCTTCCAACAGAGCCCCTCTAACCGATCGCGCTATCTTTGCCACCCAGAACTTGGTTTCGTTCAGCAAGAATAGTTCCCCACTGCGGCCAAAGCAGAAATTCGCAACACCACCGGGTACTAGAATCTTGCCGATTAAGGTACCGCCGGCATTCCAGACGTTGAGACCATCGCCACATCCCGAATACACATTACCGACTGTATCGCACTTGATGCCGTCTGGGATCTGCGTGTCTGCCATGGCAAAGAGCCGGCGGTTGGCCAGAAAATCCGCCCCTGAACGTCGTATCACATCGAACGCATAGCTGCCGGGCTGGCATTAGCATACTTGGTTTCTTGGGGCCTGAGCCAAACTCACATAGTAGAGGCGCGGGTGTCGTCTGTGGTTCCGTCGCCGTGAACCCAATCTGTGTCGGTAACATAGAGTGTCTGTTCGTCCGGCGAGAAACACAAGCCGTTCGGCCGCCCGAAACCATCGGCGACTGCCCTGACACTCCCGGTCGCGGGTTCGAATCGGTAAAGTTGGTTTGGCAACTGCGGCTTTGGGCAGAAGCCTTGCTCAGAGCCGTAAATCGGGTCAGTGAACCAGATCGACCCGTCCGAATTGATCACGACATCGTTGACAGAGTTGAACCTTCGCCCATGATAGCTGTTTACGAGCATCTGGGCCCTGTAAGGAGCATTGGGATCCATGGAGACGAGACCACCTTTGGACGAATGATCTCCTTGATCGCAGAAAAGTATGCCGTTTTGGTAGTTGACGCCTCCGTTGGCCATGACTATGTCGGTCTCAATCCTTTCTTTCGTCCAGGTGCTGGCATCCTCTCTTCTCAGCTTGTGGATCATGATTGAATTGCCATCGTTCTGGTTTGACATGCACCTGTTGCTGGTGACAAATAGCGAGTCTTGGTCGGGGAGGTATACAGCAGCTTCATGGGCAAATGGCAAATCGTCTTCCAGCACACAGTCCAGACTTGGAGAATCGCCGACGATTGCTTTGAACGAGCTGTCGTAGATGAGAAATCCGTGGCCAATAGCAGATGATAGGTCACGTTGTCCCTGGAAAGCTTTCTCAGAGGGAGACAGTTCCTGTCCATTGTCAGCATAAGCAAAAGTCTTCAAACGACTAAACATCATACCTTCAGTAGCATAGGGCTTGCCATTTCTCTGGTTACTGCTTGAAGCGCTTGGTATTCGCAGTCTGATTTATCTTTGCTATCCCTTTCGATTTGGCAAATATGTTGGTAGCTTCAACCCATGTGCCGATACTGAGGACAGTCGGCGTCTGCTATAAGGCCGACTCGATCGATCTGTCACTGTAAGGAAGCTTCTTCGTTCACGCAATCTGTCTGAGGTCTGCTGACGACCACGATATTGAGAATGGACACAAATAGGCGACGGAATCTGACGGCATTCGATGGACCAAGGACACAGAGGCCGTCAGATCATGGGTTCACGCATAGAAGCACATGAAACTATATCGGCGAATGACGGTCGGGTGTTGGTAGAGGTGATCAGGTGTGTTGAAGCTCAGCTTCTAGACTCTCGGCTTCTGGCGGAAATTGACGGTTTGACATCTCGAACATACGAGCCCAACGGTGGAAGGTACGAGGCAAAACCTTGCTCACCTCACGACCCCAGGTCGTCTTTCCCCAGACCACCCCCATACCACGCGTTACAATTGCGAGGCCCCGCATGCGCTCGACCGGATACCAAAAGAGCCTCACTCATTAGAGTGCCGTCGGTCTTTGATCTACTCTATATAGTCTGCCTTGCTCGACTCCGTATTTCTGCTCAGAGCTTCAAGATCGACAACCTCAACAATTTTCCAACATGGCCATCCAACTCGAGGGCAACACCCTTCTCTACACCGTCACGACTCTAACATGTCTTGGATTCCTTCTCATTGGCTTCGACAATGGTCTGATGGGTGGCTTTGTTAACAGTCCTGCCTTCCTCGACACCTTTGGCATCGACAAAAACTCAAACAGTGGAACCAACATGATTGCACTGATTGTGGCTATCTACGAAATTGGTTGTTTCATCGGAGCTGTCATTACCAGTTTCATTGGTGAATCGCTGGGCAGACGCAAGTCTGTTCTGATCGGTGTTATCATCATGATCGTTGGCGCAATTCTGCAGGCTACTGCTTACCATGTCGCCCACATGATCGTAGCAAGAGTTGTTAGTGGAATCGGTATGGGCTTCATCAACTCGACCGTACCAGTCATGCAGGCCGAATTCTCGCCCAAGGCAACTCGCGGCAGATATGTCTGCGCCCAGCTGTCAACTCTGAACTTTGGTGTAAGTTAAATCCCATGTCCCGTTGTACTTGGTCCTAACCATGTCTTCGCATTAGATCTGCATGGTATATTGGATAGATTATGCCTTCTCGACTCTGGAGAACGGTGTGAGCACTAGCTTCATCTGGCGCGTACCCACCATTCTCCAATGCATCTTCCTGATCCCCATGATCTTCATCGTCTTGATCATCCCTGAGACGCCTCGCTGGCTCGCTGCCAGAGACCGCAACGAAGAAGCTTTGGAGGTTCTTACCCGTCTGAACAAGAACAGGATGAGCCACGAGGAGATCCAGAGCATCCACACCGACATCGTCCGTACCGTTGCCATCGAGAAGTCGATCGGTGCCGGTACTTGGGGCGATCTCCTCAAGAACGACAGCATCCAGAGCAGACGCAGATTCCTCATTGCTTGCAGTATCCAGGCCTTCCAACAGCTTGGAGGCATCAACGCACTCATTTACTATTCCGGCACCCTGTTCCAGGAGAGTCTGGGCTTCACTCCCCACCTCTCTGGTCTCATGTCTGGATTCTTGAACACTTGGTTCTTCTTGGCTTCTTTCATCCCTTGGTTCCTGATTGACAGAGTTGGTCGTCGTCCTCTTCTATTGTCCATGGTCAGCTTGATGGCAGCTGTCATGGCCGTCCAAGCAGCTCTTGTCTACAACACTCAACATCACACGTCCATTGCCCGTAAGTCTTTACCCATACCTGATATTTGAAACTGCAGTCTGACATGACCACTAGATGGCGCTGGTATCGGTGCCGCAGCTATGCTCTTCATCTTCCAAGGTGCATTCACCGTTGGCTTCCAAGCCACCGTCTGGGTCTACCCCTCCGAAATTCTCCCTCTCCGTCTCCGCCAGAGAGGATCTTCCATCTCGACCGGCACGAACTGGATCATGAACTTCTTGATCGTCTACATCACTCCTCCCGCCATCAGAAACATCAAGTGGAGAACCTACATCATCTTTGCCGTCTTGAACGCAACTTGGGTGCCCATCATGTACCTCTTCTACCCTGGTAAGTCCTTGTTGCGAACCTACATGTTTATCACAGCTGCTAACAAGTTTTTCACAGAAACCAAGGGACTCGCTCTTGAGGATGTCGACAGACTGTTCACCAAGCCAGGCTTCGAAGAGGGGTTTGACGCCGCAATGGATGAGAAGGCAGTCACGTACCACACTGACAGGCTCGAGAAGGTCTAAGGGTTGGTGTTGCGATCAAGAAATGTGCGGCGTACCATGTGGTCAGCAAACCAATTTGTATGAATGAATTATGTTATTTTATTTTTCCGAATCTGCAATCTCATTGGACATGGAGAGGTGAGCTTGTGTATATGGTCAACCAAGAAGCAGCTTGGACCAGCATGAACTTCACCATCAGAGCCAGATTGTAGAACCAGCCATGGTCTATGTAGCAGCAGTCGAGGGGTATTCGATGTACAGTATCCTATGCTTCCAACCATCATGGAGGAGCCCATTCTATTTTTCAAGCAGTATATTATTTCTCGAATGATCATGCAGCCTTTTTCTTTGCCGCTTCTTCCTTCTCCCTCTTTCTGGCCAAGAATCTTTGTCTCGCCGAGCTGATATCCGTATCTGTCTTCTTGCTCTTGCTAGCCTTCTCAAGTCTCTCCTGTTCCTCTTTGTCCGCTTCCAAAGCCCTCTTCCTGCTTTCCTCCAACTGCTGCTCCATCATCCTCGTCTGTCGCTCTCTCACACCATGATCGCGTTTCTTGTTCCATTGCGCCGAATCGTCCTGTTTCTGAATTGTGGCAGATGGTTTCGGCGGAGCGGCGGGAGAGGCCAGGACGTTGAGACCAGCGGTAAGCAATTGGCGTTTGTCTGCGACTTGACCTTCGTCGTTGAGAGTAATGTTGACGCCCTTTGCAGCCAGCTCTGCAACACGATCCTTTTCTTGTTTTGTGTCTGGATCGTCTGCAATGTCGTCGCCGGCGAGTTTTCGCTTTTCCATCTCGGCGGCTGCCTCGAGGGCTTCTTGGTGCCTGCGGTCGCTGTCGGCCATGACGTTGCGGTAGAAACCTTGCATACCACCGCCCATCTTTCTTTTTCGTTCTTCCTCGACGGCAGCTTTCTTTTCTTCCTCCTCGCGCAGCCGTTGGTTCTCCTCCTGTTGTGCTTTGTAGGCTTCTGTAACGAAGGTCTCTTTGTCTGCAAACTCTTCGCCTTCGTTCTCACGTTCCTTTTGCAGGAACTTTTCGCGAGCGACTTGCTGATCCTGCTTGCGTTGTGCGGCTGCCGTGAGAAGGGCGTTCATGTATTTCGGCCCTTGGTTCACAGATTCTTGCTTTGCTGCGGCTTTCCGGACAGAGGCGGCCGAGGTAGCGGCAGAGTGAAAAGAGTCGTAGTCGTAGATGGTAGGATCCAATTCAGTGGCTTGAGCAGCATAAGCAGCGCTTTCGCGCTGAGCCGAGAGATCACTAAACTCGTCGAGATTTCCGACAGGAGGTTTCCTTGTTGGAGGCTTGCCAGGGGCGGAAGTAGATTTTAGCTTGTTGAGAGGCTTCTTGGTAGGTGGAGCTTGAGCAGAGGAACGTGATGGTTTCGAGGCATTGAACTCGGTGAGCTCTTCTTCAAAGACGTTTGCCTTGGGAGCTGCTGCTGCTGGAGTATCGTCGTCCGAGTCATCGCCTAGCACGTTCGTTGCGACTGGCCGTCTCTTGGGTGTCGGAGGTGAGGCTGGCGCCTTGGCCTTGGTGTTGAGGCCGAACGAGAGCGACATGGCCGCGATTGATAGAATTCTATGAGGGGAGTGATTGTGATGGGTTTGATGCGTGCGTGAGGCAGCGAACGAGTGTTTAGATTTCACATGGTGATGGCTGAAGGTCGAAGAACTGCGCAAAGTCGACAAGAAAGCAGTTCGAATGGTCTGTGCGGTCTTGATGGAAGTGCATATACACCTGTTATTTTTATTCCGATTTCCTACGCTGTCTGGCTGTTCTGATCATACGGCCAGGAGGTTACGGCACAAGTTCCGAGGAGAAAGCTATAATCACATAGCGACAGCGCAGAATCATGGCTTTGTTTGAATGCCTGTAAACTTCGATGGTCACCCGAATGGATATTTGTCATTGCTCATGATGTCACAATTGAGGGCCCCGCATCGACAAGCTCCTCAGTTTTGTGATGGCCGGCGGGCAGACGGATCCAGAGAGCTTGAATATCTGTCCTGCACCACTCTGCCACTTCTGTTCAGTCCAGAATCATAACCAATTACACCACATCAACCCAATTGCATAATCCACAATGTCTACCGGTGTTGGAATGTCATCGTGTTGCTTGACTGGCAAGGTCCAGGAAGGCACACCAAAGGGCCATGTTGAGACCATTGCTGGCCTTCAGACCTACGTTGCCGAGCCCAAGGAAGCCGACAAGTCCAAGACTATCATCTTCCTCGTTGACAGCAAGTCACCACCTTCAACCCTCACACTCTCAGACACTAACATGATCCAGTCTTCGGATGGGAGTTCAAGAACACTCGTCTGCTCGCCGACCAGTATGCCGCCAACGGCTTCACTGCATACATCCCCGATGTCCACGAGGGCGACTCACTCGACATCGAATTCCTTCAGACGGTTGAGCCCCAAAAGTCGGAGCGCGACTCTCGCTCTCTCACAGAGAAGGCGGCTGCCACAGCAAAGACAGGCGCAACTCTCGGTCCCTGGCTGCTCAAGCACCGCGAGAGTGTCGCTCGCCCATTGATCGAGAGCTTCATCAAGCAAGTCCGCATGATCCCCGGAACCAACAAGGTCGGTGCCATTGGCTTCTGCTGGGGCGGCAGATATGCCATCCTGGCCGGAGACAAGGACTTCAGCGGTGCCGAGGGTATGGGCGTTGACGCCGTCTACGCCTGCCACCCTTCGCTCGTTGCTATCCCTGGCGACTTTGAAGGACTCGCCGTCCCTGCATCATTTGCGCTCGGTGATTCTGACAGCTTGCTTGGAAACAAGGAAGTCGACCAGATCAAGGAGCTCATGGCCAAGAAGAAGAGCGAGGGTGTTGACACTGAAGTGCGTGTTTACGAGGACCAGGTCCATGGATTCGCACTGCGTGGAGATTGGAACTCGGAGAAGGACAAGAAGGCCATGGATCAATCGTGCAAGCAGGGAATCGACTTCTTCAACAAGCACCTGGCATAGGGAAACTGTGTGGGGTATCTTTGTAAACTAAACGAATGAAACGAAAGTCGTGCGCTCAAGCCGAAGCTGTAGCCTTTTGGGTTTGCTGATCGTGCTGGTCGAACTTTTGTTGGACTGGAGCGGCAGAGCCGAGGAACTTTTCAATCTCCTTGTCCAGAGCGGCCAGTTCGTCCTTCTTCTTGTTGTTGTCGTTGATCAGGCTTTGCTTCTTCTTGAGTAGTCCCTGGCGTTGTTCTTCAAGGGTCTGACGTTCGGCATGTTCGTGGTTGATGCGAGCGACCATAAGGTCGTGTTCGTCTGCTTCGGCGAGCTCAGGGTTGGCAGCGAGGATTTCATCGACGGGGACTAGAGGCAGAGACTGGTACTTATGACTGTGGAGGTGTTAAATGTGGCTAAAGCAGGCCATGTGGGATATGACAACGCACTTGTAGCCCTGGCAGGCGGCAATGTCACCGATGAGATGGCGCTGTTCGTAGTACAGGTTCTGCAGGTGAAGGTGCAGCGAGTCGATCTCGGACTTTGCTTCCTGAGTTTGCTGTTTGGTGTTGCGGGTTTCGAGAAGAGCGCGGCGGTTGAGACCGCGCAACTTGGCTAGGTTGGAGTGAAGGAGCTTCTGTTGGCGACTGAGTTGCATCTCGGCATCTGGGTCAGGCTGGGCGGCGCGGTTCTGGTCGATAAAGTCGAGCATGTGCAGACATTGTTGGCGAGCGTCGGCGGCAGCTTGCAAGACAGATTGGAGGAAGGCGTCGGTCACGAATGCGCCAGCGTCCATGGGTGATTGGTCAGGCATGATGAATGATCGGTGCGTGTGTGGTGGATTGTGGAAAGTGATTCGCGAAGCAGAGAGTCGCAAGTCGGACGGTCACATGAAGAAAGACAGGGTCGCCAGTCGGAGATGGTTCGCTTGAGCATGTGAAGCCCTGAATCGATTGTCCAAGTCCCAAGCGTCTGAGCTTTCGTATCCGGCACCAGCCAAGCGACTATTCCATCAAACTCAATTGGCGCTGCATCTTCTGAACCCTACCACAGAGAGATGCGTGGTTTCAAGAAACATCTTGAACGGAGTACCCACAGTGGCGACCACCTCAGAGACACAACAGTCCACTGATGACGAGTAGCTTATCTACCTGAAAAGCAGAGCCTAAGGCCAGCAAGCAGGCACTGAGTACGAATAGGCCCAGCGTTGATTAGCAATACCAAATACTGTTTGGGAAGGTGGGACAAAGCCAAGGCCGTCGTCACTCTGTCAGCCATCTACATCCGTGCCGCTCACGTCGCCCTCTCCACCTACGTGGGCCTCTACTTTGGCTCCGATGCCGTATGCCTCTTTTTTCCTGCATGGGTTCAAGTACAACCATGACCTACTAGAACCTGTCCCTTCTCTCGCTTTCTCCTCCATGCATCCATTCCCCATCTTTCATTCCACCTCATCCCCACCCGTCCCCGTTTGCCACGCTTGACTCTTTGACATTTCATTTCTTGCCCCAACTCGGTTGCCCCGGCGAAACTCTGATTACACCTGAATCGCCCGCCAGAGATCAAGATCACCAACCACAATCTCTTCCTCCTCTCTCCACACTGCAGTACCAATCACAACCTCTTTCGCCGTCTTCGTAGCAATACCAACAACACTCTGCTTTGACTCCTGCTCTGCCCCAACGCCCATCAACAATGGCTACGGCCACTTGCACCACCACCATGACTGACTCATACGAGGAGCCCTCATGCGTTCGCCCTCGCCTTCGCGTTAGAGACGGTCTTAAGAAGCGCCGCCATTCTTCATACGTCCCTCAGTCCTGGTCAGCCGATACCGACGACGTTCAGCTACTGGTCGACAGGTTCCTCAAAGAACTAGGGCAACGCCTGGAATTCCTGGACTCCTATGGCCACCTCAAATTCGATTCTGGAATCGATCGCGCATACAGCACTCTCCACGCTGTCCACGAGTCTTGTAGTTGTGTGTCGGACGAGGTCATCGATGCAGGAAGACGTCGCGCCAAGATCATCGTCAATCTGTTGGATGAGCGATATCGGGATGCATTGGCAAAGAAAGA
>Ga0268251_10000151_pt1 | contig 27950 bp, 29 predicted proteins | sample AgamicAsMae_FD_200527 | JGI IMG/M metagenome (GOLD analysis project Ga0268251, IMG submission 200527) | Agave microbial communities from Guanajuato, Mexico - As.Ma.e (v2) (version 2) | ecosystem: Host-associated > Plants > Phyllosphere > Phylloplane/Leaf | place: Guanajuato, Mexico | collected...
TTTCGTCTTGCGACGTTAAGAATCCGTATCTTCGAGTGCCCACACAGATTGTCTGATAAATTGTTAAAGAGCAGTTGCGACGCGGCTTACAGCTCACTGTCGCGAGGTGGCGTATATTACGCTTTCCCTCTGTGAAGTCAACCGTTTATTTTCGATTACCTTCAACTGTCAGGCCGGTGTTTATGCCGTTGTGCCGTGTCAGTGGAGGCGCATTATAGGGAGTTCTCGGGCGTTGACAAGTCCTGTTTGCAAAAAAGATTTCAACCGTCTCTTTTTTGTGCGACAGGCGTTGAAACTGCCAGTTTTTCAAGCATTCCGAAGCCGTATCGTGCCAGAACGGGCACTAATTGAGCAGCCTGCGACGTCAGTTCCATACAGAACGCAATATTGCCATCGGTAGATTTTGCATCAGGCGCTTCATGCTCAAGCAGCCAGGCGGTTCGGCGCGCAATCGCAGACCCGGAATCGACCAGACGCGTCCCTTCCGGCAGCACCTGCAATAACTCTTCCTGCAGAAGAGGAAAATGGGTACAGCCTAAGACAACAGTATCCGGCGGCTCCTGCATACGCAGCCATGGGCGCAGAATTCGACGTAGTTCATAAAGGGGAACAGACTCTCCGTGCAGCTTCGCCTCGGCCAGCTCCACCAGCTCTGCCGATCCCAGCATCTCAATGCGGCATTCATTCGCAAAACGCTGAATCAGCTCGTGGGTATAAGGACGTTTTACCGTACCACGCGTCGCCAGCAGCCCAACAATACCGTTAGCCGTTAAGCGTGCAGCCGGTTTAATCGCCGGGACAACGCCCACAACCGGGAACGGGAAGTTATCGCGTAGCGCGGGAAGGGAAACGGTACTGGCTGTATTACAGGCAATAACCGCCAGCGCCAGAGGGTAGCACTGCTGTACGGCGACAACAATCTCAAGGACGCGCTCAACGATAAAGGTTTCGCTTTTCTCTCCGTAAGGAAAGGCAACGTTGTCGAAGGCGTAGATATAGTGCAGATCCGGCAGCAGCTGCCGGATCTCGTCATAAACTGAAATCCCACCAACGCCGGAATCAAACACCAGGATAGTGGGACGTGCCTCAGAAGGTGTAGCTGCCAGACAAGGTGTATTCCCGTCCTGCAGTTTGGTAGCCATAAACTGTCTCGTAATCTTTATCGAACAGGTTGGCTATTTTACCACGAACTGTCAGCTGTGGGGTCACTGGATATGACGCAGAGAAATCAACAAGGCTATAGCTCGGCATACGACGCTGTGTCGACGCAAACTGGTTGCTGTTATTGTTGTAACTCCTGCTGAAGTATTGGTAGGCCAGATTCATATCGAAGCCCTGCAGGTCCCAGCCTAATTGATATTTGAATTGTTTCTTCGAGCGGTGGGCAAGTACTTCGTTGTCCTGATCGCGACGAGGGTCGAGATAGCCCAGCGTCACTTCATGACTCAGCGGGCCGGTATCAAAGCTCCCCGTCCACTCAATGCCCTTGATGGTTGCTGACTGTACGTTGTAGTAACGTCCTTCATAAGTAATATCATCGCTGTAATAATCGATCAGATTCTTAATCTTGTTACGATAGGCAGACAGGCGCCAGTCAAGCGGGCCGGTTTTTCCCTCAAGCCCGATTTCCCACTGACGGGAGGTTTCCGGCTCCAGATCGGCGTTGGCGATGATATTCATACGCTTTTGACCGTACATCTGACCCAACGTCGGCGCGAGGAAACCCGTACCATAGGAAACCGTAACGCGGTAGTCCGACACGAATTCCCAGCCTGCCGCCGTTTGCCAGGTGCCATTCCAGCCGAACTGCTCGTTATCGTCGCCACGCGCAGAGGCTTCCAGAGTCACGGTGTCGATCTGCTGCTGGCCCGTCAAATAATAGCCAGTGTTATCCCGCTTATAACGATCGCCCGTTATGGTATCAACCGTGGCCAGCTTCAGCTGCTGCCAGTCAATACCACCGCTCAGCGTGCCGTTACCGAGTGCAATGGTATTGCCCCATTGCAGGTTACGCTGGGTCATATCATCAAGTGAGGTCCCCGTATTGTAGAGACCCAGCGGGCCAGCATAATTATAGTCCTTATAGCGCTGATAGCTGCCGGAAAGTTCAGAAGAATAGATACCGTTGCTGAAATTCAGACCCGTTTCGTAGGTGTGGTTGTAGACCTGGTGTTCGTCCCCACCGTTGGTGTACCCCGCATCGTAGCCAGTCTTATTGTTATAGCCATAGCCACGCGCAAACCCTGCAAAATTATCGTTAAAACGATGATTAATCCCGGCCCATAAGGTCTTGCTGCGGAACCCATCGCGGTCGCTGTCAACGCTATAGGATGAAGACGGCTTAACGTTAAAGCCTTTGGTGTCCTGGAACGCCCCTGCGAGAGTGAGCAGTGTGTCATCGCCAACCTGCTGGCGCACGCTGCCTTCATACTGCTGGAAATGGTTAGATCCCATCCCGACTTGCAGCGTGCCGCCCGGCGTGGTGTTTTGCGTGATCACGTTAATAACACCACCAATGGCATCCGCACCGTATACGGCAGATCGCGGGCCACGAATAAGCTCAACGCGTTGAATCAGCGCAACCGGGATCTGGCCAAAATCAGAAATCCCGGTGATCCCGGATTTCGCCAGCGGGATACCGTCAATCAGCACCAGCGTATGCCGCGCTTCAGAACCACGAATATAGATATAGCTGGATTGTCCGATGCCACCATTCTGTGCGACATCCACACCAGGCAGACGACGGACAATATCAATCAGCGACTTTGACTGCCATCTATCGATATCCTCACGGGTAACGATAGATGTAGACGCCAGCACCGTATTCACCGGCTGTTGAAAACGATTTGCCGTCACCACCAGGGTATCCGGGCTGCTGTCCTGCGCCCAGCCGGAAAATGCCGTGACGGAGAGCACCGTCAGCAGCGAGGTTTTTTTAATCATTGTTAAAGCATCCAATAAAATGGAGGATGCCGCAGGTTTCATCGATAGCACGCGATGATCAAAAACCTATTGCGACGTAACCCGGCAGGTCTTCGGGCTTGGAGGCGTTTTATGGATGATGACTTCCCACCTTAATCAGCAGTGTCTGCACAAAGCACTCATCCCACCTTTCCTTACCGCTGCGCGTCAGCTCCAGATTTGCACTGGATTCCCTTTTAACTCAGGAGACCGGAACCCGGATGCTACAATTACTCACGTATAGATGTCCAGACTGCTAATTCATGATTCTGTACACATCTAAGTCTGGACATCCACCGGGCAATCCCTACAATCCCCGCGTACTTTTATTATTCAGGATGCATCATGACCCCAGAACACCTTCCGACAGAGCAGTACGAAGCGCTGCTGGCCGAAAAAGTCGTACGTCTACAAAGTATGATGGCCCCGTTTACCGCGCACGTTCCGGAGGTGTTCCGCTCGCCGGTCAGTCATTATCGTATGCGTGCCGAGTTCCGTATCTGGCACGAAGGTGATGACCTCTATCACATCATCTTCGACCAGCAGAGCAAAAAGCCGATCCGGGTGAATAGCTTCCCGGCGGCCAGCGAACTGATTAATCAGTTAATGACGACGATGCTCGATGGCGTTCGCGATACCCGCGTTCTGCGCCACAAGCTGTTCCAGATTGATTACCTCACCACAATGAGCAACCAGGCCGTGGTGTCGATGCTGTACCACAAAGCGCTGGACGATGAATGGACCCGTGAAGCCACCGCGCTGCGCGACGCGCTACGGGCGCAGAATATCAATGTGCATATCATTGGTCGCGCGACCAAAACCAAGATCGCGCTCGCCCAGGACTATGTTGACGAGCGTCTGCCGGTTGCAGGCAAAGAAATGGTTTATCGCCAGGTGGAGAATAGCTTTACCCAGCCGAACGCCGCGATGAATATTCAGATGCTTGAATGGGCAATAGAAAGTACCAAAGCGTCACGCGGCGATCTGCTGGAGCTGTATTGCGGTAACGGCAACTTCTCCCTGGCGCTGGCGCGCAACTTTAACCGGGTGCTGGCGACGGAAATCGCCAAGCCGTCGGTGGCCGCGGCTCAGTATAATATCGCAGCCAACCATATCGATAACGTACAGATCATTCGTATGGCGGCGGAAGAGTTTACTCAGGCGATGAACGGCGTGCGGGAATTTAACCGTCTGCAGGGGATCGATCTGAAGAGCTATCAGTGTGAAACGATTTTCGTTGACCCGCCGCGCAGCGGGCTGGACAGCGAAACCGGGAAGATGGTGCAGGCGTATCCGCGCATTCTGTATATCTCCTGCAATCCGGAAACCTTGTGTCAGAACCTGCAAACCCTGAGTCAGACCCATAACGTTACGCGTCTGGCCCTGTTCGATCAGTTCCCCTACACGCACCACATGGAGTGCGGCGTACTGCTGACGCGCAAATAAAACAGTGCCGGGCGGTAAACCGCCCGGACATTACTCTGCGGCCTGTCGCTTACGGTTACGAATGCGGAAACCAATCCAGAAGACCAGCGCCACGGACAATACCGCCGGCAGGAAGTTAGAACCGATAGCCGGATACTCCGCGCGCACCACCGTGCTGTACAGCAGCACCCCGAGAATAAAACAGGCGGCGGCCAGCGCTGGCAATCCAACGGGCATGGTACGGTTCTGATAGCGCTGGTGCAGACAGTACACCGTCAGCACCAGCGAGATCATCGGGAAGAGAGAAAACGGGACTATCGAGCTAAATACGGCGACAAAAGTACCATTGATCGACAGACCTGCAATCAGCGCCAGCAGTAGCGTACCTTTATCCTGAACACTCTGTTTCATTGTATCCCCTTTCTATTATGCGTCCTGGTGCGCGTTCCTTTCCTGTTCACGGCGATACCAGTAATACGCGCCTTTGGCGATCATTCGCAGCTGTAACACCAGGCGTTCTTCGAGCTGGCGACGCTGCTCAATGCCCACGTCCAGCGCTTCTGCGCCGGCACTAAACACGATAGTGACCATGGCTTCCGCCTGAGCTTCAGTAAAGGCACGCGACATATGGTTTTCGAGTTCAAGGTAGTCGGCAAGTTCCGCAATGAAGTGCTGAATTTCACGGGCGACGGCCGCACGAAATGCCGCGGATGTGCCGGAACGCTCGCGCAGCAGCAAACGGAATGCGTTAGGGTTATTGCCGATAAACTCCATAAAGGTTGAGACGGACGTGCGGATCACACTGCCGCCTTTGGCAATACGCTGGCGCGCCTGGCGCATCAGCTGACGCAGCATCAGACCGCTTTCGTCCACCATCGTCAGGCCCAGCTCATCCACATCGCGGAAATGGCGATAAAACGATGTCGGAGCAATCCCTGCTTCACGCGCAACCTCACGCAGACTCAGACTGGCAAAACTCCGCTCCGCACTTAACTGGCTGAATGCCGCTTCCACCAGCGAACGCCGGGTTTTCTCTTTCTGTTGCGCTCTTACGCCCATCACAATGTTCGAATCCCTCCAAAGGCCCAGCAGGCACTATACCAGAGAATAAAATTAATCCGTTCATGCTGGATTGTGAATGATTGTTTATGGGATTTTCTCGTGGTCTCACAACAAAAAAACACAGTGATAATTGGGTTATCTGAACGATGATGTTACTATTCTGTTGCTTTTATGTATAAGAACAGGTAATCCATGCCATGCCACATTCTTACGATTACGATGCAATAGTTATAGGCTCAGGCCCGGGCGGCGAAGGCGCAGCCATGGGTCTGGTCAAGCAAGGCGCGCGGGTCGCTGTGGTCGAGCGATACAGCAACGTCGGCGGCGGCTGTACCCACTGGGGAACCATCCCGTCAAAAGCCCTCCGCCACGCCGTCAGCCGCATTATCGAATTTAATCAAAACCCACTCTACAGCGACCACTCCCGACTTCTGCGCTCCTCCTTTGCCGATATCCTGAATCATGCCGACAGCGTCATTACCCAGCAAACGCGTATGCGGCAGGGTTTTTATGAGCGTAACCACTGCGAAATTTTACAGGGCGATGCCCGTTTCGTGGATGAACATACGCTGGCGCTGACGTGTCCTGACGGCTCCGTCGAAACCCTGACAGCGGAGAAGTTTGTGATTGCCTGCGGTTCGCGTCCGTATCATCCGGCCGACGTCGACTTTTCGCACCCGCGCCTCTACGACAGCGATTCGATCCTCAGCCTGCACCACGAACCGCGCCACGTTATTATTTACGGCGCCGGGGTGATCGGCTGTGAGTACGCGTCGATTTTCCGTGGGATGAACGTCAAGGTTGACCTGATTAACACCCGCGATCGCCTGCTGGCGTTTCTCGATCAGGAGATGTCAGACTCGCTCTCCTATCACTTCTGGAACAGCGGCGTCGTTATTCGCCATAACGAAGAGTACGAGCATATCGAAGGCACCGATGACGGGGTGATTATGCAACTGCGCTCTGGCAAGAAAGTGAAAGCGGACTGCCTGCTCTACGCGAATGGCCGTACCGGTAACACCGACAGCCTGGCGCTGGAAAATATCGGACTGAAAGCGGATGGCCGTGGCCTGCTGAAGGTCAACAGCATGTATCAGACCGCGCTGCCACACGTTTATGCTGTAGGCGACGTCATTGGTTATCCAAGCCTGGCCTCAGCGGCCTACGACCAGGGGCGTATTTCTGCCCAGGCGATGATGACCGGCGAAGCAACGGCACATCTGGTCGAGGACATTCCGACCGGTATCTACACCATTCCTGAAATCAGCTCAGTAGGCAAAACCGAACAGGAGCTGACGTCCATGAAGGTGCCGTACGAAGTGGGTCGCGCGCAGTTTAAACATCTGGCGCGGGCGCAAATCGTCGGGATGAACGTGGGAACGCTGAAGATCCTGTTCCACCGGGAGACAAAAGAGATTCTGGGGATCCACTGCTTTGGCGAGCGCGCTGCCGAGATTATTCATATCGGCCAGGCGATTATGGAGCAGAAAGGTGGTGGTAACACCATCGAGTACTTTGTTAACACCACCTTCAACTATCCGACGATGGCTGAAGCCTATCGGGTTGCCGCACTGAACGGCTTAAACCGCCTGTTTTAATCCGCTGTCGAAGTGGTTGCTCATCGTACCGCGTACCGCCTCCGCCAGCTGCTCATAGCGGCTGCGCAGGGGTGAACCCGGACGATAAACCAGGCCGACCGTGCGACGCGGTTCCGGCTTGATGCACGGCAGATAAACCACGCCATCGCGCTTGCGCTCTTTCGGCACCGCCAGCGCTGGCAACAGCGTGATACCGCTACTCGCCGCCACCATATTGCGCAACGTTTCCAGGCTGGTCGCCCGGAAGTGGGTATCTTCATCCGCGCCTGCTTCAAAGCAGAAGCCCATCGCCTGATCGCGCAGGCAGTGGCCATCTTCCAGCATCAGCAGTTTTTCACCTGCCAGATCGGAAAGCGGTACGCGATCCCGGTTCGCCCACGGGTGATCTTCATAGATCGCCAGCAGCATCGGCTCGTCAAAGAGAGGCACTTCGATAAAGGACTCGCTCTCTTTCACCAGCGCCAGAATGGCACAGTCCAGCTTGCCGCTATCGAGCTGCGCCAGCAGCTGATGCGTCTGTGCTTCATGCAGGTACATTTCCAGCTTCGGGAATGCCTGATGCAGCATCGGAATAATATGCGGTAATAAGTAGGGTCCGACTGTCGGGATCAGGCCGATATGCAATGGACCTGACATGGTCTCTCCTTGCTGGCTCGCCATTTCCTTGAGCACTTTGACCTCACGCAAAACCGTACGCGCCTGATCCACCAGCAGTAAACCTGCCTGTGTGAACAGCACTTTACGGCTGGTGCGTTCCAGCAGCATTACGCCAAGCTCATCTTCCAGTTTGCGAATTTGCCCACTGAGCGTCGGCTGGCTGACGTGACACGAGTCCGCCGCACGACGAAAATGGCGATGCTCGGCTAATGCGACCAGGTATTCAAGATCACGAATATTCATTATTCATCCTCCGTCACCACGATAGTTCGTGGCGATAGATAGCATAGCAACGGACGATTATCCCTATCAAGCTTTCTGCTTAATAATACGTATCAAAATGGGGCGACCCTCATTTAACCCTGAAAGCTACGCCTCGTCCGGAGAGTTTCTCTCGAACAACTAAAGCCAACGTGAACGTTTTGCGGACCCCGTGTCCGTTTTTTTTATCTGAAAAAGCCTGACTCTCGCCAGGCTTTTCGTGCTTTCACTTTAATTCTTTATCAGAACTTAAATCATGCGTGCTTTGGCATCCGCAATAGCCTGTTCGACCTGCGTCGGCGATACGCCGCCTTTCGCTGCACGTTTATCCAGGCAGGATTGCAGAGAGAGGATCGGGTAAACGTCGTCCCCGATTACCGTACTGAATTTCTGCAGATCGGCCAGCGCCAGCGCTTCCAGTGGTTTAGCCTGACGGATCGCCTCAACCACCGCTTCGCCCACAATATGGTGCGCTTCACGGAACGGCACGCCCTTCGCGACCAGGTAATCTGCCAGCTCGGTGGCGTTTGCATAACCCTGCTGAGCCGCTTCCTGACAGCGCGGACGTTTCACCTGGATACCGTCCAGCACCAGCGCCGCCATATGCAGGCAGTCGAGCCAGGTATCAAGCGCATCGAACAGGCCCTCTTTGTCTTCCTGCATATCTTTGTTATAGGCCAGCGGCAGACCTTTCAGGGTCATCATCATGCCGGTCAGTGCCCCCTGCACGCGTCCGCATTTGCCACGGATCAGCTCCAGCGCGTCCGGGTTTTTCTTCTGCGGCATCAGCGAGGAGCCGGACGTCACGCGATCGGACAGCTCAACAAAACCGGCTTCACCAGAGTTGAAGAAAATCAGGTCTTCTGCAAAACGGGAGAGGTGCACCATGCCAATAGAAGCATCGGACAGCAGCTCCAGAACATGGTCGCGATCCGAGACGCTATCGAGGCTGTTACGGGTAGCGGAGGCGAAGCCCAGCCAGCCAGCCAACTGCTCGCGATCGATCTCGTAAGCGGTCCCTGCCAGCGCGCCGCTGCCCAGCGGGCTGACGTCAAGGCGTTTCAGCGTATCCTGCAGGCGCCTCTCGTCACGCGCCAGCATTTCCACATAGGCCAGACACCAGTGTGCAAAGGTTACCGGCTGGGCGCGCTGAAGATGGGTATAACCCGGCATCACCGCAACCTGGTTGTTCGCTGCGGTTTCCACCAGCGCAGACTGCAGCTGACGGCTGGCCACCAGCAGTTCAGCGACCGTATCTTTGCACCACAGTTTAAGGTCGGTAGCGACCTGGTCATTACGGCTACGGCCAGTATGCAGTTTCTTACCCAGCTGGCCGACTTTATCGATCAGTTTGCCTTCCACCCAGCTATGAATATCTTCAGCATCACTTTCAAGGATCTGCTGCGGATTAGCCTGCACCTCTTCCAGCAGCACCTTCAGCGCCTCTTCCAGCTGCAGTTGCTCAGCCGCCGTCAGAACGCCAACCGTGACCAACGCTTTGGACCAGGCCACAGAGCCAACGATATCCTGCTCGGCCAGACGGTAGTCAAAACGCAACGAGTCATTGAACTGTTTGAACCGCTGGTCCGCTGCCTGTGTAAAACGCCCACCCCAAAGTGCCATAACCGTGCTTCCTTAATTATCTGATATTTACTTCGCCAGGCGGCATCTACCTGCCCGGCCTGCAACAAAACGTTATAAACACTTACGCCAGAATGCGCGTGCCAATCGGCGTGCCGTTAAACAGTGCGGGTAGCTGCTCGGCGTGACGCCAGGAGGCGATATCCACCGGACGACCCAGCGTGCGGGCAGCATCCAGCGCAGCATTCACCTTGACGATCATCCCGTCGGTAATAATGCCCTGCTCGATCAGTTGCTCTGCCTTCGATGCGGTCATTTCCGCGATGCGCTGTCCTTTGCCGTCGAGAATACCACTGACGTCCGAGAGCAGGATCAGATCCGCGCCCAGCATGGCAGCCAGCGCCGTCGCCGCCTGGTCAGCATTAACGTTCATTAACTGGCCATCATCGGTGACACCGATAGAGCTGACCACCGGCAGGAAACCGCCTTCCAGCAGCGCGTTAATCAGTTTCGGCGAGCCCGGTTTGGCCATGCCCACATGCCCCAGCTCTTCATCCAGCTGCGTGACCGACACGCTGTCACCATCGCCAAGGAACAGGCCAACGCTTGCCAGCTGGTGTTTCTTCGCCCACGCCAGCAGCGTCTTGTTGGCGGTTCCGGCCAGTGCACCGGTGATGATGTCAATTTGATCGGCGGGCGTTACGCGCAGGCCGTTTTTCTTTTTCACCGGCAAATTCAGCTGCTTCATCAGCTCATCCACTACGCAGCCGCCGCCGTGCACAATCACCAGCGGACGCTGATGGGATTCACGGTAGTTCACCAGCGCGGTAAACAAGCGCTCCAGCGCCTCTTCGCTATCCAGCAGCACGCCACCAAGTTTGATAATTAAAGGATTCATCATCACACCTTAAATAAGAGCCTGGGTTTCAGCATAGCCGAAACGAATATTTGCACACTGCATCGCCTGTGCCGCCGCACCTTTCAGCAGGTTATCTTCAGCAGCCACGACAATCAGATGTTCGCCCTGCACTGCAAAACCGATATCGCAGAACGGCAGGCCGACAACATTCTTCAGCGCCGGCAGCGTTTTGCCATACAGACGCACCAGTGGTTTATTGCCGTACGCCTTCTGGAATGCTTCCGCCGCCTGCTCTTTGCTGACGCCCGGCTTCATGCGGCAGGTAATGGTTTCCAGAATCCCGCGCGGGAAGCTCCCCAGATGCGGAGTGAAGATCACCTCTGTCCCCAGGTGGGTCGTAATTTCCGGATGGTGGCGATGGTTAAAGACACCGTAAGGCTGAAGGCTCACTTCACAGAAGCTATTTGAGACCGCCGCTTTGCGCCCTGCACCGCTAACGCCGCTGGTGGCGTTGATCACCGGCCACTGGTTCAGATCCAGCAGCCCGGCTTCGATCAACGGGCGCAGGGAGAGCTGCGCAGCCGTCGGGTAACAACCCGGTACGGCAATCAGATTCGCTTCTTTCATCGCATCGCCATTCCACTCAGCCAGGCCATATACCGCCTCGGCCAGCAGTTGAGGATGCTGATGGGTGAAACCATAATATTTTTCGTAGAAGGCGCCGTCGTTAACGCGGAAGGCACCTGAGAGATCGAACACCACGCAGCCTGCATCGATGAACTGAGGGGCCAGATCGTGACTCACCTCGTGGGCCGTGGCGAGAAACACCACGTCCACACTGGCGCTAAATTCGCTGATATCGGACATCGGCTGCAGAGGCATATCAACAATCCCCTTCAGCTGCGGATGCAAATCGGAGATGAGCTTTCCTGCATCATTGCTTTGCGCTGAGACCGTCAAAGCGGTTATGGTCATATGAGGATGGCGATTTACATAAGTCACAAGCTCTGCGCCGGCATAGCCGCTGGCGCCCACAATCAGCGTATTTAACATCGGGGCTGTTCACCTTCTTATGTCACGTTTGCCGGGGAAAGACCGACAGCGATCTTTCCTCACCAGGTTAAGCGAAACCAATAACCTTTGTGATTATGGGTTTTATTACGCTCAACGTTACTGTATTTTTATTCATAAATAATGCATGAATATTGATACTATCACGAGCCAGGGTATGTCAACAATGAAAAAGAATTTACCGCCGTTTATCGAGATTTACCGCGCTCTTATCGCCACTCCGTCGATTAGCACAACGGAAGAAGCGCTGGACCAGAGCAATGCGTCTTTAATCAATCTGCTGGCTGGCTGGTTTAACGATCTCAGCTTCGCGGTGGAGGTGCAGCCCGTTCCGGGAACGCGCAATAAGTTTAACCTGTTAGCGAGTACCGGCCAGGGTGCCGGTGGCCTGCTGCTGGCAGGTCATACGGATACGGTCCCCTTTGACAATGGCCGCTGGACCCGCGATCCCTTTACCCTGACCGAGCACGATAACAAGCTCTACGGACTCGGCACCGCCGATATGAAAGGCTTCTTCGCCTTTATTCTCGATGCCCTGCGTGACGTGGACGTGACGACCCTGAAAAAACCGCTCTACATCCTGGCGACCGCCGATGAAGAGACCAGTATGGCCGGCGCCCGTTATTTCTCACAAACTACCGCCCTGCGTCCGGACTGCGCCATTATCGGCGAGCCAACGTCACTCCAGCCGGTCCGTGCCCATAAAGGCCATCTCTCTAACGCAATCCGCATTCTTGGCCAGTCCGGGCACTCCAGCGATCCGGCGCGCGGTGTTAACGCAATTGAGTTGATGCACGAAGCCATCGGCCACATCATGACCCTGCGCGACACATTGAAAGAGCGCTATCACTATGACGCCTTTACCGTGCCTTATCCGACGCTCAACCTCGGCCATATCCACGGCGGTGACGCGGCAAACCGTATCTGCGCTTGCTGCGAACTGCACATGGATATTCGCCCGCTGCCCGGCATGACCCTGAACGATCTGGACGGTCTGCTGAACGACGCCCTGGCACCGGTAAGTGAACGCTGGCCTGGCCGCCTGACCATTTTCGAGCTGCATCCGCCGATCCCGGGCTACGCGTGTCCGCCGGACCATCAGTTGGTTGAGGTGGTGGAAAAACTGCTCGGTGCAAAAACCGAAGTGGTGAACTACTGCACCGAAGCACCCTTTATTCAGACCCTCTGCCCGACGCTGGTGCTGGGACCTGGCTCCATTAATCAGGCCCATCAGCCGGATGAATACCTGGAAACGCGCTTTATTAAGCCGACACGCGAATTAATTACCCAGGTTGTGCACCATTTCTGCTGGCATTGATCGCCTCTTCGGACCACTTATGTTGCGCATAAGTGGGCCGAAATGCCCATTTCCATAAGTAGTACTTATCTGACGCAAAGCGAATTAAATTTCGTAAATTGTCGACATTTTTTCGTTTGCTGAAGCGATTTCGCCACAATTGACGCACGGGGTTTTACGTGGCTTTATAAAAGGACGGTGTCAATATCCGACGGTCCAGGTTGCGGAGCGTCAGATATAACAAAATAAAATGAGATGGGGTGTCTGGGTTAACATGAACGAACAATATTCCGCATTGCGTAGTAATGTCAGTATGCTCGGCAAGGTGCTGGGGGAGACCATCAAAGACGCGCTGGGAGAAAACATCCTCGACCGCGTAGAAACGATCCGTAAGCTGTCAAAGTCCTCCCGCGCTGGCAACGAAGCCAACCGTCAGGAATTGCTCACCACCCTGCAGAATCTGTCGAATGACGAACTGCTGCCGGTGGCCCGCGCGTTCAGCCAGTTTCTGAACCTGGCGAACACCGCCGAGCAATACCACAGCATCTCGCCAAACGGCGAAGGTGCCAGCAACCCGGAAGTGATTGCCCGTACTCTCAGAAAACTCAAAGACCAGCCCGAACTTAACGAAGCGATCATCAAAAAAGCGGTCGAATCCCTTTCTCTGGAACTCGTGCTTACCGCCCACCCAACCGAGATCACCCGCCGTACGCTGATCCACAAAATGGTGGAAGTAAATAACTGCCTGAAGCAGCTTGATAATAAAGAGATTGCCAACTACGAACGCAATCAGCTGATGCGCCGCCTGCGCCAGCTGATTGCCCAGTCCTGGCACACGGATGAAATCCGTAAATATCGCCCGAGTCCGGTAGATGAAGCAAAATGGGGCTTTGCCGTTGTCGAAAATAGCCTGTGGGAAGGTGTACCAAACTACCTGCGCGAGCTGAACGAACAGCTGGAAGAAAACCTCGGCTATCGTCTACCTGTCGATTTTGTTCCCGTCCGTTTCACCTCCTGGATGGGAGGTGACCGCGATGGCAACCCGAACGTGACCGCTGATATCACCCGCCAGGTCCTTCTGCTCAGCCGCTGGAAAGCGACCGATCTGTTCCTGAAAGATATCCAGATCCTGATTTCCGAGCTGTCGATGGTTGAAGCCACGCCTGAGCTGCTGGAACGGGTCGGTGAAGAGGGCGCCAGCGAGCCCTACCGCTACCTGATGAAAACCCTGCGGAGCCAGTTAATGGCCACCCAGGCTTGGCTGGAAGCGCGCCTGAAAGGCCAGCGTCTGCCCAAACCTGCCGGTCTGCTGAGCCAGAACGAGCAGCTTTGGGATCCGCTGTACGCCTGCTACAAATCACTCCAGGCGTGCGGAATGGGCATCATCGCTAACGGTGAACTGCTTGATACCCTGCGCCGCGTGAAGTGTTTTGGCGTACCGTTGGTACGTATCGACGTGCGTCAGGAAAGTACCCGCCACACCGAAGCCCTGGGTGAACTGACCCGCTATCTGGGCATTGGCGATTATGAAAGCTGGTCAGAAGCTGATAAGCAGGCGTTCCTGATCCGCGAACTGAACTCCAAACGACCTCTCCTGCCGCGCAGCTGGGAGCCGAGTGAAGAAACGCAGGAAGTGTTGAAAACCTGCAAGGCGATCGTCGATGCACCGAAAGGATCGGTTGCGGCCTATGTGATCTCCATGGCGAAAACGCCATCCGACGTGCTGGCGGTTCACCTGCTGCTAAAAGAAGCGGGGATTAGCTTTGCCCTGCCGGTAGCTCCGCTGTTTGAAACCCTCGACGACCTGAATAATGCTAACGACGTGATGACCCAGTTGCTGAATATCGACTGGTATCGCGGCTTTATTCAGGGCAAACAGATGGTCATGATTGGCTACTCTGACTCCGCGAAAGACGCAGGCGTGATGGCCGCCTCCTGGGCGCAGTATCAGGCTCAGGATGCGCTGATCAAAACCTGTGAGAAGGCCGGCATTGAGCTGACCCTGTTCCACGGACGCGGCGGCTCCATCGGTCGCGGTGGTGCACCGGCCCATGCCGCACTACTCTCTCAGCCGCCTGGTAGCCTGAAGGGCGGCCTGCGCGTAACTGAACAGGGTGAGATGATCCGCTTTAAGTACGGTTTGCCGGAAGTCACCATCAGCAGCCTGTCACTCTACACCAGTGCCATTCTGGAAGCCAATCTGCTGCCTCCGCCGGAGCCGAAAGACGACTGGCGCCATATTATGGACGAGCTGTCAGATATTTCCTGCGATCTGTACCGCGGCTACGTGCGTGAAAACAAAGACTTCGTCCCTTACTTCCGCTCTGCGACACCTGAGCAGGAGCTGGGTAAACTGCCACTTGGCTCACGCCCGGCCAAACGTCGTCCAACCGGCGGCGTGGAGTCGCTACGTGCAATACCGTGGATCTTCGCCTGGACCCAGAACCGCCTGATGCTTCCGGCCTGGCTGGGCGCGGGTGCAGCACTGCAAAAAGTGGTAGAAGACGGCAAACAGAGCGAGCTGGAAACTATGTGTCGCGACTGGCCGTTCTTCTCAACCCGTTTGGGTATGCTGGAGATGGTGTTTTCTAAGGCCGACCTGTGGCTGGCAGAGTACTACGATCAGCGCCTGGTCAAACCTGAGCTGTGGAAACTCGGCAACGAACTGCGTACGCTGCTGGAAGCGGATATCAAAGTGGTGCTGGATATTGCCAACGACTCCCACCTGATGGCGGACCTGCCGTGGATTGCCGAGTCCATCCAGCTGCGAAATATCTATACCGACCCGCTGAACGTTCTGCAGGCTGAACTGCTGCACCGCTCACGTAAAGCGGAAGAGGAAGGCAAAGAGCCGGACCCGCGCGTCGAACAGGCGCTGATGGTCACCATCGCAGGCGTAGCCGCCGGTATGCGAAATACAGGCTAATCATCTGGATAGAATAAAAATCCCCGCCTGCGGGGATTTTTTTTATGCCAGACCAAAGGAGTCGATTAATTACTTTCTGTATATTCACGCTTCGTTAATATTTTATTATCATCGAATGTCAGCACCAGGGTGATATCCCGGTCGTAATTGACCGGCACAATCGCATATATTGCCCGCCCCTGGGTTGCAGAGTGATAAGCCCATACGTTTCTGATGATTATAATCCTCAGGATAGCCAAGGCGTCCCAGCAGCAATAAGACCTCTTTTTTGGTGGTCTTACCGATGACCAGTTTTTTATCCAGCTCGCTGGCCGAATATTTGCTGACGCTGCTTTCGTGACCGCGGTCGATATGGCCGATACAGCCACCGAGCACCAGCAGTAACAGGGAACAGAAAAATAGCCCTGCCGTTTTCTGCATTCTGTTAATGTTGATACTCATATTCTGCATATTTCCCAAGTTTCTCATCCAGATAAATCTGGTTTTCGCTGTCATACTTTACATGCGTCGCGTACAGGATGTAGTACCCGGTTTTATCCGAGACGGAAAGGCGGAACTCATAGGTTTCGCCCTTCTCAGGCATAAAGGTATATCCCACTTCGCAACCGTAGAGGAAGGTAAAGCCGACGCGGGTCGGCGTTCCAGCATAGACCCTGGTATCATAATAGGTTTCTTTATAACGGTCCGGATCATTGGCGACCTTAGGAAATCCAAGATCGTGGGTCGGCCTCAACACCACCACGCTGGTAAAATCTACCGCACCCGGTTTTTTGCCATGCTGACTGATGGTAAATCCCGGTGGATTGCCGATCATACGCACATTCGTAGTATTCTGCTCCGTCTCCGACGGGGCATGTAAGGGACTTTTCCCCAGTAAGTGGCACAGCCTGATAATAATGCCGACGCTGTCAGCATACCTGCTAAATATCCTGTTGTGTTCATTACCCTTCCCCAAAAAAATATCCCTGATGCGGTAAAATCATAACAACCTTTCCCCCTTTAGACATAGCGCAATAATTCTTCAACACGCCCGCGATAGAATCGGAATAGCAAGTGTATTTGACCCCGTGAATGATTACCGGAGGAAGCGTATGGATCACATCATTCAATCGCCAGGAAAATACATCCAGGGTGTGGACGTTATTACCCGCCTTGGCGACTATCTCAAACCCTTGTCTGAACACTGGCTGATCGTCGGCGATAAATTTGTTCTCAGCTTTGAAAACGGCAGTCTGGCCGCTACCCACGCTATCCACAACGGACTAACGGCCATCCCGGATGCGCACCACTTCTATCACGGTGAAAAAGTGGCGTTCGGCACCCTGACTCAGCTGGTGCTGGAAAATGCGCCAGTGGAACAGATCGAAACCGTTGCTGCACTATGCTACAGCGTGGGTCTGCCCATCACCCTGGCCCAGCTTGATATCACGGCCAAAATGCGTACCGTGGCGGAAGCGGCCTGTATGGAAGGGGAAACTATCCATAATATGCCTGGCGGCGCCACGCCGGATCGGGTTTATGCTGCGCTACTGGTAGCCGATCGGTACGGCCAGCGTTTTTGCAGGAGTGGGAGTAATCAAGATAAAAAAATCCCCGCACCGATGCGGGGATTTTGTTTTATACACCAGGCGAAGAATTACAGCAGGTCAAAGCGGTCGAGATTCATCACTTTTACCCATGCCGCCACAAAATCCTTCACGAATTTTTGCTGCGCATCGCTGCTGGCATAAACCTCTACCAGCGCACGCAGTACCGAGTTTGACCCGAAGACCAGATCGGCACGCGTCGCGGTATATTTCACCTCGCCGCTCAGACGATCGCGACCTTCAAAGAACTCGGAAGCGCTGTCCGCGGCTTTCCACTCCGTACGCATGTCCAGCAAGTTGACGAAGAAGTCATTGCTCAAAACACCCACGCGATCGGTGAACACGCCACGCTGACTCTCATCCGCATTGGCCCCCAGTACACGCAGCCCACCAACCAGAACCGTCACTTCCGGCGCAGTCAGCGTCAGCTGCTGAGCTTTATCAATCAGCAACGACTCGGTGGTCGACACGCCAGGTTCCGTACGGTAGTTGCGGAAGCCATCGGCAATCGGCTTGAGCAGTTCAGACATCTCAATATCGGTCTGATCCTGACGGGCATCTACCCGACCAGGCGTGAACGGTACGCTGATATCCGTTCCTGCCGCTTTCGCGGCCTGTTCAACACCAACAACACCTGCCAGCACGATAACATCGGCAAGCGATAACTTACCTGACGCCGCCTGAATGGCTTCCAGCTTAGGCAGGACACGGGCGGCAACGGCGTTGACCTCCCAGCCTCTCTGCGGTGCCAGCGCCAGACGAGCACCGTTTGCGCCACCGCGCTTATCGCCACCGCGGAAGGTTGATGCAGAAGCCCAGGCCACGGAGACCAGTTCGCTGACGGAAAGCCCTGACGCAGCAATATCCGCCTTCAGACTCCGGATATCTTCCTCCGTCGGATGCCGCGTCGGCTGCGGCAGTGGATCCTGCCAAATCAGGTCTTCTTTCGGCACTTCCGGACCAATGTAACGCGCTTTCGGTCCCATATCTCTGTGCGTCAGTTTGAACCAGGCGCGGGCAAAGGCTTCGTTAAAGGCCTGCGGATCGTTCAGGAAACGACGCGAAATTTTCTCAAACTCAGGATCGAAACGCAGAGTCAGATCCGTTACCAGCATAGTCGGCTTACGTTTTTTCGACGGATCAAAGGGGTCCGGGATGATCTCCGGCGCATCAATCGCTTCAAACTGAATGGCACCTGCCGGGCTGCGGGTCTGCACCCACTCATATTTGAACAGATTCTCGAAAAAGTAATTGCTCCACTGGGTTGGCGTCTGTGTCCAGACAACCTCGAGACCGGAGGTAATGGCATCAGCCCCTGAACCCGAACCGTAGCTGCTGTTCCAGCCAAAGCCCTGGGCTTCAATCGGCGCGGTTTCAGGATCGTCACTGACGTGCGTTGAAGCCGCCGCACCGTGGGTTTTACCCAGCGTATGACCACCGGCAATCAGGGCCACGGTCTCTTCGTCATTCATCCCCATATTGCCAAAGGTGGCGCGGATCGCAGAGGCTGCGGACAGCGGTTCACCGCTGTGCTCTGGCCCTTCAGGGTTGACGTAGATCAGCCCCATCTCGGTCGCGCCCAGCGGCGTTTTCGCCAGCGATTCCGGGTGACGGTGGGTAAGCCACGCTTTCTCATCGCCCCAGTTTACATCGAGATCCGGTTCCCAGACATCTTCTCGTCCGGCACCAAAACCGAAGGTACGGAAGCCGGAATTTTCCAGCGCAACGTTACCGGCGAGAACATACAGGTCAGCCCAGGATATTTTCTGACCATATTTTTGCTTGATTGGCCACAGCAGACGACGCGCCTTATCCAGACTGACGTTATCGGGCCAGGAGTTTAACGGGGCAAAGCGCTGCTGGCCGCGCCCTGCGCCGCCACGGCCATCAACGGACCGGTAGGTGCCCGCACCGTGCCACGCCATACGGATAAAAAGACCGGCATAGTTGCCCCAGTCCGCAGGCCACCAGGGCTGGGAATCGGTAAGCAGCGCTTTAAGGTCACCTTTCAGTGCGGAATAATCTAATTTGCTGAATTCTTTACGGTAGTTAAAATCGTCGCCCAATGGATTTGAGCGGCTGGAGTGTTGATTAAGAAGGTCTATACGTAGTTGCTTCGGCCACCAGTCGCGGCTACCTGTCCCTGCCCCTGCACTCTGATCCGCAGCGCCCTGGTGGAAAGGACATTTGCCCGCTGATGTCTTGTTATGGGTATCGTCTGACGTGCTCATCGCTCTGCTCCCTTATCGTGTGTATCGTTACGATATACAGCTTCATAGATCAGATATAGTCGAAAAAATCCACGGATTCGATAGCTAATTCCTTTTATTCACCAACGCTCGCAAAAATCTTATTTTTTGCATGGTTATAGCTTATAACCCCGGACGAACACCCAGCGTATGGCAGATGGCAAAGCTCATTTCTGCGCGGTTCAGGGTGTAGAAATGGAAATCTTTCACGCCTTCACGGCTTAAAATCTTCACCATATCCATCGCGATACTGGCCCCGACCAGCTTGCGGGTTTCCGCATCATCATCCAGCCCGTTAAACATCTGGGACATCCAGGACGGGATACGCACGTTGGTCATATCGGCGAACTTCTTCGCCTGTTTGAAGTTAGAGACCGGCAGGATCCCCGGAATGATTTCGACGTCGATACCGGCCGTAACGCAGCGGTCGCGGAAGCGCAGATAACTTTCGACATCGAAAAAGAACTGGGTAATGGCCCGGTTGGCACCGGCATCCACTTTACGCTTCAGATTGAGCAGGTCGGCCTGGGCACTTTTCGCTTCCGGATGCACTTCCGGGTAGGCGGCGACGGAGATATCAAAATCCGCGACCTCTTTCAGCAGGCTGACCAGGTCGGTTGCATACATGTCCGGCTTGCCGCTGCCCGGCGGCAGATCCCCGCGCAGGGCAACGATATGGCGGATACCGTTGTTCCAGTAGTCCTGAGCAATAGCGCGCAGCTCATCGCGGCTCGCATCGATGCAGGTCAGATGCGGCACGGCTTCAAGGCCGGTACGATCTTTTATCCCTTTAATGATGCTGTGCGTACGATCGCGTTCGCCCGAGTTCGCGCCATAGGTTACCGAAACAAATTTCGGCTTCAGGCCGCTGAGGCGATCGATGGAGTTCCACAGGGTTTGCTCCATTTCACTGGTGCGCGGCGGGAAAAACTCAAAAGAAACGTTAATCCGACCATGAAGATCGGCCAGATTCTGATTCAGGGCTTCCCGCTGGTTGGCGTGAAAAAAGCTCATACCTTACCTCATCAATCGCTTGTCATTATCAGTTTATGTGAACTTCTATACGTTTAGACGTCCAGATGTAAAAATGACGGAAAAGCGGCATGTCGTCAACTGAAATATACCTGGCAACGGTGAGGAATGTTCAGGGAAGGTGAAAAAACGTCAGACAGACGGCAGACCCTGGGTACAGGAGCCTGCCGTCATCAGGATATGCCCGTATCAGGCGCGTTTATACAGCGGAAGCCAGATAGTCAGCCGCAGGCCGCCCAGCGGGCTGTCATCGGCTTTTACCCAGCCACGATGCTGCTGAATGGCCGTTTCGACAATCGCCAGCCCGAGGCCGGTACCGCCGGATTCACGATCGCGGGCCTCATCAGTGCGGTAGAACGGCCGGAAAATCTGCTCGCGATCCTCCTGGCTAACGCCCGGACCATCATCGTCGACGTTAATGGTGATGCCATCTTTATCCACCGAGAAACTGACCGAGATTTTAGTGTGCGAGTAGCGCAGCGCATTACGCACAATATTCTCAAGCGCGCTTTCCAGCGCGTTCGGGTTACCGTAGAGCGGCCAGGGTCCTGGCGGATATTCAACGGTGAACGATTTGCCAACCTGCTCCGCTTCAAACGCAGCGTTGTCGAGCACTTCATTCCACAGCTGATTCGCCTTCACCGTTTCGCTTACCAGCGCGTTTTTCTGCTGATTGCGCGACATCACCAGCAGATCGTTGATCATGCTGTCGAGGCGCTGCGCTTCGGTTTCAATACGCTCCAGCTCTTTGCTTTCACCACTGCGGCGACGCAGCAGCGCCGTACCCAGCTGCAGACGCGTCAGCGGCGTGCGCAGTTCGTGGGAGATATCGGAGAGTAGACGCTGCTGGGTGGTCATCATTCGCTCCAGCGCCGTCACCATCTGGTTAAAACTGGCTCCCGCCGCCAGAAACTCCTGCGGCCCGGCTTCCAGTTCCGGATGCTGTCGCAGGTTCCCCTGCGCCACTTCGTCCGCCGCGTTTTTCAACTTACGTGCCGGTTTCGCCAGACTCCACGCCAGCCAAAGCAGCAACGGCGAGCTCACCAGCATAGTGACAATCAGCAGCAGTAGCGGGCGATCAAATAACAGGTTAATAAAATCTGACTGGGAGCTGCTTGCCGGGCGAATAAGGTAAAGCTGGTAATTATCTTCTCCATCCCTGATGGAAAATGGCCCCACCATTTCGACCCGACCGTATTTCTTTTTCTGCGGATGATCGGCGTTATCCGACTGGCCGATAAAGTTACGGATGATCTGCATTTCGTTGCGCTCCGCGCCGATCACCCGCCCCTCACTGGTCACCAGTAATAAACGCTGCCCCGGCGGTGCCCATTTATCGATCGCGCGGAACAAACGCCGCCACCACATCAGATCGTTAGGAGGATCGTTGGCCAGCTCTTCCGCCACATGCTGTTCAATCATCAGGCCCTGGCGCTGCTCGCTATCCAGCAGCTCGGTCATCTGACGCGAGTCCAGCTTCGGCAACATCAATACCAGCATCAACACCAGCGCCAGGGTTAACCAGAAGATAGCGAAGATGCGGGCGGTCAAGCTGCCTATCATGAAGCGGACACCATCAGATAGCCACGCCCACGCAGGGTTTTAAACCACGGATGTCCATCCTTGCGCTCCGGCAGCTTACGACGCAGGTTGGAAATATGCATATCGATAGCGCGATCGAACGGCGTTAAGCGCTTGCCCAGCACTTCCTGACTCAGATGCTCGCGAGAGACAACCTGACCGAGATGCTGCGCCAGCAGGTACAACAGGGTAAATTCCGTCCCGGTCAGCTCCAGAGTCAGCCCGTCGAAGCTGGCTTCCTGGCGGCCCGGATTGAGGCTGAGCCCGTCAACTTCCACGGTCGGTGAACTACTGTCGCTGTTTTGCTGCTGTTCGCTCCAGTGTGAACGGCGCAAAATAGCGCGAATACGCGCGACCAGTTCGCGGTCATTAAAGGGTTTCGGTAAATAGTCATCCGCGCCCAGTTCAAGGCCCAGAACGCGGTCCAGCTCGCTGCCTCGAGCAGTCAACATAATGACAGGTGTCTGGTGTGTCTGGCGTAGCTCTTTAAGGGTGTCGATACCGTTTTTCTTCGGCATCATCACGTCGAGCAAAAGCAGGTCAATGCTGTCGTCAAGAAGCCCCAGCGCCTGTTCCCCATCGTGGGCAACCTGCACATTGAAGCCTTCCATATCGAGCAGCTCCTTTAACAGGGAGGTAAGCTCCCGGTCATCGTCAACTAACAGGATTTTATTCATTGTTTAAATTCCTCCGAGGCAGAAATTACGTCATCAAGGCGCGCTAATCCATGACTTTACGTTGTTTTACACCCCCTGACGCATGTTTGCAGCCTGAATCGTAGACTCTCTATCGTTGAATCGCGACAGAGAAAGATTTTGGGAGCAAGTGATGCGCAGAGTGACCGTTGCCGTCATGGCCTCAACGCTGGCGCTAAGTGCAACAAGCCACGCAGCTGACGTCGTTTCCGGTGTGAACTGGCACTCAAGTGAAGCACTTATGCAACGTAGTACTCAGACCAATATGTTCGATGGCATTAGTTTAACCGAACATCAGCGACAGCAAATGCGGGATCTGATGCAGCAGGCGCGGCACGACAGGCCTCCTGTTAATGTTAGCGAAATGGAGACAATGCACAGTCTTGTCACCGCAGAAAATTTTGACGAAAACGCCGTGCGCGTTCAGGCCGAAAAGATGGCGCGGGAACAGGTTACCCGCCAGGTAGAGATGGCGAAGGTTCGCAACCAGATGTTCCGCCTCTTAACGCCAAAGCAGCAAGCGATTTTGAATGAGAAACATGAGCAACGTATGCAACAACTGCGTGAAATTGCGCAAATGCAGCACGAGTCCTCATCGAAGCTTTTGAGTAGCAGCAGTAGTAGTACCCAGTAACAAACCCTGTTTTTCCTTGCCATAGACACCATCCCTGTCTTCCCCCACATGATGTGGGGGTTTTTTTTATCAGGTACTTAGAAAAAATTCCTTTTAAATCAAGCTACCGTGTAACCGCCAGAAGCGGCTACAACGAATTATAGTGTTTATGGGCGTAGTCAACGTGTAGTCAAATTGCCAGCCCTCCACCCAGCGGGTTTAACGTTACTGCGTGCTTCAGATAGTCCGGGGCAAGGTGAGCATAAACCATCGTCTGCTGGATGCTGGCGTGCCCCAGAATTTGCTGTAACGCAATAATGTTCCCTCCGTTCATCATGAACCAGCTTGCGAACGTGTGCCGAAGCACATGCGTGGCCTGACCACGTGGCAGATCGGGTTTTACCTTTCTGAGCCGTTCGCAAAAGTTTTCATAATCCACTTTGAACAGTGGCCCCGTGTCGCTGGTCTTGATCTCTCCTTCCAGGTCTTCCGATATCGGAACCGTTCGCTTTTTCCCGTTTTTGGTCTTAAGGAACGTCACGCGCCCGTGATTTACCTGCTCGCCTCGCAGCGTGCTTCCTTCGCCCCATCGTGCGCCGGTACTGAGGCACAACAGTGCTACGCGCCGATCGTCGCCGGTCAGAGTATCCAGTAGCCTGCCGATCTCTGATTTGGTCAGATAGGTCATGGCTGGCGGTGTTTCTTTCAGTGGTTCCAGACCCTTGCAGGGGTTTTCCTTACTGAACTCTTCCATTTTGATCAGCGTGCTGAACATACCGGAAAGCCGGTAAATGTCGCGGTTGATCGTGGCTGCACTTATACCATCATCAAGCCGCTGGCTGCGGTGCTGCGCAATCGTGCGTTTGCTCAACCGATTAACAGCCGGATCCCCCAGCGCCCTGATCGTCTTATTCAGGTGTCGCTTTTCTATCTCGCCGTTTTCCTGCGTCTGACCGTATAGCAACCACCAGGTATCTAACAACTCGCTTAAGGTGCGGCGGTCTACGCTCGCGCCAAGCCATTCTTTTTTGTCCGCGTTGACCAGTACATAACGCTCAAAAAGTACGGCCTCTTGTTTCTTATCGAACCGCCTGCGGATGCGTTTTCCATTACGCCCGCGCGGGTAAACGTCTACTTCGTATTGACCACCTTCGAGCTTCTTAATCGCCATAGCGAAGCCCTCCAGTAGTGTGATTGTCGTTTTGCGCTGATTGCTCTAGCGCAAAGAAAAACCAGATTTTTAACCAGCCTTCGGCCTTGATTGGCGCAATGTTGTTTTGCCTTGCCCATCAGGGGAGAGAGCCGGGGACACCTGCCCCGCAGAAGGTGCGGTCTTGTCCGTCATTAGCCATAGGGCGTATTTCTCAAATCTGGGGTGGTTGGTGAAATTAACCATAAACTTTTCAGTCATTTGGATACCTTTCATTTCGTAGTTGTTGAGGGTTCCATAAGGAACATCAAGCATTTCAGCCAGTTGTGCCCGTGTTATTCCCTCGGCTTCTCTGATTAGGCGGATCTTTTCGCCTAAGCTTGACGGGTTAGCCATATCTGTCTAATATCCTCGTTAGTTGGTCATATGTGTCTAACTTTAGCGACCGCCTGAAGCGGCTACAGCCAGCTATAAGCGGCCAAACATCAAAGGGGATTATTACACATGAAAGACAAATACCCAGAGGGCTACATTGAATTGCGCCACCCTGTGGACGCGGTGCCAACTCCGAAATTTGCCGAAATGATCGGTAAATCACCCAGCGCAGTGGGCGATATGGTGCGAGATGGTAAGTTGCCAGTGGTGCCGATGAAGAACCCGGAAGCCCTGAATGGTCGCTCTGAAAACTGGATCTTCATCCCAGAATTTAACCGCGCCATGCGTGAAGCATTTTTCAATCGCCCAAAAGAGCAGCGCGATGCCTGGTTGCTGTGGATCGGTCTTTGAGGTTATTGCGATGAGCCAGAAAACAGCCAACCACGAAAACCAGGTGCGTGAATGCAACGACATTCTGGACACCCATTTAAAAGATATGCAAACGGGCTTCATGATTCGCACCAATAGCGGCGAGTTCATGATCAGGGATAAAAAGCTGATTAAGAAAATAACCAAAGACGTGGCCCGCCATGTTGATGGTGAGTTGCTTAAGCTGGGAATGTGAGGGCGATATGTTTAATCCACTGAATAAAAGCTACACGGCAGTTATCAACCCTTTTTCTGATAACAATACCTATGATGTACCGACATATATAAAGCCAGACACTAAAGTAACGGTTGCCATTGATTCGCGTGAGCAGGAAATATCTATTCTTGCTGCTTATGATTACGGCATCGAAGCACTGAACGAAGAAGGGCGCGAGCAGTTAAACCGTTTAATTGCTGATCTTAAAGTGGCTATCACGGGAAGATGATATGAGCCAGTTAGTGCAATTAAGCCGCCACTCTTATTTATATCGTGGCTTCACGATTCAAAAGTGCCCGCGTAATCCTTTTACGTCTAAGCACTCTTATCGTATATCCAGCAATGGCGATTATTACGGGCGTGACTTTGCTTTAGCGGAAGCCATGCGCACTGTTGATCAGATGTATAAGCAAGGGGGCAGCAATGCACAATGACGGCCCATCACTGGCAAGCCTGCTTAAGCACGGGTGCCAGGTCACACACTTCAGGAACTCACGCGGCTGGCTGGAAACGCCGGACGGAAGATTTTTTAAGCCCGAACCGGCGAAGGTTCAATTTATCAAAGGTAAAAATAAACCGTTTATTTATACCCAAAGAATAAATAAAGGCTTCCTGCTTACTCTGGCTGAATTATTTAAAAAGCTAATTAAGTAATTCGGTTTTAAAAAATCAACTCTGTTTACTCCGCCCCTTTATTAAGTGGCGGCGGTTCAACTCATTCTTTTTTTGAGGAAGAGATTATGACCAGACGTGATCAATATAGCTTCATTTTGCATGTTCTTTTACCTGCTATCGAACATGAGGGATTAACCATTAAAACCCGCCGTGATGGTGAGTTAACCCTTTCAGCCAGTGGAACAGTAACCATCAATTTTATCAGCAACCTGCGCCAGCACTGCATTGAAGAGTTGCAGCGCCCTTCTATTCCCGCTTCCCCATACGGAGTTTAACGCGATGAAACATGTAATGATTAATATTGAAGCTTTGGATAAAAAGCCAACTGCGGCGATTGTCTCTCTTGCTGCGGCTGTATTTGATCCCATGACCGGCAGTGTTGATGCGTCAATGTATCGCACCGTTAACATTGAAAGCAGTGAGGCAGCAGGCGGAACCATCGGCGCAGATACTGTGAAATGGTGGTTTAAGAAGTCACGCGAGGTTCAGGCCGCTGTATTAAGTGATCAGGCTGTGCAGTTGGGCGTTGCCCTCGCTGACCTGAACTTGTTTATTCTTGCATATTGCGATGCTGATTCGGTCAAGGTTTGGGCGCGTGGCACTGACTACGATATGCCGATCATCAGCCATGCGATGCAGTCTCTTGGCATCCGGCCAGTGTGGAATTTCTGGAACGTTCGGGATGTTCGCACGGTTGAAGAAATCTCTTTAATGGTTTGCGGGTACGCATCCCGCCGTTTAGTTGATGAGAATAAGCACAATGCCGCCGCTGATGTCTGGAACCAGATTGCACAGCTTTCTGACAATCTGAAAGCGATTTCCGCCGACACTGAGGTGTTATTATGATCCGCCCGTTCATCAAATGGGCAGGTGGTAAAACCCGTGTCCTTCCTGACCTGCTGCCGCACCTTCCTAAAGCCGACTGCCTGATCGAACCATTCGTAGGTGGCGCTTCGGTATTTCTTGCGACTGAATACCGCCGCTATGTGCTGGCCGATATCAACCCGGATCTTATTAACCTGTATCGGGAAGTCACCCGTTACCCGGACTTAGTGATCGATGCGGCCCGCGAACTGTTCAACAATAAGAACAGCCCGCAGGGATACAACGAAGTCCGCGCCGCGTTCAATAAGCAGGTGGGTACGGTAAAAAGCGGTGGGTTGCGTTATGGCGCTGAAATGGCGTGCATCATGCGCGCTGCTCAATTCCTGTATCTGAACCGCCACGGTTATAACGGCTTATGCCGATACAGCAGGAAGACCGGCTTTAACGTGCCGTTTGGCAAGTATAAGAGCGTCTACTTTCCTGAAAATGAAATCCGCCTGTTTGCCGAAAAGGCCAACGATACAAAGGCAATATTTCTTTGTGCGCCGTTCCAGCGTTCTCTACAGGTCGTCACGGGTGGCGATGTTCTCGTTTACTGCGATCCGCCTTACCTGCCTGAAAGCAAAACAGCCGATTTTACCCAATACCACACCGAACCATTCACGGAAGACAACCACCGCCAGTTAGTCCAGGCACTTCTGGAAGTTAACCGTAAGCATGGCGTGAAGGTCGTCATTTCCAACAGCGACACTGAAGCCACCCGCGCAATTTATCAGCCCTTCAAGATGCACGAAATCAGCGTGCAACGTTCCGTCAGCACTGACA
>Ga0268251_10000154_pt1 | contig 27486 bp, 29 predicted proteins | sample AgamicAsMae_FD_200527 | JGI IMG/M metagenome (GOLD analysis project Ga0268251, IMG submission 200527) | Agave microbial communities from Guanajuato, Mexico - As.Ma.e (v2) (version 2) | ecosystem: Host-associated > Plants > Phyllosphere > Phylloplane/Leaf | place: Guanajuato, Mexico | collected...
TTGGTTGCGGTCCTTGAAGACTCTGTCTTTCTTCTTGGTGGTGCCGCTGCTGAACCCTCATCGTACTCGTCGTATTCATCGAACCGGTCCTGACCTCTGCTGCGGCTCTGACTGCGCTCCTCCCAGTCGTCTTGCACAGTCTCACCTCCGAAGCCACCACCATCACCGTAGACTTGTCTTGTAGCTCCACCGTAGCCTCCAGGAGCAGACTCACTGCCAAAGCCACCGTATCTGCTGGTGGAGGTGGACATTGAACCTCCAAGACCAGCTCCGCCCTCGACACCGCTGTACTTGTTCTTGTTCTGTCTTGCCTTCTTACGCTCAGTCCGAATCCTGTCGACGTCGCTGAGAAGTTCGGTGAGTTCCTTTGATCGGTTGCGGACGTTGATGCCCTGATCCTTGCCGTTCGGGTCGATGTAGTGGAATTGGCGCAGCATCTTGATGAGGGAAAGGTGGGATCGCACATCGTCGATGACTCTCTCGGAGCCGTTCTTGATCAGGAACTCGAGTAGTTGGAGAGCCTGTCATATCTTAGACACATCCTCAAAAGGGTGTCAGTCGAACTCACCTTGTAGATCTGTCGCCATTCCTCGGCCGTCTTTTCTGTGAAGCGTTTGTAGATCATGGGCATAATCTCGTTGAGGATTTGACTACAGCCTGGTCAGACATTGAAATGTTCGTATGCAGATGCATGGTAGGATCGTACTAGTTGAATGTTCCAGCAGCAATCTCGTTCATCATGGTCGTGGATGCTCCCCAAGGCTCGTTGTTGGTGGCTTCTCGGACCTGCATAACAATCAGCAAGAGCTCAGGTAGGATTGTAATCATGCTTCACTGACCTTGGACTCCATCTCCGTATAGTTCATGACAGCTGACTGCCTGTTAGTCCCCAGCCTCCTGAAGTGGTCGCTATACCGCTGACATACCATTCTGGACTTTACGGACACCTGCCTTCAGGTCGTAAAGCGTCAGATTGCTGACCTGACTCTTCAAGCTCTCAAAATCCATCTTGCACGAAGGCTTGCTATGACACTGCTGTTCGATTTGGAAGTGACACGCTGCTGGTCGCGCTGGACTTATTGACGTCGCGGGCGGCGTCCCCGGATTCGACGGAGGTGCCAAGGCTGGTCAAGGCCAACAAAGCCACCATTTGTTTGTTCATCGATCGGATATACCACAATTGAACTCTTCCGTCTCGAACCCAAAGCATTACAGTATTTCTGCAGAAGACTGACAGACCGATACTATAACAATCAAGATAGTTCATGGAAGTTTTGTACACTCTCGACTCTGTGCTGCATCTAGAGACCTGCAAGTCGTGTTGTAGAGTTAGAGTAATTGACTTTGTGTACATTTTTCCCTGCTGTCACCAACCGCTGCATAATATCACCATCTTCTGGTCATACTTCCTCAGTATACTCAGATATGTATAGTTAACAAAATCTTGACTCGATAGATGTCTCGTTCGTCACAACAATGCTTCTTTACTGGATGCTGATAGCACAACCCTGACCAAACAGCTGCGTCATCGGCTCGTGGCAGAAACGTGGAATGGAGCACTGAGCTATGCAGAGCTTGAAGAGAGCTTTTACATATGTTGATATGAGAGCTGTTTCTGATAGTTCGTACAGGCTTCATCAAAAGTTCACAGGAGTGATTATCGATGTCTGTCTGTGCAGGGTGGCTTAGCTCCCCCTCTTTGTTATGAGCTAAGCTTCGGAGCTGTGAGGAAGAGCTGCATCATGCATGTTACGACGCGGTGAATGAGAAGCTCTGAGTGAGCCACTCGTGGGGTCAGGCACGACTTAAGATGGAAAGTGAGGCCTCCAGAGACGTGGATAGACATTACTAGAAATGTTCGAGGTTTATTCTGAAGCGTGAGGCCCTCTTGAGCTCGGCGGCAGAAAAGTGATGAGCAGGCAGACAGAAGTGACGAGAATGCAGACTGGTTACCGGGAAAAAGCCGAGTGGAGATTTTTGAGGTCGTCACTCAAGGAGGGGTTCACCTGGAAACCCCGCCACTTGCAAGCTCCGATTCCTGCACACTTCTTTCCACATGTTCTCTCTCCGAAAGACCCCAACCACTTTCATCAACAACACTTTCAACCAACAATCCAGACTCTTTTCCGCTTCATCCGCAAACATGGTTCAAAAGGTTTACTTCGACTGCACCTGGACCGGTCCTCAGGTCAACGTTGATGGCAACGGCAAGCCCACCAACACCGACCGCGAGGTTAAGCGTACGTCCACCGTCGACCTCTACTCTATCAATTCACATGCAGCCAGCTGACAAGACCTGCAGAGCGCTCCGGCCGCATCAACTTCGAGCTCTTCGACGACGTCGTCCCCAAGACCGTCGAGAACTTCCGCGCTCTCTGCACTGGCGAGAAGGGCTTCGGCTACTCTGGCTCCAAGTTCCACCGTGTCATCCCTGACTTCATGCTCCAGGGTGGTGACTTCACCCGTGGCAACGTGAGTGAACCATCTGTTCATCGCTTCACCTGACGACATACTGACAATGCATGACAGGGCACTGGTGGCAAGTCCATCTACGGCGAGAAGTTCGCCGACGAGAACTTCAAGCTCGCCCACAAGAAGCCTTTCATGCTCTCCATGGCCAACGCCGGCCCCAACACGTATGTCTACGCCCATCCATCGTCTGTCTAACACGTCAGCTAACCTAATGTCAAACAGCAACGGCTCCCAGTTCTTCATCACCACCGTCGTCACCAGCTGGCTCGACGGCCGTCACGTCGTCTTCGGTCAGGTCCCCGACGGTGACGCTGCTTCCATGTCCGTCATCAAGTCCATCGAGGCTTGCGGCTCCAGCTCCGGTGCCATCCGTGGCGGTGGTGCTCCCCCCACCATCTCCGCCGCTGGCGAGCTCTAAGCGTGTCGTTTGATCCCCAAAGAGTCCTTTTTTGACTTGGCAAAATAGAATACGAGACATGAAACCCTTGCAGATAGGAAGGAAAGAAAAGAGAGCTTAGCTCTTTCAAGCACTGAACTATTCTTGACATATCAAAACGTAGCAAAAGTGCTGTTTTTTCTCCCTTGATCTTGTCGTCCTACTTTACTGTGATTGTTTACCTATCTATATTGTCATGCCCCACCTTCCGCGATGACATTCTTGCTTCTGGGACTAATACTAGAAGCTATCAGCTCTTATGTCTTCGCGTCCCATAACCTGCTGATTTCACAAGCGGTTCCAGCGTCAAACCTCTGTTGAGTAATATGTTGCGAGGGTTGAAAATCTGTCTCGAGTACTCGGGACAGACTGACTCCCTTCCTGTTCAAGCTACTCGCCACAGGAAAACATAAAATACAAATGAACTCGCTGCTTGAAGTCAGCTTACGGGATGCACCTACTTCTAGACCCAACCAATTGTGAGCACCCGATCAAGTTCGCTTGACAAATCGATGATGCAAGACTATCAACAGAGTCAACAACAGACTTCGGAGGAAATCTTTCGTACCTTCGCCATTTTTCAAGACCAAGAGGTATTCAAGACTTTTGAAGTGTTTATTCTGATTGACTGTATGCTTGCAACATCCGAGGATCAAGTGATTTGAGCTCGGAAGGACACTGCCAGTAGAACAGACTTCACCGAATCTAGTGAAGTCGAGATTGATACTGTAAGGGGAAGAAGGAATGACATTTTAAACTCGCTGTTTATTCCTCATCAAAGGAACAAACCTCTCTGGGTACTAAGAAGGACTGCTAAAACTGGAAATGGAACGAAAATGACAAAAAAAACGTGGAATGATTCGTTAAGACACAAGCTCGTGCTCACGACTAGCTCAACTCCATCTATGAGTCGGCATCGTGGAACTCCTCATCAATACCTTCGACGCTATCTTGACGGTGAATGACGGGTTGCAACGGTTCCTTGAGATCGCCAATGGTGTTCAGAGGTGAAGTGTGTTGTTGGCTAGGTTGCTGAGGTGCAGCACCACCTGCATGGCCAAAATCGACAAGGTTGCTGGAGCCTGATGACGAAGCAGGGTTGTATGGTTGGAATTGGTGAGGCTGGTGGGAGGTTTGTGCTTGCTGAACTGAAGGCTGCTGAGGCTGCTGGAACTGCTGTGGTTGCGGTGCAGCGGCAGGGACAGGAGCGGCAGAAGGAGCTTCTTGTCTGGGTTGTGCCTGGACTTGAGGTTGTGCTTGAGGTTGAGCCTGAGGCTGTGCTGGAGCCTGAGCTTTCTGGCCTGGCAGGACGGGTGCGATGGCGAGGACTTGCTTGACAATCTCATCGGGGGTCTTGCCGTCGCTAGAATGAAAATGTTAGTAAGCTGTAAAGAACAGGTATAACGCAAAGCCAAAACTCACATAGTAGCATCAATGACCCAGTCGAGGTTCTCCTCTCCGTCCATGTCGCCCGGACCCTGACTTGCACCAGCTCGTGTCTTACGGAAGAGCCTGGGATGCCACTCTCCGTGTTCTCCACGCTCTGCGGCTTCTGCACGCTGGCGATCCTCGATGAAGGACTTCTCGTCTGTGGCCGTCCTCTGGTCGGCAACCTTGATGGCCTTGGTGACCTTGTCCCATAGTTTCTGCGACTCGCGATCTCCTTGCTCCTCGAGAGGACGGGCCTTGGGGTACGAAGGTCTGGCGTGGGAGGCATCGAAAATGAGTTCCTTCTTACCGGTCTGCTGCCTGTTAGCATTTGTACACTTTCCCGAACGATCCGAGCAGCTTACCGTCAGATTCTTAATGTACATCTCCTTGTCCCAGTAACCGCTGAACTCGAACAGATTCTTTCCACTCTTGGTGTCCTTGATATGACCTCCAATAGCGTTGTATGTTCCAGTCATCCAGCCCTTGACCTTGAAGTCAATCTCAGCTTCCAGACCCAGCTCCGGGCAGCGGACGTAGGCGTGGTCACCAAGCTCGTACTTCATCTTGCCGAACAAGATGCCTCTGGCGTACATGTTGGGCTGTGTGATAAAGTATCGCTCGTTGCGGTTCAAAAGGCGCATGACTGCAATGCCCTCCATGAAAGAGCCAACCGAGTTGCCCAGGAATCTACTGCGTGGTTTGAGGGTACCGTCGACACGGATGTGGTGCTCGGGGGCCATGAAGAAGTAGCTCGACTTGGGAGGGTGGTGCGATGTCTGCTCGGAGATGTAGTATCCACGTGTGTTATCGGGGTAGTCCCAGTATCCTGTAAAGGTCTCACCGAGGACGGGGTTGAGAGGCTTCTTGACGCCGCTGTATGTTTGTTAGCTGCTGAAGGTCGCTAGCTGGAACAGAGGCAAACTCACGGAGGCTTGATGTGCCACCCACTGAGGTAGAACTTGGTCACGGCGACAAAGCGCTCGACGGGATCATCGATGCCAGGCAGAGTAAGCAGAATCTCGGGGTGTGCCATGAAATTGGTGATGCGTTCGAGCATAGATCGTGGCTCGAGAATGAAGGTAGGCAGCGTCACTCTACTCAGGTCGGCGCCTGGTCGCAGCTGGCTGATGATGTGCGACAGGACATTGCCCTGGTCCTGGTCAACGACCGTCTCATCGTCGGCGGTAGTGTCTGGACGGTCGCCCTCGACAGACGATCTGTTGCCTGCAGTGTTCCTTCTCAGTCCCAGAGTCATTTTGTGAAGAATGGAAAAAACTTGTTACGAACTAGCAGCCGAATGGCGTCTATGCGAATGTCCAAGAACCATGGTCGTATTTGATTAATGTCCCTAGGTCACTCCGGTGCTAAAGGAAGGATCTGTGCACAACGCCGTCGACAAGGCTACCAAGTGCTGATTCGTGCTTTGAGAGGGATGGGGCTGTAGTCACGCCTTTTGTCTCTGTGAATTACTGAACAAAAAGACCGAGCAATGATATGTGTCGTCGTCACCCAAAGTTGACCCTGTTACGTATCTATAGAAGAGCAGCTCCCTGGCCATCCGCTTGTTTGTTCACTTTCCTGCTCTTCCGAGGGTTAAAACACCACTCTACGTCACAACGTCTTGGCACGCTTTATGCAGCTTCCCTCAAGCTTCGGCGTGTCGAATCGCGCCTTAATTATTCATACCAACGACTCGAAATCGATTTGTCCTGTCGATATTCTGATGGCAGTATCCGTACAAGTCTGTTCAACCAACGTGCTGCCATCTCGGCAACGTATCGGATCGTATCCCATCACAGCTGCAGCTTTCAAGCCTGGCACAGCTAAAAGCTCTCGAGCAACAACCCCTCACTCACCGTATTCCGTACTCGTCGTCTCCGACCTAGGCTCGCTATAATTTCCTGTCTTATGACAATCTTCCGAAGCCGACACGTATTACCAAGGCTGGCCTGCTGCTTGCTGGATCATATTGCATTTTGAATAGATCACGTTCGTGTGTCAGGCACCAATATCGGAATCCCGGATCAATCGGCTGCCGGTGGTCAGAAAGGCGTGCCCCTCGTATTGACATGTGATTTGCTTAAAGCCTTCGTCTCATCCAAATGGTGAACATGCAGGTTCTCAATGATATTTTTTTCATACGAGCTGGTATAAGTTCATGACTTCGTAGCTTCATACTCAAGCTTCCCTAGACCTCATTCCTCATGCCTTCTTGGGATCCGAACTGACAAAGGTGTCGACCATCTTTGCGTCCATCTTCTTGCGCTGCTCTTGAAGCTTGCCCATGAAGCCATCGTCGGCAGTCTTGTTGGTCTCATGATCCCATTCCTCGATGTGTTCTTCGATCAAGCCCTGGCTGTTGAGTTTGAAGGTCAACTTGCTGTTGACAGTCTTCTCAGCACCTTCCTTCTTGAACGGAATTGGCGACTTGAACACATAGTGCTGTGTCAAGTTCAACTGCAACTGAGAGGGCGTTGACGATGCGAGAACTGCGACCTCTGAGAATGTGTTAGCAATGAGCATGTCACTACACGAAGTTATGAGTGATATACCTTTGGTGTCGCTACGTGCAAAGATCTTGGGCATGCCGTTGAACTGCGACTTGACACTGTCCTTGCCCTTGGCGATGCTGACAGGGTCGTGGAAGACAGCACTGTCGGCATAATGTCTGTAAGCCTGCTCGCTGGGCTCCAGCTGGTACAGCTTGAGGATGTCGGTGATGAATGTTTGCTCCTCTGACGTAGCCTCTCTGGTGGCCAAAGTGCCTTGCGAAGACTGGGTAAAAGACATGTTTGTGTATATGATTCGTGACTTTGGTAATAGGTTGTTTGAGAGTTAGAAGAAGAGCCTCACGCACTTGACATATGTTTATCTTGAATGTAACCAGTACTGAGCAGACGTCATGATCGAGGTGATCGACATGATCTCAGATGGCTTGGACGGACTTTAGCGGATCCCTATACGGAAGAACGAAGTTGGACCCTCTCCCTATAATTTGAGCCAGACCTCGGCGCGTCTAGTCCCGAATTTCAGGAGGCTTCGAAGCATGCCAGATACACAAACATGCATCTCCCCACCAATGCCTTGAGAGCTGCTGTAGTGGCAGCTCTGGCCATAACAGTCAGCGCATCGTTAGGCGATCGCTTGCCAGACTTCAAGGAGTGCGTCAAGGTACGAATATATCATTTGCGACAGAAGCTCTTCGGCGCATACAGCGAGCACCTAGTTAACACGAGTCTCGCAGACATGTACGGCGACTAACTGCGTACCTGGCGGTCCCTCGATCTGTAAGCTCTGACCCATACCCGTCTCCGTATACGAACACCAGAAAGAGCAAGGAATATTTATGAAGAGAGGGGACATGCAAGAAGCAAGATACATAAACAACAGAAACTCACACCAAGCAAACAGCCCTTCAGCACCGCCTCCTCCTATGGGACTGCCCTTCGGAATGCGACTACTCCTGCCAACACGTGGTAACCGACAAGCGCCTCGCCCGCGACCCCCCATACCGTGAACCAATCCTCCAATTCCATGGCAAATGGCCCTTTTACCGATTCCTCGGCATGCAGGAACCCTTCTCTGTAATCTTCTCTCTGCTCAATTTCCTCGCTCATGACCATGGCATGAAAGTCATCCGAGAAAAAATACCTGCGAGCTACCCTCTGAGGAGGTTTTATCTGGGCTTTGGATACTTTGGTCTTGCGAGCTGGATCTTCAGCTGCATCTTCCACACCAGAGACTTTGCGCTAACGGAAAAGCTGGATTACTTTGGTGCTGGAGCTAGCGTGCTATACGGTCTTTTCCTGTCTGTGGTGCGGGTCTTCCGCCTCGACAAGGACACACCCAAACACTCTAGTGTGCTCCGAGCATGGATTGGTCTCTGTATAACCCTCTACATCGCCCACATCTCTTACCTTAGTTTCTGGCGCTTCGACTATACTTACAACATGGCTGCCAATGTTGCAGTGGGCATTGTACAGAATTTGATCTGGAGTTGGTTTAGTGTGAGCAGATACCAAAAGACCAAGAGGATGTGGGCGGCATGGCCAGGTTTGATTGTCGCGTGGGTTATTCTTGCGATGAGCTTGGAGCTATTTGACTTTCCGCCATGGTGGGGCGCTATCGACGCGCACAGTTTGTGGCATCTTATGACGGTTTTCCCAACGCTTTGGTGGTACAGCTTCTTGATCAAGGATGCGCAGGAAGATATGCAGGGAATGCGTCTCAAGGCGTAGAGCGAGCTTGTGTGATATTATTTCTGCATCCACACATACGTATTTGGACAGAACATCAATAATCATGTCATTCTGACATGCACAAGAAGATAGATTCGAGATGCATCAGGATAGAGTCTTCATCTCCAACGTCGTATCGTACATTGCTCTGTTTTACATACATTTTAGTTCTTCTTGGGCACTTCCATAGATGCCGTCTTTGCCATGAGCAGTTGTCCGACCATATTGATAGCACCATCAGGGTCGTCCTTGTTGTACAAGAATAGTCCCTGCAAAGCAGCTGTGCTGACTGAGTTGACCAGACCGTATTGCTCGACGCGCTCCAGGAACAAACCTCTCTTGCTACCATCAACGTCCAGCGGTGCATAGAATCTATTCCACATCTGCTCCATTTGCCAGCGTGTTGCTTCGCCGAGACGCAGTGTCATGTCAACTCTACCGGGGCGGATGAGTGCATCGTCGAGACGCTCGATGTGGTTAGTTGTCATGAAAGCGATGCGTTCCTCGGCACTGGCAACGCCATCGAGAGCATTTAGCAGACCGGAGAAGGTGACTGTAGCTCCACTAAAGCCATCTTCGTCGCGTTGTCGTCTGTTGTTGAACGCCGCATCGGCATCTTCCAGGAGAACAAATGTGCGAGGAGGCAAGTTGAGCATCAGTTGATTGAGCAAATCATCAGTGAGACCACGCTGACTCAAACTGAGCATAGCAATGTTGAAATCGAGTTCTCCCGCCAACGCTTGTACAAAAGATGTCTTGCCAGTTCCGGGAGGGCCGTGCAGAAGATATCCTCTTCGGTAAGGAATGCCACGGTCCAAGTACCAGGTGCGGGCGTTCAAAAACTCGGTCACATCATCTCTGATCATTTCTGCCATGCCCTCTTCCAGGACAACAGAATCGAAAGGTCTTTTGCGCTTTGCGTCTCCTAAGGGCATCCATTGCATATTGCTCAAAGTATAGACCATAGTCTTGCCTTCGATGCTTTGCATAGATAACGAATGTGCTTCTGAGAACATTTCTTCGAAGATGTGACGGTGTGCGTATAATGTAGTGAGTTTGATGGTTTCGAAAGGTTGGCCTTGAGCGTCGAAGCTTTTTCCCTCGCGTTGTCTATCCACAGCGATGAAGGCATTTTTGAATCTCAAGATGTGTTTGCCATGTCCGGGAACCAGAGAGAAATGTGTATGTGACGCGCCTCCAGGACTCTTCTGACTTGCTGTTTTAATCTGAAGATGATGCAGACCCGGTGTAAAACGTCGTATCAGAGCTTCCATCATACCAGGTTTTCTATCAAAATGTCAGCATAGTTACACTCTGGGATTCAAGCGTATGACATACACATTCTCAGCAGTATCTGATAACGACTTTTGATATTGCCGTGTCATCCAATTAAGAACCCACGGATAAGATTCATCGTGTCGTGTGATCTCCAGATCAACCAGCATACGTCTTTTCAACAACTCTCCTCCTCTTCTCAATCCTTGTTGTCCAATCCTTAGTGCAGCACCTAGACCCGCCAGGCCAAAACCTGCGGTGAAAAATGGGTTGCTTGTGAGCTGCTGAAAAATTGAGTCATCGCCGCTGCCACTTCCTGCGAGTGATTTTAGGGCTTGTTCTTTCGATGGCGTAGCCGGTAGGCTGGACGCCGGTGGCACTGTGTTCAGTGCATTCTGTTGCTCCATTGAAAAAGAATTGATGTAGTCAAGCAGAGGCCGCTGCCAAAAGTTGGAGGCGGATGGCGCGTTCCCAATCGGGCTTGGTGTCCGTCATCGGCAGAACGTCGTGAATATTCGCATTGACCAATCACTTTCCTGTCCATTGGACGACAATTGCTCCTTCTCTTCATCGCTTGCCCAGATGTTGACGCTTTTTTTTGCCGCCGTCGCCGCGTGTTACAGACTACATACCTATGCATTTGCCTCTCTTGGACCGAATGCGCCAACGCTCGCAAATAACCTCATCGTCTCGATTCGCAAAACGAGCCTGGCCAACGAGATCCATACGTGTAGTTCTAAGAGATGCTATTACATATGTGCAATCTGGCTATTCAACATCAAATCCAGTTGACTCGAAAGATAGGAACTCCATAGAAATGTGAGCTGGATTCACGATGAAAAGATGCTCTCTCCCACGGCTTTAACAACGAGTAACCGACGTATAAAAAGGCACAGTGTATTCCTGTATCTGGTCTTGCCCAGAGAGAGCCCTGGGTAGACTGCCTCTCACTGGTGCCGCCGACAATCTTGATTCCTTTCTGCATTGCGATGTCCCTATACAGCGCCGACACTGTGAGTGAGATACTTGTTACTCATGTTGGTCCACGCGAACCACAGGTGTCAAAGGGTGAGTCAAGGGGGTCCCGGCAGCATAGAGCACCAGGTAAGCGATCTGAAGAGTCAACTCTTTGCTCGCGTGGCTTCGACTCATACAAGGTGATAAAACTGTGCTCAAATCCAACTTTTCTCCTTGCATTTCCTAGGGCTGACCTCCCATATACTCTGATTCTTGACCTTCGCTGGACATCCCCATTAGTCGCATCACAAATCGTAACAAATCTCTGCATCACGTCAACTAACAACATGCCTAAACGACTCCCTATGAGATCACCTCACAACAAGGGGGCCAAGCTCCCGTTGCTAGCCCCAAAGCCGTCTGGAAGCGGTACAGCAGGGTTCTTCGACCAAATGAACGGAAACTCGATCTCGAGGCAGCCCCCTGCGCAACCTCAACAGAGTTCGGCAGGGGTTCAGGCTGCACCATGGGCCCCTATACCGCCTCTCAGTCAATTTCCGGACCACGTTCCACCCGACTGGAGAACAGTGTATAATCAGGTCTACTCACAGACCTTGCAGACGATGCAGGGTAGACAACAGGGCTCCAACATGCCCGCGTCTACAGTGCCGCCATTTCCAACCAGTGGCGGTCCTTCTCGCAGCAGTACAGAGGCACAACCACTTGTGCATCACTCCAGAGAGGTAATTGATCTGCCTGCGGACGGAGAAAACGATACTCTCCCTTGTCCGCCCGCCCGAGCGCCTATGGCTCCGCCTCCTCGGCCGTACCGTCGAGTGAAATATCAGCCTGCAACGCGGAATGCACGCGTGCCGGTTGTACCCCTGGATGTTCACATGCCTGGTCAGAATGTCTTGGGCCACCCAGCTCCATACGCTTTCCAGGGGCAACAACCATCTCTCCACGCCTCTAGTCACGAATCTACAGGCAGTGTGGGTAGCAGGATTGACCCTCTCTTTGCGCCTGCCCCTGTCAGCCCTTTCATCCCAAATCAGGCATTCGACCAGTCTTTCACCAGGGGCATCTCAGAGCCCCCTGCTTCTCTCGCCGAGGCACGCGCTGGCAAACGCCGTTGTGACACTCCAGAAGCAACCCTTGGTATCAATGGCGAGGCATCATCTCGTCAGTCCAAAAGAGTACGTTATGCTAGGCAAGCTCAGAGTACAGCTGAAGATGCCCATGCCACTTCAGAGCGTGCAGCTGTTGCGACCGCGGCAGAGCTGGAGCGATGGACCGGAGAAGAAGCCCACAAGGCACCTCCAGCAGAGAGTGGGAGAGTAGAGGAGGTGATTGAAGAGGAAGTGCAAGGGGATGACAAAGACAATGAAGCACATGGCTCAGATCTTGATCACGGAGAACAGAGCTCAGGTGACAACCAAGATTCCGGCTATGCTGAGCAGAGTAGTGACAGTAAAGAAGAGGACAGCGAAGAGAGCGCCGAGCCTGAACAAACAGGTCAAGGCAATCAGGAGGCTCACCATGAGAACGAGGCCACTGCTGACGAAGACTTCTCCGATTTGCTGAATCTAGAAATGTTTAGGGAGTAGAACAATCATGTAGTGCTTCAATATTCAGGAACTTTTCGGGATGGAAGTGAATGGCATGCTTTCCTTGTTTTCATCCTCGCTTATTTCTGCAAGTCAACACCCTTCACTAGACAAACGCGGACAATTTATAGAAGTGAAGTCATACGAGGAGATTACGATAGTCAACCACGCATCCACTTTCTTGTTGCCCCTTCTTTGTCCAACCTACCATCCTCAACAAACCAGTACTGTCGGCGGAACGAATCCAGAACGACACAAGCAGCGTATCTGACATCAAAACTGCATCCAAGCTATTAGAATCATTTTGGTCATACGAATTCTTTTTTGCTCCTTGTGCAGACTTTCGCTAACGGTGTCCGAACAGAACACCATGGCTTCCTCATCGACCAACGAAGAGACAGACTCAAAGATCTCTCGAACCCAGAAGAGCTCGAGAAAGGAGACATACAAAGAGAGTCTCCTGAGAAGAATAGCATCAGGAAATACCAGCTTTACTCAAGCCGCCAAACTCGCTCCCGCTTACAAACTCTCGTCACCAACAACAAGATCGTCAAACCTCAACGCCCCTGCGGGGACCCAAGAGTCGAGAAAGATCTCGCTACCGAACAACCAGTCAAAGAATCTCAATCATGATGTCGCCATCAGCCCCTTTACTGCGACTGAAACACCCAAGTTTGAATTCAAGATCTCAAAGATTGTTTCTATGGCCTTCCTCATCGGACCTGATCTTGAATCAAAACCTAGCACAACCTTTTCAACCAAGGACGCTCCTGTTCCAGTCGTGAAGAAGACCAAAGACAAGCAAAGAAAGAGCGATGCTGCCACTATCTCCGAGCCTGCAAAGAAAGGTCGTAAGAGCACCGAGGATGCTCCTGCCCAAATCTCAAGCGTCACCACAAAGAAGAGAAAGAGAAAAGTCAAAACCGTATCCGAGATCATGAACGAGCCTTTAACCACCACACTTCTACCTGACTTCACCAAACATATCCCCAAGTACAAATTCGGCAAACTATTGGTCCGCAAACATCTTGAGAAGCAAGCAGACCTCAACGCCTCTACCAACAATTCAGACTCCGTCAGCTGCATCGAAACTTCTATCGAGGCCCCTAGATCTAAGGGCAAGAAGAGGAAGAGCGAAGCTACAAACAACTCAGCGATCGCGAAGAAAGCTCGCACAAATGCAGCTACGCCAAAGTCCGGCGAGACAACTCCCAAACCCAAAAGGGAGACGTCCAACACCACAATAAAACCAGATCGCAAGAATCCACTCACGCTTACCACACCTCCTCGCCGTAAGTCAAACCCAACCCGCAAACCACAGAAGATTATCAAGCATCCACCTCCGCACCCCTCGGTCTTCCTCCAGGACGGGGTGCAAGATTATGATGATGACGACGACGACGATCATTTCATGCCTGGAGTGAAGATCTCACCGTCGATATATCGAACTTCACGTTCTCCTGGCCGCGGTTCAGATCTTGTTGAGGACGGAGAGGACGAAGATGAGCCTTTCATGCGTGGAGTAACCATATCCCCCATGACGTTTCAAAGTTCGCAAACTCCGTGACTTGATCCGAAGTTCATGAGATCCTTTCTGCAATACAAGAGGAATATACGGCTCTTATGGCCTGGTTTCAGCAAGGTTTTGTCGTGGCCATCCTGGTCGAGAGCATTACCAGAAGATACATATATTGGTACGACAGAGGTCCTGAAACGGATGAGAGAAAAAGATTAAAATTGGGCAAGCGATGGCGAAAGATGATCCGGAGGAAGACAAGAGCAAACACAAAGACAGAACAGAGGACAGCGAATCTAGAGTATCTCAATAGACTGAGGGCCTTGATATAGCGAAGACCTGAATACAGCGAGAACTTCAACAAGTACTCTCTCGCAACAATTGTCCATTCTCTCTCATGTTTTCTCTCTTCTCCGGTTCCGACATCTCGTAGTCGAACCCTCTCTCATCCACCACCTCGCCCTCACGAACAAACCCAAAGCTCACCTATATCCCTTACATGTAATCATCCTTCATAATCTGGTAGTTTACGACCAAGACCTCAAATCTGGATTACAGTGATTCAGATTATGTCCTCCATCAATCATCATCGAATTCTCCGTCTTGGCTAGTAGTCTCGATGACTTCAAATCACGCGTGAACCCATAGATAGAAATTTATTTCTTGGAGAAAAGAACCTGGGGTCGGGGTTACTAGTCTCAGCGGATACGCCTCTTGTCTGTCGATAGTGCTGTGCATTCCTATGGTCACATACAACGGTAGATGCAGACGCAGAAGTCGTGGTTTGAGAGATCGATGACAGCACCCCCAATCTACTACAATGATGGCATGAAAGCTATAGGTTAGTTTCTTATGGAAAGGCAAAGCATCTATCGGGTCAGGCTAGTTAAGATGAAGTCAGACGCGGGAGTAGAGAGCGAGATCATATGATTACACAACTGTGGAATTTCATTTCATGACACTGATGATCTCTGTATGCCTGAGCGGCGGGGTATAGTACAGGATCAGGTCGGTTGAGACTATCTAAACCTCGTAAAGAGGCGGTGGATATCTGAGAAAAGCAAAAAGAGAAAACATGACGGCAACAAGGAAAAACATCCACCTCTTCGATAACAATGTGTCATGAAGGATGCTGGGATGCAGAAGATGCCATGCGTAGTTCTCGTAAACGCCGCCAAAGTCATGTAGAAGGGACAGGATGTAAAGAAACATCAGACCTTCGTTGGTTGAAACCATTAACTCCCCAGTCCCCCCGGCGCTTTTGCGTCATGCCATGCAGAAAAACAATCGAAGGCTGAAAAACAGAATGGACGATGAGTCGTAGAAGTGAAGTTGAGTCGAAGATGTGAGTCTGAATCCAAAGTAGAGCGTTCACTCGGAACCGATCAGAGCAAGGTGGAGCGGGCGCGCTTAGCGGGCAAGTCAGGTTCTGACATGTTGGTACGAGGACGCTTCTCACCACGAGCAGCCTTTTCCTCAGAGGTCTTGCTACGAGGCCAACCAGCGAAGAGAGGACCAGAGGAGGGCTTCTGAGGCATGGGAGTAGTGGATGGCGAGGCGATAGCACGGTTGAGCTCGTTGTGAGGGTCTGCAAAGATGGCGATCTGCTGGGCGGCCGAGCGAGTGTTGCGGTGAGACGAAGGTGGAGTGGCAGGGTGGGCGACCACCTTCTTTGATGAAGGAGTCTTGTCGGTCTGGGCAACGGGAGCGAAGAGAGTTGGCTCGGCGGCAGGGACGTTGTCCTCATCGATGTCGGTCAGAGCCTCCTCCTCATCAGCATCACCATCGCTGTTGGCGCTGGGCCAGAGAAGACGAGGCTTGAAGGATGAGCGTGTCAAGGGACGAGAAGCAGAGAAGCCGGCCTTGCGCTTCAGGCTGTCGGTGGAGCTGGTCGAAGCATCCGAATCGACACGCTCACCAGCAGCCTTTTCGAAGCGGCGGAAGATCTTCTTGCCGCGGAAGACATAGAGAATGCCCTCGTCATCATCAGCATTGTCGTCCTCCATGTCAACATCGGTTGACGACAAAGGAGCAGTCTGAGCGCGGGTGCGAGCTCTGGTCTTTCTGGGGCCGATGAAAGGGTTGTCTTCGGTGCGGTCGACGGTGGGAATGCGATCCTGGATGTCGGTGAAAACCTGGACCTCCTCATGAACAGCATCATCGTCGTCGAGGGTAAGACGCGACTTGGCCTTCTTGCGTGGGGTAGGCATGGTTGACTGGGGCTTGAAGTTGAGGATGCGAGCAGTGGACTGCATGGCATTGGGGTCGCGCTTGAAAGGCGACTTGTTGGGGGTGGGCAACATTGATGCGGGAGTTGGGAGTTGTGCTTGAGGTGCAAAGAAGTCGAAGAGGGTGGTGTTGAGGTTTGGAGTGTTGGTAGGTCTGTTGCGCGTGAAGAGCGATTGACGCACAGGGGTAGGTCTGGCGGGAGTTTGTTGTGGTTCAAGTCGTTCGACGGCAGGAGAAGCTGGAGGCGAGAGGGTGTAGGTTGATGACGAGCGCTGGAGAGTCGACTTGCGTGACGATGAGGATGTTGTTGATTCCTTGTCGTGGATGTTGTGCAAACGCTGAACTCTCTGGGACCTTCTAGGCTCGTATGGGTCGTATGAGTGGTAGCCAGCGCCGTGCTTGGGAGTGGGAGGGGTGCGGAGTCGCGAGGAGGGAGGTGGAGGAGTTGTTGCGTCTCTCATCATGGCGGCGGTGAGAGTGAGTGAAAGCTAGACGTGTCTTGCGGCGACAACAAACGAACAGGCCGGGCTAGTCGACTCAATTGTCCAAGTCGGACCACTCTATCGTCCTGACGATGACCCTGGCGCCGTGGCGACCTTGAGGTTTTTGTCTTCTGCGACAACAACAAGATGGAACGCGCCGAAACACGAGAAGAGCGCGACGTCTGCTCAGGCGCGTGGTATTGATCTTTATAGCGATGTGGTTATCCAAGAAAGATCTTGCAGCGGAGGCCGTATGTGTATACAAACGGGCGATGAAGATGGTAAACAAGACAAGACGGGATGAGGTGGAGGTTGTGCAGTTGTGCAAGGGCGGATGTCGCGATATCCCTGGCCTTGGTTCCTTCCTCCGTGCGACAGAAACGCGGTGGCTGGAAAGTGGCAGGGACGATCGAGCTTGTGGTCCGTGCGCTAGCGGCTTCTTCCTTGTATTCCTCGTTGCTATGCTCAGTACTATGGACGCTACAGACAAGATGAGAGGGAAAAGAACAGGTACATGGTCAATTTGATTAGACGAAGAGCATCTTGGACTGGTTCGCTCTCCCAATGTTTGATCTGGAGGAAATGCCCTGTGTGGCTGAGATGTCGGGCAAGAACAGACCGAGTAAATATTGACAGTGCAAACAAGCAATCAAACACCTTGATTCAAGTCCTACAATTCTCAATCTGGCAATCGCAACATCGTGACTTCCTTGAGCCAGACATGCCGCAACCACCAGACATGGGTGCATTGCGTCTGAACGATGATTTAGACCAGGAATACGATGACATGCCCTACGAAGACGAGGACGTCGACTACGACATGGACATCGATCTCGGCCCAACCCCTTCCAAGCCCAGCGCTCCCCGACCAGAAACATCAGAGTCGCGCGAGGCTGCTCTGCGCAAAGAGTTGGAAAGTGTGCGACAGATCAACAAGGTCATCGAGGATGTAGTCACCAGCCTGGAGAAAGCAAAGGGCAACATGGATGTATGCTTCACCTCCTGTTGCGCGTCTCGTTCTGTTATTGACACAAGATAGAACGTCAATCGCACTGTGCACTCGGCCTCGACTCTTCTCGACACATGGACGCGCATTCTCTCTCAAACCGAACATAACCAACGACTACTTCTCAATCCCAACTGGCAAGGCGCGACTCAAGATCTACAAGACATCGAGAACGAATCATTCGTACGCCAACAACAAGCCGAGAGACGTGCTGCCGAAGAGCAAGCCAGGAGAGACGCTGCCCAAAGACGTGCCGAAGAAGAAGAAAGGAAGAAAAACGCTCCACCACCTGCAACCCGCGGCTCAAAACTCAGGGGTAGGGTCAGTACGGCTTCCAGTCGCTTGACTAGACAGCCCTCCTCAGCCTCGGGTACATCGACCTCAACCCCGGGATACGTGGGTGTCGGCGGCCAAGGTGGTCGGGGAAGAGGCGTCTCAAGAGCCGGCAGTGGTATTGGCAGAGGTACTGTGAGAGGCACTACTCGAGGTCGTGCTCTCAAATGATTGTGGAAGTCAGAGTGCACCAAAACATCGACACACAGCCAGGCGACACCGATATTCGCATTCTCGAAACAGCCTTCCTACGTCTTTCTGTCCGAATCATGTCAGCCGTCACCAGCGATGACATCAACGCGGATATCCTCATGAGCCCCATCTATCAGAGCTACCAGCAGGGTCTCTATGAGCATTGCACTTCTCTCTTCAGTCACAGAGCTGGTCGCATTCTGACCGTACAGTCGATCTTGTCAGACTCAGCCATCAGAATTCTTGACAAACTTCATCGAGAAAGCCGCAACTCCACAAACGAGTTTGTCCAGCAGGATACTTGAACATCGTCACACCAAGGAGACTTGCACGGGCTCAACCAATTGTGTCGTAGTCGCTTTATTTGTCGTGGCAATCGTAGATGATCCACCTTTGTCGAACTTTCCGCGTGAAAAGGCTACCCGCTCTCGCGCAACAAGCAAGCCTGGGATCTGAGTCAACTTCCAGCTGAAGCAATACCCGGTGAATCACCAAAGAAGGCTGGACGGATGCGTCCGAAGCCAGACAGCGAGCTGAACTGCTCTGGACATCCGGCCGTACACAAAAGCGACCGCGACACGTCCTGATGATGCCTCCATGTCGGCGAGTGATCATCAACGAGATGATTAGCGATCTGGCTGTCGAGAAAGACGAAGCTTTACCTCCATCATCGTCACCGCAAAAATGATCGAAGAGTGCGCAACAGTCATCTTGTACAGCTTGTGATATCCAAGCACCTATCTCGAGTAGATAGAACCAGTAAAAAATATGAAAGCAATAGTCCAACTTCACACAACAAACACCCACACAGACAAAAGAAAAAGAAAAGAATAAACCAAAGCACCGTGAGTCGGATTCGAACCAACGACCTCCCGATCCTTGAAAGAGTGTGTTTCACGCAAGCGAACGAATTCAAGAGAATGTGGGTAAAGGATCGGGTGTGCTGACCACTGCACCACCACGGCTTCTTTTCTTGGTTGTGAGGACCTGGATGTTTAGGCAATGTATGGGTTGGTGAAAGGGATGGGGAATGAGGTGGTGTGAGGGAGTTTTGGTCGGTAGGCTTCGCGGGTGGTCAGTCTTGAAAATGATATAACAGAACACAATCGACGAGGAACTTGGATCAGGAATCGTTCATGGTTTGCGTGGATGTGGATGATTTGTTCTAGTGTGAATTGGGAGTTTGTTGTTTTCTTTGCTGTATACATATGAATTCTATCAGTAATCCCTCGTCGAGTCTCTGCTTCGTGCACAACCATGTGTGTCCAACAGGAATACTCAATGCTCTTCTTACAACTTTATCCTTGGTTGTCGTGGAATGAAGATCCCTTCCACGCTGTCTAATGATAGTTGATTGGCCTGGAGAGCAATCTACGTGTGCTGACTTCTGCGAAGTTGCTTCTCGCTAGCTCTTGAAACGTCAAGCTTGCGATGCGTGCTGAAGAGCAATTCCTTGCGCTTACGAGCAAAAAGTGCTTCGTAGTGCGGTTTCCTTTGACTCAAGGCTGCCAGAAGCGCACTCTGGATCTCGAGCAATCGCTCAGGTCTGTGGTGGCTGACCCTTGGACTTGCCTCGCAGAGTATGCAAAGTCGCCCTTTGGATTGGTCTGTTTGATGGAGTATGTGCGTCGAGAAGAAGTCGCGGGAAGACGATTCGGTCGGTTGGCCGAAAGAGAGTATCGGTTGGCCGAAAGAGAGCGATTGTCGGAATCTAGGGGTCAGAGGTACTGTACAGCGGTAGTAGCAGGCACATGTGGTTACAACTCGATCGGTGTCCTGATGTCCAGGCTCACGATGCTTTATGAGACTGGGTCGAGACATCGTGCGTTACAAAGTCCAGCAGTGGGTGCGCTTTTAGTTCCTTCCTAAATCAATATCCAGTGCCAAAGCCATGCGTTCTCTCTGCGATGATTGTTCCTCTTGTGTTGACAAATCAAAGAATGGTTTGATGGCGACATCGACAACCTCCTCAAAGAGTCCTTGTACGATGCCGTTGAGCTCATCTCCAGTCTGAGCAAAATCAGGGAAAGCATTGATCTCAAGCAGGTATGGAGTTCCCTCTGCATCCAGCATGAAGTCGACACCAAATAGCTCAAAAGCGTTGGGCAAAGGTTGGAAGTGGACCATCATACCCCTAGCGGCTCCCTCAAATACTTCACCGGTGATCTTGCAAATCTGGTCGAAAGTGTTCTGCTTCCAGCTAGAAGGCAAGCCGGGGATGTCGTCGGGTAAAGACCAGAAAGCATGGACACTGCCTTCACGCTCGCCAGTCTGCATGCAGGTGTTCGTGAGATGGCTTGCCAGTTCCTCGTTAGGGTCCTCGCTCTCCCACGGTGCAGTGTAGGTCTTTCCAGCAAACAGAGCAAGCATTGGCTTGTAGACAAAGACCTTCAAAGCTCCTACCGCCAGGACGTAAGTACGAATGTGGAACTTGCGATCTGCAGAAGCGAAAGGAGCAGGAAGCAATAGCGGCGGGTGAATGTATGGCTGTGCAATGAAATGGCGAAGTTGCGATGTGATCACGCCATTGCCTTCGTCCTCTTCATCGTCGACTTTTCGCTCTTCTTCATCTCCAGAGTGTTCGGCTTCCTCGTCGTCGCTTTCTTCCTCCCAAGACTCGAAAATTGCAGTCAAATCCTCTTCTGAGTTGAACAGACGAATTCCTTGTCCACGATCACTCATTCCGGGCTTCAAGATCCACCATTGTTTTTCCGAATCTTCCAGTCCTTCATTCTGCTCGAAGCTTTCTCTCAGCTCAAAAGCCTCGACTAAAGCATCATCGAGGAATTCTGCAAAGTCCAGTTCGAATTCAACACTGGGCTTGACATTCTGTCGCAGGCAAGAATCAGGGTTCTTGGTCAACCAATGAGATACTGTAGTAGACAGATAATGCTTTCTGATCAGAGCTTTTCTGATGATATATGAATTCATCAAACTGGTTTGAGAGTTTCCCATCACATGGTCCAGATCCAATGATTCGTACTGTCTCCATTGCAGCAATTTGGCATCCGATGGTGCTTCCGAAATACTTTGCATCAAGACCAGGGCATCGGCGGGCATGCGAGCCTTGATGGCGGCCAAAATCAAGGGCTGAACATAGCGATCTTCGTAGTCAATCAGTGCATGCACCTTTCCAGTAGAGGCCTGTTGTCCAGCCATTCTCTCTATCCAGTGGTAATTTGTCTGTGATCAGATGATGCTTGCTATTTTTTCGCGCGCGGTGCAAGAAATTCCCAATTCGTCAGGCGCGATTTGCTTGGCGCAACTTCTCAGCATCGCGTCTTCTTCCACCACCTTCTTGGTTCTTTCATACATGATATTGTCTTACTGACTATCGCTTCATGGTTTCGCTGATTTGATATTCGCTTCTGTAGTGCAGAGCCCACAATCATCTCTTCCAATGGTACACATCCTGGTCACCGCCGGGTCGCGCCAGGAGAATCCAAACGAAGTCTTGGCCGAAACACGATCTACGTTTGAGATTCAACACATCAGTATGCTTGTATCCTAGACCGCGACCTTGGCAGCGTGGCGGAGCAGGTCTTGGATGTTCACAAAGGGTGAATATATCATTGATTCACCTGACTGCATCTTACCCTAAGATCTTGCTTCTAGGGCATGAGTAAGTAAAACTGCACTATCAACAAGTTCCAGCAGCCGAATGTGTGACCTAATAACTATATACTGTATGAGCGAGAGAACTGCCATCAGAAGGCGTTCTTAGCATAGGGCAAGGTTGAGTCCAGGTACTGTGAGAAAGCTATATAAATCTGATGGACAAGCATACTCTCATCTCCTCAGTCTCTCTCTATCCTTCTTTCTTTTCCTACTCTGACCTTCCTTTCAATCTCTCTATACACTCTTTTCATCTCCGAAAATGAAGTTCACTTCTTCTATCGCCCTGGCGGCGCTTTCTTCTATGGCTATTGCCGCTCCCCACGACAACATCAACAAGAGGGCTGTTGCCTCTGGTCCCGTCGGATACGCCTCTACCAACGGAGGCACCACTGGTGGTCAGGGCGGAGCAACCACTACCGTCTCTACTCTTGCACAGTTCACCAAGGCTGCCACTGCAAAGGAGCCTACTGTTGTTTACATCTCTGGCAAGATCTCTGGCAACACCAAGGTCAGAGTCACCTCGGACACCTCCATCATCGGCTTGAACAGCGACTCTGCTTTGGAGAACATCGGCCTCTACGTCAACAAGGTTGAGAACGTTATTCTCCGCAACTTCAAGAGCAGCAAGGTTCTTGCCACCAACGGTGATGCCATTGGTATCCAGGCTTCTAAGAATGTCTGGTGTGATCACCTTGATCTGTCGTCCGATCTTGACCACGGCAAGGACTACTACGATGGTCTTCTTGATGTTACTCACGCTTCTGAGTGGGTTACGATCTCCAACACCCTCTTCCACGACCACTACAAGTGTAAGTCTTCCTGATGTCCCTAGAATTGAACACATGCTGATATATGATCTTGATAGGCTCTCTCGTTGGTCACTCCGACAACAACGGCGCTGAAGACAAGGGTCACCTCCACGTCACCTACGCCAACAACTACTTCTCCAACGTCTCTTCTCGTCTTCCCTCTATCCGCTTCGGCACTGGCCACATCTTCAACAACTACTTCGAGAACGTCCTTTCTTCCGCCATTGACACTCGCGACGGTGCTCAAACTCTTGTCGAGTCCAACGTCTTTGCTAAGACTAAGCAGCCTCTTGCTTCTCTCTACTCTGACGACAAGGGTTACGCTGTTGCAAAGGACAATGACTTTGGTGGTGAAAAGAACACTGCTCCTGCTGGCACTCTGACCAAGGTTCCTTACTCTTACACTGCTCTTGGTAGCTCTAAGGTTAAGGCTGCCGTTGTTGGCACTGCTGGTAACACTCTCAAGTTCTAAGCGTGGGCTAAGACTAATAAGGGGGGCTGGAGCCGCGTTCTTGGAGTGTCCAACTTCCGTAGGAACTCTGTCTGTTTTATGCCTGATAGCTTTTGCTGTTGACCAGCGAACTAATAAATGCACCTTTCCGCTTTTTCCTCCAATATTTCGCTGGTGATGCTTCTGAAACGATGACCAATCAAGACTCTACCTCTATCGCGAGTCGTCGTTCAAGCGATGAGTTGCGACCACTGACCAATATGACAATGTAATTGTTCTTAGAAGATATGGGTTGTTCCATTCATATATATTCGTCAAGAATACCAAAGGCCGACCTATCACCACAAGCATTGCCAAGATTTCCAATAGAGTGTCCAACATGTATATTATCCTCAATCCTTGTTGAAGTCGACAACAATGCGACTAGGCACATGAAGTTAGCACAGTTTTCACAAGAACTATAAGATTCCGAGATCATACCCTGCGACTTGTCCGTTCTTCAATTTCTGCACAGACTCGTTGAACTTAGAAAGGCCAACCACGGTAGGTTCGAGACGGAGTTTTCCTGCCAGCATTATTAGCACTTGCCTGATTCTGTAGCGTATGTTATCATACCTCGACGGGCAAAGTCCATGGTCTCGTCCACATCGGCCATGCCAGCTACGAGCGTGCCCTTGATGGACTGGTTGCGGAAGGCGAGTGTTGACGGATTGACTTCCATGTTGTACTTTCCAGCAGGAGGTAGGCCAATGCACATGACTTGTGCTCCCGCTCTGTGGCCGAGGAATCCTTGTGCGATAGGGTATGACTGGACAGCTATACAACAATGTCAGTATGGGATCTTTGTCCTAGACCACTGTACTCACCAGTGACAAACACGGCATGAGCACCTCCATTAGTGAGCTCCAGGACTCTCTCAACAGGGCTCTCAACCTCCTTGAAGTCAATGAACTCATCTGCACCAAACTTCAAGCAAGCTTCTTTTCTTTCAGCTCCGGTGTCAATGACAATTGCTCGGAGACCCATGGCAACGGCCAACTGTACAGCCTGCATACCGACACCACCGCCACCACCAGGGAAGACAGCCCATTGACCAGGCCGAAGACCAGACTCCTTGATGGATGTGTACGCAGTACTACCAGAGCACATGATAGGCCCAGCGATTTCGTCAGGCACGCCATCAGGGATGAGCGAGGTGTAACGCTCGGGAGAAACGATGTACTGTTTGTAAGAACCTGATAGCCAGTCAGTGAGCCTGTGTCAGAGAGCTGAGAAAGAAGATTCTTACCATCGATATGCAGACCAGTCATCACACAGCTAAGACAGTATGTTTCTTTTCCAGTCTTGCAGTATTCGCAGGTGTGGCAGACATCTTGGATAGGCTTGAGTCCTGCTCTTTGGCCAATCTTGAGGTTCTTTACTCTTTCTCCGACTTTGACGATGACGCCTGCGCCTTCGTGACCTGCGCACTTGGTGCCGAATTGAGACCTGATGAAGGTCAGTATGCGGTTTCGTCAATGGAAGATGATTGAGCTTACATTGGAGGCAGGCCCCAATCCTCCATCATGAAGTGGACATCTGACATGCAGAGGCCAGTAACATTGAGCTTGATCAGAACATCCTCTGGGCCAATTTCTGGTACTGGTAAGTCTTGGACTTCAATCTGTTATGATTTCAGTATGGCTATCATGATTGATGACGAATATAGGTGGACATACAGTAAAGTCAGGACCAGGATTGCAGACCACTCCGGCTTTGCAAGTCTTGGGGATGATAGGCGTGGTCTCTGCCAGTTCCATAGTCTCAGTAGACGACATGATTGCAATTGTGTGTAAGAGCAAGAAAACTTTGTTGGAACTGTTACACAGAGAATCAAAGGGCACAGCTCTAATTATATTCAATTGGACACAACAGCTTCCCCTCCGGATCCCTCTGATCCCGCTCAACCGGCACTTGATCGTGACACTGTGGACACAGCTTACGCTCCTCTTTTCCGCGATGGCCAGATGTTGGCCAAGAACCTTCCCCTCGCTATAGAGGTGGATCTACTCGTACCTTGGGCGGGGTTAGCAGGAACTGCGGGGTGGTGTATAGGATCGCGGGTTTGTTCCGCACTGGAACATGCCTCTTCCGAGCACCGTCAAACTTCTGTCGGTTTCACTGTGTAGCATGACGAGCCGTGTCAAAGATCCAGACAGAGTATGATATAGTGCTGGTGCTTCTCTGTTGGACCAAGAGCTGCATTCGGATACAAGCAGCTGAATGTGGTCTGTGGATGTTCTTCAATACGAGGCTGTAGATCTCCAGAAGATGGGGTATGCCGAGCCTTCACTACTGCCGGACCTGTGAGTGCCTCGGAGTTTCTCGAGTGTCATCAAGAGCAGCGGCCGATATTCTCGGTCTCGCTGTCGTGGTAGTCTCTGGCCTCAGACACATGAACAGCTGGTAGCAGCGTTCCGAAATACTTCCTCAGCTTGGAGTATCCTTGTGCCACACATCCTGTGCGAAGTATTTCAGACCAGCCACCTACAGTTGTAAGAATCGCTCTCTTTTGGGGACTTTCTCATACAGGTACAGATCAATGAGAGCTATTGGACAGAGCGAAGAATTCGTAGAGAGGGTGTCCATTCTTTGTTCAGGAGAGTGCAGGCCGTAATATTCAGGCGTGATCGTTCTCAAGAGCCGTCTTACAGTCGAGATATTGCTCAAGGGCTGTCTTTTGACGGACTCGTATTCGGTAGAGTGATTTCAGGCAAGATGAAAGATGCTCATATGCGAACAAAATTTTGGAACGATTCTGATCGATTTCCACATGAGTGACTGACACGAGCCTGACGACGCATGAGCTCCAGGCGTGTGGAAACGGTTTTTTGGTACAGGCGAGCTGTAGAAGAAGTAATTGCGCTTGATACGAAGTCGTTAGCAGCGGTTTGTACTTGGCACCTGACTCAGCCGTCTTCCTTTGACCTCTTTCTGGAAAATGCTAGAGAGAAGCTGAGATGTTCGGACATGAGCGAAACATGTTCCCTCAACGGCTCGGAATGTGTTGGACACATTGATGTTGATGGAATTTGCAAGTAATGTTTTCGTACATGTCGCGTGCCCGTAGTGATGACGGAGCGCAAAGAGACGAGATACATGTTGTTTACAGCAATGCGAATATGCCTGGACAGCTCGAATGCCGGACAGCCGTTCGTGGCGGTAAACGGGTGTCGGGAAGCAGAGTTTTTGAACATGCTCGTTCGATAATACAACGGGCGTGGAGATCATGCAGGTACAGGTATAATTTGTCTGTTGTGCTGTCGGTCTTAACATGCTGCGCACCTGAATACAACGTCGTTCATTACTGTGCCTGAAATTGCTTCAAGAAAGTTCGACTTACCTTGCCGGCTAGGTCACACTCACCTGCCTCCTCCACATCAGTCTGTTGTCGCCATCTGACACTTCGAGAACAAGCTCTAGAGTTCGTCGGGTAGTTGTTGCTCGTGATCTACCGTTAAGATGACTGTTCATTGTTGGGGATGGATCGAGTCGCTATCCCCCACAGTCTCACCTCGTGTAAGCCGTTGCTGTCAGATACTGAACACGGATAACAATTGGTGTGTTGTAGAAGCACCAAACCGACTCTTGTAAGCGCATCAAGGAACGAGATTTGCCGCGTACGGGCGTGATCGAAGACGGCAATACTTCAAGAGGCTGAGGATCTGACTCGTAGGAAATATCCGCAACAGGTTATGACGGCTGACAACAACAGCGAGATTGCGAAATGCCACAACGCAGATGACCGAAATCAGAACAGGTCAGCTCAGGCTGCTCAGCTCTCCGCTGTAAAAGCCGAAAGTCGATGGACTCGTGGCAGTTTGCACGGACCGTTTTCCCTTTCGAGCTGCCATACCAAGCATTTCCCCGCATCTGGATCGTCTAGAGTTCAGCCATCAACGCCTCATCTCGACAAGAGTTCTTTTGTATACACCCAACTCTCAATCATGGCTTGCGAGGTCTTCTGCCCATGAAGCCATGTTATCCTGATCATCTCTCAAGGTGGAGTGGCTACTCTATTGCAGATCAACGACGACATGGGACAGAGCAAAAACAATCTCCCCCTGTTGAAACTGTTCAACGTGCAACGGCGGAAGCTCTCCTGGCAGAGACAAAAGACCGATGTACAAACGGCGTGGCTGGCTGATATAAGACCGTGGGAACCGCCATGAAATCAATAAAAGTCACTATTGGTATACTACTCGAAAGCGCTGCTGATCATTTCGTACTTGTCGTCTCGTCCACCTGCGTTCATCTTTTTCTATAAACTTTCCGTCCACATTCCTTTGTCTGCCATTTAGCATTCCAACGTCAACCACACCACTTCACATCGTCCGACCTCTACGATAAAAGTATATAATTACTTCGCCCACCCCAGCATGCACTCTCACACCA
>Ga0268251_10000155_pt1 | contig 26598 bp, 23 predicted proteins | sample AgamicAsMae_FD_200527 | JGI IMG/M metagenome (GOLD analysis project Ga0268251, IMG submission 200527) | Agave microbial communities from Guanajuato, Mexico - As.Ma.e (v2) (version 2) | ecosystem: Host-associated > Plants > Phyllosphere > Phylloplane/Leaf | place: Guanajuato, Mexico | collected...
GATGCTGCGCGTAGCAAACTCGACACCGATAGTCGACTTTGAATCGAGGTTGAATTCGTTGCGGGTGAAACGGCTCAAGAGGTTGGATTTACCGACACCAGAATCTCCGATCAGGACGACCTTGAAGAGGAACTGACCAAGTTGTTAGTGCTGGGATCGCGACAGGAGCGACGGATAGGAGTCTTACGTCGTACTCGTCGTTGGCCATGGTGGTAATGTGTGGTGAAGTCGGGGGCTGATTAAGGAGGGGCGGGTCTCAACAGGCGTAGCAGCAGAGAAGGCGAGAGCAGGATTGAAAGCGGGTGTTGGCAATGGAGCGCACAGCTAGAGGGTTGGCGAACACGAACAAGTTACAACAAGCACAAGATGAGAGTTGATGTGGCAGGAGGAGCAAGATCAGCTGTTGTTTGAAACTCCAGGCAGCCCAAGCCCGGCCCCAGCGAGACACGCCAACGCCAACGCTCCTTCCCTTCTTTCCCCCACCGCCAGCCACTTTCGAGGTCTTGGCACCCTCCCACACGTCCGCATTGTCTACCTATCTCTGGAAGTTGCGACTATTCAAAACATCACTCTTTCAACTCTTGCAACTTTGTGACTTCTCACTTCTTGAGTCTCGCTTCTCGATCCTCACACTTGATACCCACCTCGTCACTTGTATTAGTTCATCACAAAGCTCCACTTTCTAACACGCTGCCATGAACTTACAACTCGCTCTTCAACATGGCCACTCCTTCTAAATCTCGACCAGTCTTCGACGAAGACGACGACACCGACTCGGTCAACACAGACAGCACCGTCGAGAGTGAACTCCAAGCAGAGTACAGCGTCGAGAAGATACTTGCGGAGCGAAAGTCAGACCAAGGCACTCCACTTTACCTGGTCAAATGGGAAGGATATGAACTACACAGATCCACATGGGAGCCTCGCGAGCATTTCGTCGATGTTGACTGTCTCGTGAACTGGAAACTTCACAAGCGTGAGATCGACGCTGGTGATGCTAAACCTTTCAAAGTTGCCACTTACGAAGCTGCCCTCAGGCGCCACGACGAGCAATGCGAACGTCGATATGTCAAACGCGCAGAGAAGCGCCGTCTGAAAAAATCTCGAGGAACGACGCCTCGTCGTCGCCTGCTTACCAAAAAGGAACTGACCAAGAAAGGAACTGCAAGAAAGGCACCAACCCGTGATGCAACTAGCACCTCTTCTTCTGCAACCGAGAACTCGCCCAGAAAACAGACCACACCGCTCTTTGAGCCGTCTGGTCCTAGTAAATCTATTGGCCTGAAACGTAAGAGGCTCTCGTCCAACGCACGCTCACCATCCCCCGCGCTGTCGGTAGACGATGTCGCGAATTCACAATATTCTATTTTCAACGAGCACACGGAAAGTCCGCGCAAGAGACCATCGTCACATTCAACGACTGTGCCGAAAAGGGCTCGTGTGCATGATCCCTCGGTGGAAAAAGCAGCAACAAAGCAAAAATCAGGTACGTCAGATAAAGGTATAGACATTGTGCACAGCACCTCACGGCCTGCGCTTCAACAGCTAGGTGCGAAGGCAGCCAGTCCTTCATGACAAAGTCAATGGTTTGGATTCATGGCACGCAACAATCCAGTTGTTTCCAACAAATAGCTACAAAGCCTCGCACCATTGTCTGCTCGCAGATGCCGAGTAACGTCCGCAAAGCGAAGGCTTCTCTAGACAATCGAAGCCTTTAGATCCTATACTGACTATGCTTGATTTTCAGGTGCAGCAACGACTGTGGTTACATCCAGGCCAAAATCATCAAACGCTTCAAGCGTTCAGAAGAAGCCCCAATCAAACGGAGCTGTCAGCCAAGCTACCGCATCAAAGGAACAAGGCAACGAGCGTGTTCGTAAGGAAGCTGTAGGCGGCTCCTCAGATCCTCAGACAACTAAGCTGGCCAAATCATCCACGGCAGCAGATGTATCTAAGGCGCCGGTCGAGCTCGCCTCACGTCGTGCTTCGGACGTGACATCTCAACGGACCGAGTCGAGTGATGGCCCCAAGAACAAGGAGGCGACCGCAACAACCGCCCACCACAAGAGTCAGACGGCAGTGAGTAAAGATCAACCAGAACCTGCAGCTTCTAGTGTTGCCAAAACCGTGCCCAAACCTGCAGTCAGACCTGCTGGACCATCTCGAAGACCTATACGTATGTTCATTGAACCGAAGGCCAAGCCCAGACAGCGTCCACGAGTCAACGAATACACGCCCAAAGATTCGACCGATCCTCAATTCGTCAACTTATCTATGCAGAGACGGATGCAGCTTTACAGCCATAACGAACCGCCGCCTGATCCAAATGTTCTACCGTTGATCGATCTGAAAACCGGAAAGGCCCTAAATAACACAGATGGCACATCGTCTGCGTCAACCGCCTTGCGACTAGACACCAACGTAGCGAGAACCTCAGAGACAGAACGTTCGGCGGTCCTGACATCAGTGCCTGCACTAGAGGGTCGTTCTGCCTCGATATCTGGATCTCATCGAGAGACGTGCCAAGGACGCCACACAACCGCAACGCCCTGGTCGGCACAAGGGACTGAACCAAGATTCGCATACCCGTCTGCGCGACCAAATGTGCCTCACATACCCAGAAAACAAACAACATGTCGATTCTGGAAGAAGGGCACGTGTAAACGCAGCGACGAAGAGTGCTACTATGCACACATCTGGACTGGGCAGTTGGCTCCCAAGAGTGCTTCTACGTGCAAGTTCTGGGCAAACGGCAAATGCACATACTCTGACGAGGAGTGTGAGTACTATCACAGCTACGACTTTCCGCGAAACGTCGATGCGGCCAGACAAGAGGGTCTTGAAGATGTCAACGGCTTTCACGCCATGCAACAGGCATGGAATCGCTCAGAAAGTCCTGATCGCTATGGGTTGCGTCAGGACGAAGCGGAAGTGCGCCGTGGCAGAGCGGATCAACTAAGGTCTCGCCCGGATGAACGAACGCCAATCCAATCACCCTCTCTAGCGTCAACTGCATCCTTTGAGCCAGACATGACGGACGAGATGGATACCGATAATCCTGTCGATATCTGTCTTGGCATAAGACCTGCCTCCCAGCCTACCTGCACCATGGATGTGAAGTTAGTCTTCGATACTAGGGCAAGCAGGATCAAATTTCTTGATGTAGTTGGCGAGAAATCTTCTCTCGAAAGCTCCGAGATCTGTCGCTCGCGTGACTTCGAATCATATTGGTTCTTCAAAGAGAACGCATGGGCCTCAGGCGGCGTTGTGTATACGCCGAGAGACACTGTGGCCGCGTACCTCGAGGACTTTTTGGTGTTACAATCTTCCTGTTTTGCCATTCGAAACGACAAATTCGTCTTTGTTGTATACCCAACCCAGAACCCGGACTGGAAGTTTATGCCTCATCGTGGCCCTGATAGATCTGGCCTACGCTGGTATCTTCAAGCAGCGGTACCTAACACCTTGGAACCGATCATCATCAAGCCTAATAAAAGCTCGTTCATCTCAATGTGTTACGAACACTTGGAACTAAATCCTGAGATTTTGTTTGCTGGGAACAGAGGCAAACACGTTGAAAAAGTTGTGTATCTCGCTTTTCCCAGAGGAACGCCAGAGACCAAGCCTGTTGAAGTTTTTCTGAATGAAGTAGGCGCAAAGTTCGTATACTCAGAAGACTGCGATCTATGGACTCAGTTCTGTGGCAAGGGTTCGAACGGCAACAGGGTCGTTCTGTTCCACCCTTCGATGAACGCGTTTTGGAGGATACCTGACTTCTGGAATGTGTTGGCCACAGGGGTCAACATCTTCCAAGTCGGTGTGTCGAAGTCAATCAAAATTCGTCCCGATTCACCCATCAAGTACAACTGCACGCGTCTGTTCCCGAGGGGCACACTCACGCTCATCACGGACGACATCTTCAAGCATGACCCAGCTCATGCACTCCAAGTGTTGAGAATCTATGAGGGCTACAAGGTGAAGCCTGAGGGTGGACGAACCGACCGTATCTACTGCCGACCTGGAATATTGGCATGGCTAGCGGAGCTGATCGACGAAGAACGAGAGAAGGGCAACCTTGCTGAAGACTCTCCTCGAGTAAAATGCTGGCAGCTAGTATGCGAATTGCTGGGTACTCCTGTGGCCGACAACAGCCGCAACCCGTTCCGCTCAGACATGAAACCACCTGCTATGCTATACTCACCACCAAAGAGCGAGATGCCCGAGTACGGACCTTTGTGGGACAGTAGTGAAGAGGAAGCCGCCGATCATCTAGTCAACTGGTTTGCAGGCCATGCTATTGAGGAGTGTGAGAACTACCGCCGCTTCAATGTGCTCTACGAGCAACATGGTGCGCTCTTTGCTCGAACTCCTGGCCTCATGCAGTCTGAGAACCCAAAGGATCCAAGGGAGTGGATGAAGAAATACACGCATATCAAGATCACCACACCAGCCAGATTCGTTGTACAAGTCGAAAACTACGAGAAGTCGAAGCTTGCACATCGTTGATTGAAACCGGGGAGCTAACGATGAGACGATTGATTTGAAGACGGAGAAGTGAGGAACAAGACACCATCCATTGAGGATGATAAGTAACGATTGGAAGAATTAATGAGATGTTTGCTGGACGAGCAGAGAGGCAAGGCTGACAAGCATATACTCTTTTCGGTTGTTGAGGTAAACAATCTTTTCGGACGGATGAAGTTTGCTTAGATAGCATGAAATCAAGCGGGATCGTTGAGGTATCCTTGTCTACATGTCTACTCTGGCCGGGGAACTGCGGCTGGGTGATACCTGAATGCGTGAGACACCTATGTTAAAACAGCTCGATGTCGAGACAAGCTGCACCATCCGGATGCCCTTATCGTACTTCTAATTCGTTCCTGATTGAAGCCAGAGCGAAGTGATGCCCTCGAAGAACCAGCGTAAGGTCTCTCAAAGGACACCGCCTCGACTGTTCTTTCGCAGACCACGCCTTTGTTGTCGAATATAGTTGCGACAGTCATCTGGAGAGTCGTAGGAGAGCTGTTCGAATATGGTTGACGCTGGCGCGTGGGCAGCGGCGGCCATGTCGAGCTTGCACATTGTACGGCAGAAACGTTCTTGCGACTAGCCAGAGCCTGAATGCTCAGCTAGTGTTCACTGTGTCCACCTCGTATCTGAATAGTCGTGGTGAAATCTGTGGCGAGACAGCAAAAGAAGCCTCAAGCTCTCTTATGGCCATCATAAACCTCGACATCAAAAGCCTTCTTGACAGCCCAGGAATGCGCAGAAGCACTATCGACAAACATTAGCACATGCCCCAATAATCAATCCAGGTAGCGGAGAAGAAGACACTCACATCAAAGGCCCACCCCTCCAGAACGGCAACACATTATCCAACCCTCTTCTCCTACCCGCAATCCTCTCCATGATCTCTCCCTTCTGAAACAACCTAACCTCCTCACCCTTGACCTTTCCATCCTTCTCAGCAGCAAGCATCCACAAGCCCACCGCATCAGCCTGTGCCACAACCCCATCATCTTTCGCCAACGACACTAGTTCTCCACACCCATATCTCTTATCCTCTTCCAAACCTTTACATGCCGAAGGGCCTCCAAGTAGCTTTCGAGAAGTGCGTACGGTGGGGACGTAAATGGTCAAGGACCAGAATCCAGTGTTACGGAACACGAGATGGCGGATTGTGGCTAGGAAGACGGCGATGGGGAAGTTGAGGCCTAGAGACAAGTCGCCGCGGAGGGAGTCCATGAAGGTTATTGTCGAGGTGTTTGGGTGAGGGGAGCGGGTTGCGAAGAAGGTGAGGAGGCGGTGGAAGGCGCCTTGTGCTGACATTTTTGTGTTGTTATCTGGGGATGAGTGGTGGTTTGAGGACTCTTTCTGGCGATCGACGAGGAAGGTGCAATTGATTGAGTTGTGCTGGTTGTTTAGTTAGGTATGATGCGTGAAAGATGGGGGAAGCTTCGACTGTTTATTTTTGACATCACCAAAGTCATGACGACATGGTTGCTTTTTACTCCTTTTTTTGGGTATTCTACAACTATTGCAAACCATCCGCCCGCAGATGCTCTGTACAAAGGGTGGTGGTACACGGTTCTATGCTTCTTGCGACTTTGTCTATACCCACTCCTTGGGCTCCTTGAGGACGCTCAACATGCGCTCCTCCCTTGAGCCCTTCTCGGGAGCGTGCATGTATTGCCAGCGAGCGGTTAAGGGCAGACTCATCAGGATACTCTCAACTCTGGCACCGGGTGTGTTCAGACCGAAGCTGGTTCCACGATCGTGTACGAGGTTGAACTCAACATAGCGGCCTCTGCGCAGTTGTTGCCAGGCCTTCTCCTTCTCGGTGAAAGGCATGTCCTTTCTCTTTTCAATGATAGGGATGTATGAAGGCAGGAAGGCATCGAGACAAGACTGAGCAAAGGCGAAGATGGACTCTTGATCCTTCTCAGTCTCGTCGAGGTCATCGAAGAAGATACCGCCGACACCGCGAGTCTCTCCGCGGTGGGAAACATAAAAGTACTTGTCGCACCACTCCTTGAAACGTTGATAGTAGTCCTTGTCATGGGCATCACAAGCATCTTTGATTGTGCGGTGGAAATGAATGACATCTTCGTCGAACAAGTACGAAGGGGTAAGATCAGTGCCTCCGCCGAACCACCACGCATTGGGGGAACCGTCGGCATTTGCAGTCTCAAAGTAGCGATAGTTCAGGTGCACGGTGGGAGCCATGGGGTTGTGGGGGTGCAGCACCATGCTCAGACCGGCGGCAAAGAATTCCAAACTCTCGACATCCGGGTCCAAGGCCTTGTGGTTGACCCTCATCTTGCTAATGGCGGCGCGCGGCAGGGTGCCGTAGACGATGCTGGTATTGACGCCGCCCTTTTCGAAGACGGCGCCATCTTGCAGGACGCAGGTGATGCCGCCGCCGCCGTTGGGGCGGTCCCACTTGTCGACTTGGAAGCGGGTGCCGTCGACTTTCTCAAGCTCGCGGACGATCTCCTCCTGCTTTTGCTTTATGAATTGTTCCATTCTCAGACGCATGGGGGACGTCTGGGTGACGCCGGATTCGCGCTTACTGAGACTATCGCGCTCTGCAATCGATGGCGGTTCGGTGTGCTCTACATCTCCGGTGGCCTGTGTGGTCGTGTGTCAGCCATGGTCAAGCAATTGGTCTTGTCGCAAAGAGCAAAGAGAAGCAGTTCATGTACGTCATGATGGGGTTGAGCGTACCATTGAGTAGATCAGGGCACCGACAAAGACGATGCCCACGGCGATGCGGGTCTTGGGAGCGACGACCCTCGAGGGCTGAGGAGAGCCTGGAGGAAGCGGCGGCTTGGTGCCATGGTCGCCAATGGAGCGGACTTGTTGCTTTGTAAATCTGGCGGTACGGGCTTGGTACGGCGCCCGGCTTGCTTGTGCTGCACGGCGGAATGCCGTCGATGCAAATGTGCTCATGCTGGAGGATTGGAGGACGTGCTGCTATGGGGGCAAGAAAGGAAGAAAGTAATTGGTATTTGAAGTCGATTGCGTCTATGCATCATTGGAGCTCTCGTGAACCATCATGCCGGCGCTTGGACCATGTGCATGGCCTGTCAGGGACCATTCTCGGTTCCTCGGTCACTCCACATGATGCCATCCAAGCACCACTCCTCTCTAGTCTCCTACCCTTCCGAGATATCACCATCGAATTTCAAGTCATTTGTTTCCAATGAATACGGGTTGGGATAAATGCAGCCTATCTTCTCTCCGTGTGCAAGATTATGTCACGCGGACGGTTATAGAAGTGCATAGTCCTGTTGAGAGTCAGGAAGCATCCAAAGAGAGTCGAATCTCATGGGCTTTCTGTGGAGTTTGCTACAATCTGGAAAGAACTGTGCATTTCAATAGCTTCTAGTTCAGCTTGGGTGTCGCCGTGAGAGCAGAGTGATAGTGGGAGTGGAAGTGACAAAAATTAGCACATGGTAAGGATCGAGAAGCTCTTGAGAGATGACTTCCGATGTTGTTGACGAAAATGTAGCATGACTAGTATGATAACACTCGAAAGCAAGTATAGAAGGACAAATAACAATCACTGTCCAACGGGTTCCTCTCCCGATAAATGATCCTACTGAATCGAAATATCTTCAAATCCTCCATAGACACTGCCATTCCTGAATCAACAACAAGCAGAGTGACTGAGAACCTAAGATCTTGGGACGGTTGACAGCCAGCTTTCTACACGATGTGTTTCCACATCTTCGCTAGACTCGCTTTGCGAATCCTCCAACCAGTACTCACCAGCAATAAACTTGCCATGTCCATCATCAGCATCATAGCCCAGACTTTGCATCCAGAAATCGCGAGACATGAGCTCGGCTTCAAGTCTGAGGATGATGGTGCAGAACTTCTTCGTTTCTGGATCCGTGGCTAAGGCGATGCTGTGTTCTTTCGACTCGGCAAGATAGTACTTTGGCATGAAACTCATGACCTTCAAAGTCTTGATCTCTTCCTTAGAAAGAACCGGACGTCCCATCCACCGATCTGGAAAAGGATCCTCAGGTGTACCAAACCACGACGGCTGCTTGTGTAGAAGTCGAGCTTGTTGTCTTTCCAGCTTCTCTCGGTGTCGTTCCTCGCGGACTCGCTTTGCTAAATGGTTTTCTGGATGCAATTTACAACTATGTTCCAGATCGCTGAAACTTCTCTTTCGCTTGTTGCCTGTCCCAACCACGTCTGAGCCCTCACTCAGGTACGCTTTGATTTCCTCAACGCGGCGCTGACGGAGCTTGTCGTTTCGTTCCTTGGGTCCAATTTTGGCTTCGATCATACGGCATCTGTTGCAGTCGAACAAGCGGCAACCAAGTCCGTATGGCAGATCCGGATCTGGTCCATCACAGTGCCCTAGTCGCTCAAAGCGTCGCGCGCGCATGTCATCAAGGGCTCTTTCCTTTCTCTTCTCTTTCTCCATAAATTTTTCCCATTTGCAAGCGCCGCAGGTAGCTACCCCGGTGCAATTCTCGTCGTCCAAACACAGACTCTCCAACTCCGAATTCTTCTGAGCGATACTGGCTCCGGCTGAACGGTTGACTGGACCAGACACGGTAAGTTGAGACCCGGGTCGGTTTTGACACTTAGCACAGCCAAAAGGCATTCCGCAACGCCCGCTGATGCATGATCCTTTCTCGAATCTAGAGACGTTGTCCTCCATATCGTGGAGGTGTTGACGGCAGCTAGAACACGTAATAATCTCGCTGGCATTGTTGTGTATGGATCCGCCACAGTCAGTCCGTTTGCCAGCCGAAAGAGCTTCCAGGGACTCGGTCACCATCGCGGTACCGCATGAAGAGCAAGCCGCGCCCAAGCACTTTCCGTCTTTGAGTTTTTGTTTTGTTTTGACCCATTCGGCAGCATCTGGTTGCTCGTTTTGTAGCCTTTGAAGAAGCCTGTCGAGGTACTCGTTGTGAACGACATTACCCATATCAGTCAGGACTTCTCTAAGTTCAGTGGCATTGCCTCTGGGTCGAAGAGGCCTTGGGACTCCATTAGGTTTACCTATCGAAACTTTGGAATCGTGGACGTGGTTCTCACACCGCAAACACTTCGAGAGATCTCCACAGGACCCATCGACACAGCTTTCTCCTTCTCTTCGTTGTATGTAGGCAGCTTCGAGCTTCAGAAGTTCCTCGCGACAATAAGCACAGTTGTTGAAATCCTTGCAAGTGTCGTCGGAGCACTTCCTACCGAAACCGAGGAAATCGCACAGAGCGAAGGATAAGTCTCCCATGCCACAGAGAGGACAAGTTCGTTCGAGGCATTTCCCCCGGTCAAGGGCCCGCTGGTCATCATACGGGCCCCAGCCATAGCTTCTCCTTCCGTAGCTTGAGGTCTGCATTTCTTTTTCCTTTTTGCGAACATTTCTGTCGTGAAGTAGCTTGCGCAACATCTTCACGATAATTCTTGGATCGGATTCTTTCATCTGCTCCAAGAAGTTTTCAGGCAAGGGTTCGGGGTCCTCATGGCGTATATGCTCTGGCGATGACGACGTGGGAAAAATATCACTGTCTTGGAGTCGCCGGACCAAGATGGCTTTACTACCAGAATAGGGTAGCGTCCGAGCCCTCAGCTGCGCCTGGAGCTCAGCATTTTTCCACTTGATGTACTCAATCATGATGAGTGGTCTTGTCTTTGCAGCGTCTGATTGTACTGCGCTGGTCAGTATGGTGCTGCGGAACGCTTCGGAGATGGAGCTCACGAGGTGAGTGGTATTGGTTCTGATTGCAGAGAGGACAGGAAAAGCCTGCAGACTTTGTCAGTGTCGTATATCATTCAAAAGACGAGAAGCTCAAGTATGCGCGTTTTATTGCTCAGTAGCGTGCACACGACGCGCTGAGATTGTCCGGGTAACCAGCCAATATCGGCGTGCGGGACCAGACTTTGCCATTGACAGCGTGGACGCAAAGACGGCTCGGCGATCTTGAAGCTTGGCCTTCAGTGCGTGAGGAACTTCTCGTGTCTCGAATAGAAGTAAACTTGTATAATCTCCCGGGAGAACTGAGCATATTCAACCATGCAGGGATGGTGTGGTATGATGCAAGCAGTGATCGAGGGAAATCACGGTCGGATCGTGGAGGCAAGTCTTATGACTTCAAGTCGAGCTTCGCATAGTAGCTCGATCATTCGATTTCTGTGGGCACAGAATGGGCCAGGCGACAAGTTGCTCCATGCTGGAAAAATAATCCGTTACGATACGCTGCGAGATTGAGTTGTAGTGTCGTAGTGGCATGTTGTCTGGACTGGCCAGGGTGCGACCAAGAAACCATGTAGATCATAAGTTAAAGTGTAGTTCAGCATATGCCAACCTGATACTCATGTGGAGCGTGATGACAGGTCGCGAGCAGATCTGGCTCCAGCAAGTCGGAATTATTTCGACATCTGCATCGCATGAGTAGTGTGACCGGCTGGAACGGTTTGTAATGCGCAGTATTGTATCGGGGTCAATCGTGGATGGATCACGATCAATCCAGGATTGAACCAAGGTCGAAGCATGCTCAAACCATGGTCGAACGGTAGTAGAAGCATGCCCTCACCATGCTTTAACCATGCTAGAACTATGTTAGGTCCAGAGTGATCTCGAAATGATATCTTGACGATATTATAACGATATTCTGACAATATTGCAATCATATTGCGATGTCTTTAGTATTGCCTACTAGTGGAAGGACCACTCTACTAATGCAGAGTGAAGATGATATCGTGGATGTATGCGAAATACATTTCAAAGATGTTTCAAAGATGTTTGGACCATATTTGAACCATGTTTTGACATTGTTTTGACATTGTTTTGACACTGTTCTAACATTGTTCGAATATTGTCCAAACATTTGACAACCGCTTGACAACCGCTTGAACATGCCGTGAAGTCGTCTGGGACGGGGATGTAATGCTTGCGCGATTGTGATGTTTGATTGGCCAGAACTTGAGCTAATGCGATACAAAACGCCTGACGCTCTGTGTCCCAACCGCCCAAGAGGCTTTCGTTGGATAAGATGTCTTGTGCTTCCTGATGGAACGACATATGGACGTGTTGCGCGTCGGGGAGAAACGGATGGTCTTCGTACGATGGGACTCTGCAGATCGTTTTTAGAATCGATTGGGTGAGTTGTGATACGAGTAGAGTACATATATCCTCCTAATGTGCAAAGGTTTGCAACGTGTGTAGCTACGAAACTGCATCGGCTGCGATACATCTAGGGCTCTCCTTGGATATGTTGTGGATCCTGAAACCACTGTGCATTTTTGTAGTGAGAAGCTGGCAAGATTTACAAAGCGTAGTATGGGTGGATGATTGACTACAACTGCGCTGTGTTATGAAGCCTGTTGCGTTCTATGGACTCTCTTCCCCATGTACGGATATAGACCGCCGACATCCGAAGCACAGAAAAAAATTCATGACTAGGGCGTGAAAGATAACAAAAGGCGTAAGGCGTGTGTATACAAAGACGTGTGTTTTTAGATAAGAAAATGTATGTAGAGACCAATGCCTGGTCGAGGTTCCGGATGTCGGGCTAGATACCAAGCACCATTGACTCATTGTGCTTCTGATTCACGACGCTCCTGTATCGGCGGCGAAAGGCGTTGTCTATACAAATACCTTGTACAACCCCACAGTCTTCTCTCGACATCACTTTTTATCGACACAAGATACTATTTCAATTGGCGCTCAATCATATAAGAAAACTTCTGCCAAGCCAAACAACATCCAAACTTCACCCCGTCACTTTCCATTATCCCGGACACGACACCTTTCGAAAGCTCACCACACACCGCCAACATGGGCGCTACAGACATGACACCTCCTGCTTCTGGCACTGCCACTCCCACGGCTAAGTCATTGACCAAGGCCGGCATTGCACACAACCTGGAATCCAACGCGAAAACCGCACACCTCGATGCCTCAAAGTTGAAGATCTCTTTGACCAGTGCACCCAGAGATCCTCCTGCTGCCGGCAGTGAGGAGCTCAAGAAGATGCGCACCTGTACGGACCACATGGTGACTGCTCGCTGGACTTTAGAGGATGGATGGGAGGCTCCCGAGCTCAAGGCATACGGCCCCTTGAGCATCATGCCCACTGCTTCCGTTCTTCACTACGCCACTGAATGCTTTGAAGGGCTTAAGCTCTATCGTGGAGAGGATGATAAGTTGCGTTTGTTCCGTGTTCGTCGTAATTGCGAGCGTCTGCGCAGAAGTGCTGCCCGCATCTCTCTCCCTGACTTCTCTGCCGAGCAATTGGAGATTCTCATCAAGAAGCTCTGTGCTACTGATGGTCCCAAGTGGCTGCCCAACAAGGGCGGTTTCCTCTACTTGCGTCCCACTTTCATCGGCACAGACCCCGGTCTCGGTGTTCAGGTCCCTAAGGAGGCCCTGCTCTACGTGATCATTGCTGTCTTCCCCGACTGGTCAGATCCTCGCAACTTGCCTGCCCCTTCTGCTGTCAACCCAGATCTCAGCGAGGCTGTCACCAAGGCACAGGGCCTGAAGCTTCTTGCAAGCAAGGAGGACTCCATCCGCGCATGGCCCGGCGGCTTCGGTTATGCAAAGCTCGGTGCCAACTACGGTCCTTCTCTCGTCGGACAAGGCGAGGCTCGCGCTCGTGGCTACGATCAGATCCTGTGGCTGTTTGGCAACAACGCCAGCGTCACCGAGGCCGGCGCCAGTAACTTCTTCGTCGTCTGGAAGACCAAGGAAGGTCAGCAGCAGCTCATCACCGCACCTCTCGAAGACAACCTGATCCTCGAGGGTGTCACTCGCGCTAGTGTCCTCCAAATCGCACAGGAGCGTCTGTCCGCCGAGAACGCTTCCAAGTATGGCGCTGAGAGCCTCGAGGTTATCGAGCGCAAGTTCACCATGCAAGAGATCCTTGAAGCCTACGAGGACGGCCGTCTCGTTGAGGCCTTTGCCGCCGGCACTGCCTTCTTCGTTGCCCCCGTCGGTCTCATCGGCTGGAAGCAGCATGAGCTCGAGATCCCTCTTGCCGAGGGCAAGACCGGTGTCTATGCCAAGCTCGTTCGTGGCTGGCTCTCAGACATCATGTACGGCAAGGAGCAGCACGAGTGGGGTGTCATCGTCGACGAGGCTTAGTCTGCCCATGATGGAACCCACACACGTTCATTCTTCGTATCTGCGTTGTTCGAGGTCGTCCTCGCTTTGCCAATTGTTGTTGCGATCGAGCTCAAGTTCGGCATTCATCACTGTCTCGTAGCATTTTCCGGTGTGGACTTTGCTGAGTTGGGACTGCTTCATGGTATCACCATCTCTTTGATGGTTTCTATATCGGCGCTCTGTTGGGCCGTCTTTCACATCGAGACGTTCTCCTCTGTCAAGGGCTGGTTATCGTTCTTACAAGTTTGTGGAGATGATCAGGTGCAATTGGAATATGGAGTTATAAAGGGCATGGCTTGCAGGGCAAAGGAGGTTTTGCAGGAGACGAAACAATGTTTGACGAACAGGAGGAAAATGCTTGCTTGCTTTAGACAAAAGTATCGTCAAGAGGAGACTTGCTAGCTATGAATAATCACCTCCTTCTATGCATAATGTTCCATTGGCTGTCCCCATGCATCGTCAATCATACTCTCTTCGAGCAGTTCATCTTCAATGCGTCCCAATTCCATCTTTTCCAGCTCTTTGGCGAAGAAATCTTGCTCTTCCACCACCAACTTCTTCTCCACACCCATTTTGTCAGGATAGTTACGCACATTCCACCAGTGAGTAAGACTGCGCAGTGATTGTTCAAGAGGCAGGGCTTCCTCCACGGTGCCGTCCACATCTCCAGGACCAGCGCCGCCCATGCCGCCACCGCCGCCAGATAGCCAATCATCGCGCAACTCGGAAGGTACGCTGAGCCAAACCGCCGTGATGATCTTCATGTTGCTCTGACGCCATTTGCGGCCGCAGTAGGGCACTTGAGTCTTGAAGAGCTTAAGCGTGTAGTACCTCATCATGTCAACAGGCACTCGTAGCGACTTCTTCAGCACGTTGGACGACTTATAGGACACCAAGAGCAGAGAACGATGCGCTTTGCGGCGAGTGATCTTCTGTAACACGCGCAAGTAGTTGATGTAGGTGAAAGTGTTTCGGTAGGAATATGATTGGATGGGCGCAGGTGGAGGCGCTTGAGTCAGGTATCCAAGTTCATCGACCTCTGGTGGGTGAGTGGTGTAGTCCGGTGGGACTGAGCTGGCCGAAACTTCCGAAATCGCTTCCGACTCTCTGCGGAACTTGATAGGCGGAGGCATTGCCTCGTCTTCGGACTCTACTGCTTCGTCGATCGCCACAAAGTCGGGCAAGATTGGGTTTCTCGAGTTTGCGCGACAGAAGTTGAAGAAATCGAGTTCCGGTCTGTCGAGCATGAAGTGGCAGGCGCGGCCGATGTCTTGCCATTGCCATATCCGTAGCACTGCGATCATGTACCCCGAATCTAGAAGCAACTGGTTGAGATATTCAAAGCGAAGAATGTGCGATAGCTTGAACCATTTTAGCAACAGCAGCAAGATAGACGACACAGCTTTGCCGGTAATTTCTGTCGATCGAGAAGCATCAACCTGTTCCGCAGATATCGATATGCCATCAGGAACATGACCGTTCTCGAAAGCCTGGGCTTGTGGATTGGCTGTTGTATCTGCATAGACTCTCGCCATGCCTTTCAGCAGCACAAAGACAACAGACTGCATCTGTGGCAAAACATCGCGATAGAAATTTGCGACCGCTTCCAAGATTTTGTCGTTCTCTGACAGCGGTTCTTGGTTCTTTGGCTGTTCTGTCTCTTCCGCCGCATCTTCATGCTCGGTTGTGGAAAAGCCGTTTTCTTGGGTTTCGTAAAGATCGAGCTTCTCTACGTCAAAATCGGCGGACCACCCTCTCTCAAACTTCATGTAGTCAATTCTGGTATCCCAAAGCTGCTTCATTGCTCTAGTGGCCCTCATGCGTTTGGAGAATAAGTCGGCGGCTTCAAGAATGGAAGCTGGAACATCACTTCCTCTCCATTTCCTGCCTGCAAGAGCGTCTTGCAACTCCGTAGAACCTTTGCCACCTAGATCATTACTTGATTGATCTAGCGGTGGATAGAGGAAAGGGAACATCTGGTTGGTCTGGTAATTCTGTTTCTTGGTACCTTTACCTCCTGGACCAGCTGGGGAAGGCGGAGGCGACGGTGCTGGAGTGGCGATATGCACCGCTTGATGCAAGATGGAAGAGCCGTGGACACCGGTTCCTGTCGATGCGGTATGGTCATTACTGTCGATTTTTGTCTGTCTGTGACGAAGCGGAGGCAAGATGGTGTTATTCTCAGGCTCGAATGCAAACAATGGAGGCGGTGGTTGATAGGCAGGATACTTTGAGGTAATCTCTTGTCTGAAGAGATGGTAGTCTAGTGGGGAAGCGGTGATAAGCGGATGGCCGCGCTCGTCTTTCTCGCCGACATTCTCTTGGAACGAAGACTTGACCTTGTCGGCTGTCTCGACGCCACCGAAAGAGATCAAGATGGTCTTCCATAGCAACAGGAAAACTTTTGTTTGTGGGACAGGAGCGAATTCGTCCCATCTCATCTGGGCGATCATGTTCGTACATGTGATCAACAGATCAGGTTTGATCAAGGCAAGCTCTCTGTGCAACACATGGGCGTCGGGCGTACCCTCAGAGATGCGGCTCAGCTCGACAAACAGATAGATGAGAGTCAGGGTGCACCAGACATCGATGCTCTCATCACCCTCAGCGTACTTTGAGTTAGAGGTATCCTCATTCTGAGCCGAAGCAGTAAGGTCTCTCTCGCAAACAGACTTCATGAGATCGTAGACCAACGGTACAGCGCCTTGCTGTGAGAGCATGCAGAGAGTGTTAATCATTATCTGCATCTGAAATGTTGCACCAGCATAATTCGGGAGCCCAGCCGTGACCTGTGGTTGATTGGAGCCAAGAACAGCAAAGAAGGGGTTGGGAGTCTCTCTGCCAGCAGTTTCTTCCCATGTGCCCAGAGAGATATAGGTCAAGACTTGGAGAGCTTGGTTCTTCTGGTGGGGAGTGCCAAGTTGCAAGTCGTGTAGCAGATTGGCAACAAATTCCATGCCCAATTGAGGTGAGGCGGTCCAGTCCGGGACAGGCTCTTGAGCAGTGTGTGCCTTCCATGCATGGTCAAAGGCAGCATTGATCTGGCGCAGTTTGGACCTCTCTTTCTCGCTGTATGTAAACCATTCTTCCAGCTCGACAGGAAAGGATTGCGAGTCGTGGTACTCAAAGTCGTAGACGGACGAGAAGGGAACAGGCTGCTGGAGGTGGGCCTGCAGGACGGGGAAACCAGCGCGGAGGTTCTTGAGCTGGGCAAGTGTCAGAGAGTCGGGAGGGTCCTGGCTGGGATCCAGGTCAGGCACGGCGGGTGGAGGCTGCTTTGGCGGCGGCGCTGACGAGTCGCGTTTCAACAGCGGTCGCTTAGATGCGTCGTTGTCGTTCGACTGCCGGTCTGCCGGAGGGACGATAGGAGCATTGTCGAGGTTCAGGCTCGCAGCGGTATCCTTAGCGGGCGTGATTATGCTGTCGCTCTCTTCTTCAGGAGCCTTGACCTGAGGGTTTTCGACCTCGTCCATAGTGGTTGATGATTAGATTATGCGCTTCGTTCCAGATCGTGTGGGTCATGAGGTCGTAGCCATGGTCTGAAGCAGTCTCTGGCGATCGGTGCAACGTCCTTGCTGGCAACAAGGCGCGTTTGTTGTGTCTAGAGTGTTGGTCTTTCACATGCACACCTTCTGTGGCTGCAAACTGTGGCTGCAGGCTGTGGCTGAATCGGTCCATCGCTCTTGCCCAAATGTTGAAACAAACTGTCCAAAGTCCGTCATCTTTCCTCCGCTTTTCCCACAGCCTAGCAACCACCGCTGTCTGACACCATGGTCAATGTGGCCAATTCCCTTTGTGATTTCTATCTGCCGCTGCATGCCGTCCAACCGATCCATCAGATCCCTGACACCTGCCTTGACGTGCAGACATCGGGTCGAGCCTCAATCTCATCGTCCGAACCACCTCCCTCGTCTAATGAACTTGAAACAGAGACCCGCCGCCTGTGCAAACTCCTCTGCATTAGACCCAATGTACCCATAGCCGCGTACCTCATCCCGTCCCTGTCCATGACTTCCTCAGCCAAGTATAAAACATCCTCTCAGGTTGGTCATTGAAGCCTTGTTCTCTCCCACCGCACCTCATTCTCTTCATCCACTCTCTCTTTGATACATTCAAAACACAGACAGCAGGTTCTGTCATATCATTCATTTCAAGATGCTCTTCTCCATCTCTACCCTCGCCGCCATCTCGGCCTTTGCCTCTGCTGCTCTTGGTGCTGCTCTGCCCGTCTCAGCCAACCCCAACAGTATCGCCAAGCGCGCTCTGTCTGGCCAGGCCACTTTCTACGGTGGTAACACCTCAGGTGGACAGTGCTCCTTCACTCAGTACACTCTTCCCTCTGGAGTGTACGGAACTGCTCTCTCTGACTCCAACTGGAGCAATGCATATGAATGCGGAGCCTGTGTCGCCGTGACTGGACCTAACGGCAAGACCATCACCGCAATGGTCACCGATCAGTGTCCCGGATGTGGTACCAACCACCTCGATCTCTACGAGGACGCTTTCCCCAACTTGGCCCCGAAGAGCGCTGGTGTCATTAACGTCAGCTGGAACTACGTCGCTTGCCCTATCACCACTCCTCTTTCCATCCATATGAAGTCAGGTGTCTCTCAGTACTGGTTCTCTGCTCAAGTCGTCAACGCCAAGCTCCGCACCTCCAAGCTCGAGGTCAGCATTGACTCCGGCAAGACCTGGAAGGCTGCTACCAGAACCACCTACAACTTCTTTGAAATCTCGAGTGGCTCTGGAGCATCGACGGCATGGATCAGAGTCACCAGTGAAAAGGGCGACACCGTCGTTGTCAAGAACGTCTCCCAGACCGGTGATGTCAGAGTCACTGCCACTGCCAACTACGCCTAAATGGCTTCTAGACCGCGCGAGTCTCATTCAGTTATTTCCCGACTCGCTTCGTAGTATGATAGCAATTTAGACAGTTTGGCGATGAACAAAAAAGCTTCCTTTGAGCACAACCTCAATTATCAACGTCTGTTGGATTTGACAAATGATCTACCGTGTATAACACTTCGGTCCGATAGTACTACATGCTCCTTGCTTCTCAATTTTGTGTTTGATGTGCGTAATTCTTCTTTCGTTGAGAACTTCAGCAAAATCTATACCAATAGCCATACCCAGTGGACCAAGTGGCTAACGCGACACGTATCGAAACCAAGTTGGGGGAACCCAGATTGAGAGAAATCAGGGTGAGAGACACCATGGTAGTCCCATAGAGCTAGGTCTTCATGCCCACCGGTGCTTTTCTCTTTTCCCTACGCTCCATACATCCATATAGAACAACTTCAAGGCAAGCACTCACATCTCAAGCTCAGAAGTCGTCTTGATATCATGTAATCCTGGAGCGTCTTGAGCGTCGAATTGGCATCCAAATTGACTGCCCGGTATCATTTCCTCATGATGGCGTGATTGCAACCTCCTGTTCCGGATAATATGTGGTGTACTTCGTAGACCAGGCTTCGTGAGCCGGGTACACCGAGGAGCCAGAGGTAATCGAAGGTATGTTCGTGAATAGCGGTGACATACTCTTGTCCATGCGTAGCAGATTCGATCAAATCTCGGTGGATGGATCATTTGAACAAATCAACGCCAGTAGTGCTTGAGTGCAGACCAGCACCCCAGGATCCAGAGTTTTTTACTCTCCAACCTTCGCCAGCTTTACCAACCCAGCCGCCAATAGCTATCACGACAGCACTAGAGTCCTCATTGGGCACGCGAACGTAGACGTCGTTGCCAGACAGCTTGAGAATATCGATGGGTATGGCGGCTCCATGCAGACCGAGAAACTGAGATAGAGCAGCACGGAGGTGCAGGTGTGCAGTCAAGGCGTCCAATTGATGATTTGGCGAATTTGTGATTAGGGAGAGATGAAGGTAGGACCATTGTGGGTTGCGAATGGTGAATTGAGTAACCGTCGACGATGTCTTTTCAGAGCGCTTTCGTTTCACTGCAGTGTGAGAATCTACGTCGGTCATTTCGACGTTCGGCGAGACCTCTGGCTCTTTTTCGTTCGACATGAGGGTGATTCCTTCTTTGTTAAATTGGGAGTCGGATGTGTGGTGGATTTGCATGTGAAGAGATGCAAACCACGCCAAGGAATTGGATCCAGTTGCATCATCTTTGATACACTCGCCTTTGTCCTTCTTGACTCCTCACGTTTACATGTCGAAACCGCCAACATGACGACGCCTTCGTCGCAAGCGCTAGCTAAGCGCAATGCCGACACTCAACTCATGCCGCCTCCGCCGCCGACCAAGCGCATCAAACGCCCGTCCCAAGTAATCGACGAGGATGTCTACACCGACGCACTTTCGCACATCATCGCCCGCGACTACTTTCCTGGATTACTCGAGAGTCAAGCACAGCAGGAGTACCTGGAGGCCTTGGACTCGAACAATAACGACTGGATCCGAGATGCTGGCCGCAAACTACACCAAGCCATGACTCCCGGTCCCCGAGCGAGGAGAGGCACCTCTCTGGCACCTTCGGCAACTCCGCGTGGCTGGCAGGGTGCTACCCCGATGAGGACGCCGCCCGTCGCTCCTTCAGTGGCTTCTAGTAGTGCCGAATCCTCGAAGCCGCCGATAGACACTTCGCTCTCACTAGGCGCATTCCAAGCCAAATACACGTCTGAAGACAATGAATCTTTCAACTCCCTGCTTGACCGTCAAAACCAGAAGGGTGCTGAAAAGTACGCTTTCTTTTACAACGGGAACAAGCTGCCGTCTAAGCAACAGCTGGCCCAGCAGAAGCTTCTCACGAGTGCGCCCTCATCATCAACGGCCCTCGTAACTCGCCCTTCGCAAGACCTCGACGATCGCTCTGCTTCTTTTGACTCCTTTCCGAGCCGCCAAGGGCCGCGTAACACTTTGATGTTTGCGCCAGAGGGCGTCGAGGACACACACGAGACACAGTTCGATCGTGCTCAAGCCGCCTCGGTCGCTCCTCCTAAATCTGTCTCCTACGCCTCCACACGCATGCCCTTGGCTCTCTCGGACGAATCATCTATCCCGCCTTCACCTTCCATGTCTGCGATTGATGCTGCCATTGCTGGTCGGCCACGCCCGTCTTCAACAGATGCAGGTTATTCCGGCGCCGAGACACCTCGGGTCAAAGGGTACGCATTTGTCGACGCCGAACCGCTACCCCATGAGATCGATCCTCCAAAAGGCATTCCTGTGTCGGACGCCGAAGCAGATGCGGAAGAACGTGCATCTGCAATGGCTCTGTTACCTGCAGCTGATCCTGAAGCTGCCAACAATCCTTTCAAGTTGCAAGCTCAAAGCAAGCGAGAGGAGATACATCACAGACTCGTCGAAAAGTCAAACATGCAAAGGAGGAAGCCTACAGCCGGAGGCAGGTTAGGTGCATTAAAGGGACAGGACGGACGGACGCCGACACCCAAGTTCACGAGCAGTCCCGCAATAGGTCGCCAAACACCCGGAGCAAACATGACACCGGCCGCACGTCTATTGGCTTCGAGGATAGGAGGTCGTACACCTGGAAGAACCGACACACTCTTTGGTAGCCAACAAACTGGCGACAGATCTAGTCGGGTTTGGACTCCAACACCGCGAGTCAGAAAGTCGGCGGGATGAATTTACGAATCACGAATTATGAACAAGACATAGAAGAAGTCGGTATACATTGTAATAGAAGTGCCTATAGTGGCATGACAGGACGAACTAAATGTTTGACCGTCCAACAAGCCATACTTTTTGAGTTTCCCGGTTGAGTTTTCCGTCGGTAAAGTTTGGCGATCATTTGTATCATCCTTCGTGAATCGTGAGCTGTAAAGCACCGCCGCTCCTACTGTTTCTCCAGTCATGAGACTCTGTGTGTACGTAAAAGTAACCGGAAGCTGATGTTTGTTGCTAGTCTACTCGTACGATGCTCCGACCTCAAGGACGCTCGTCGGTTGAGCCTTCCTTAGCGGGCAAGGGCTGAGGGGTCCGGATCTGATAAGGGTCCGCCTATCGCTGCGGTCGCGGCGAAGACTGAGTCGAGCGACAGATACCAGAGTGTGGTACAATAACTGCAGGGTCCTCTGTTCCTTCCCTCCTTCTTCTACCTCGCTCCTTTGCCTTTTATCTCTGTTTGTCCTTTGACCGCTGCCGTTCGACAATTTGTTCGAGTTCGAGATAGCACCCCCACTTCGACTCCGCAGCTTCCCCACAATTGACAGGGCGAATAAACAGAACACTCGAGTCCGACGAGTCGATTGAAACCTGTCTTGTTGATCAATCGCTCAGCACACAATGGCTTCCGTCCTTCGTAGTACGAGCCGTCTGACGGCTCCCTCGCTCCGTCGTGCTGCTATTCGTCCTACACTCCGAGCTACAAGCCGTGCTCTGGCTACTCAGACAGTATGATCAATTTCCATACCTCATCTACTCAGAAATTAACCAGTCATGTTCCAGGACCGCAAGCAAGCCACGGCAGCAGCGGCAACCGCATCAGTACCAGATGCCTTCAACCAACCCTTCTTCCCCGACGAGCCTCAGGGCCCTATGGTGCGGACCGCCATTCCTGGACCTAAGAGCAAGGAAGCAATCAGACAATTGGACAAGGTCTTTGACACACGCAGTCTAAACATGATGGGCAACTACCAGGACAGCTTCGGCAACTACATCGCGGATCTCGACGGCAATGTCTTGCTCGATGTCTATGCTCAAATTGCTTCCATCCCTGTTGGCTACTCGAACCCTTCGCTATTGTTGGCCGCAACATCAAAGGACATGGCTTCGGCCATCATCAACAGGCCTGCTTTGGGAAACTTCCCTCAGCATGATTGGGCCAACATTCTCGAAACTGGTATTCTGCGGGTCGCTCCCAAGGGTTGCAACCAAGTCTTTACCGGTCAGTCAGGCAGCGATGCCAACGAGCTGGCTTTCAAGGCTGCCTTCATGTGGAAGAGAGGTCAGCAACGTGGTGGCCCCGATGTCGATTTCACCGAGGAAGAGATGCAATCGTCCATGAACAACCAAGCCCCTGGCGCCCCCCAGCTTAGTATCATGTCCTTCAAGTCTGGCTTCCACGGCCGCATGTTTGGTTCTCTCTCGACTACTCGCAGCAAACCTATCCACAAGCTCGATATTCCCGCCTTCGACTGGCCTCAAGCACCATTCCCTATGCTCAAGTATCCCCTCGAGCAATTTGCCGAGGAGAACGCTCAAGAGGAGGCCCGCTGTCTCGAGGAGACTGAGCGTCTGATCAAGTCGTGGCACCTGCCTCCGGCTGCTATCATCATCGAACCCGTCCAGTCTGAGGGCGGTGACAACCACGCCTCGCCAGCCTTCTTCCGTGGACTTCGCGAAATCACACGTAGAAACGATGTCCTGATGATTGTCGACGAAGTTCAGACTGGTGTTGGCGCAACTGGAAAGTTCTGGGCCCACGATCATTGGAACCTCGAAGACCCCCCAGACATGGTGACATTCAGCAAGAAGGCACAAACCGCTGGTTACTACTTCGGCAATGATGAGTTGAGACCCAACAAGCCATACCGCCAATTCAACACCTGGATGGGTGACCCGGCTCGTGCCATCCTCTTCCGTGCCATTATCAACGAGATTGAACGTCTCAATCTGGTCCAGAACACCGCCGAAACTGGTGACTACCTTTACGCTGGTCTTGAACGCTTGGCTCAAAAGTATCCCGATGAGATTCAGAACCTTCGTGGAAAGGGTCAGGGTACATTCATTGCTTGGGACTCACCACGCCGTGAAGAATTCCTTGCCAAGGCAAAGGGCGTTGGTACGTATTGAACTTACATCATTTTCCTCCAGAGACTAGGTATGCTAACACGAAATTTCAGGTATCAACATCGGTGGCAGTGGTGCTCAAGCCATCAGATTGAGACCTATGCTGATTTTCCAGAAGAAGCACGCTGACATTCTGCTCGAGGGTATCGAGAAGGTCTTCCGATCCTGAGGGTTGACATTCTGAGTTGCTTATGGAGAAGCTATGCCGGTCGTCACCAACAAAAGCGGTCGATTTTCGCTCGTGAATACTTCAAATTCGTAGCTTGACATCTAATGATTTAATGAAACAGAGTTATGCCTGCTCTCTACTGTCCAAGATGTCTTGAACTGATGATCGGATCTTGAAACGCCTGCCCCATGCTTGAATCATCTAATATGCTCTGATGTGTATGGCGATTTTTCTGACTCTAATCTGAAAGCTTGTGACCTTTCTTCTTTTGCTGTCTATACTCTCTTTCCCTGGGCGAGCAGATCTGATACTTTGGGTGGTAAGACGAGACTGCTTCGATCGTTGCGCTTGAAGAATTCAAGCATCAGGTGTGCTGTCTTCTCCGGTACGTCTTCTTGGATAAAGTGGCCTGCTTCCGGTATGACTGTGAGTTGAAACTTGCCTGAAGAGAATTGGTTAGTCAATAGTTTCTGTAGGTACCAGAGGAGTAATCGAGCGATTTACCTTGCATCTGCCCAACCATCAATTCCTTATCCAATCTATCCGTACCAGCCAATACCAACGCCTTCGCAGCTCTACCCCTCAGGAATAGCCCACTCATACCCGTAAACCACTCTTCCCACCACCTCTGCGTACGCGCTAGATCCGTTCTCCACACCCATCGATCGTCCTTTGGAATCAACAGACTAGGCACACTAGCTTTTGCCGACTCGAGGTCTCTGATGGTGCGACTGCGGATATGCCAGTTTATCGCTTGATCCACTGAAGCGAAAGACGAAGGGCGAGAAGCGAGGTATGTTTTCATGTGTAGCAGGGCTTCGATAGCTGAGCCTTCGACTACATCCAGCACTGCGAAACCCACTAATTGTGCTCCCAGAGTGCCGTTTGCAGCAATGCGAGTCACCACTGCGCCACCAAGGGAATGGCCGATCAAAACTGATGGTGGTAGTGTCTTCCAGCCTTGTCGTTGCTTGACGCCCTCGATCATGGCTAGTGTATCATTCACCAAAGTCTCGATACTAAAGTCCAAAATTTCTTCGTTGCTGGAGGGAGAAGCAGAGACGTAAGACCCATGTTCTCTGGCTTCTAAACTGCAGATACCAGCTCCAGGCATCTCCTTCCTCACCGCCGCAGCAAAACACGCAAAACTCATTCCCGTAGCTCCAGCACCGTGATGACAAATAAACAGTGGTCCTTTACTTGCATCCTTGGGGGGAGTGAGGTAAACATGATATTTGGCATGTTGGGCTGCTGTGTTGACATCCAAGAATAATTCTTGCTCAAAGTATTTGGGCCATGGGTTTGGTGTTGATGTGACTGGGGCAGAAGAATCAGAGGGTCGTAAAGTGTCTATGCTGTCGTTTGTGGATGCTGAGCTGTCCGAGGAGGAAGAGTTGCCTTCGTCTGCTGTGGTCAAGGGCATGGCTGGTGGTCGGAGTTGGGGTCCGTTGTGTTGGTTTTTGATGGTTGGGAGGGCGCGGAGTAGGTCTGACATTTTTTTGTAGGATTTACCAAAGACTTTGAAGTGCTTTGTATTGTTTTTGTGAGAAGCTTCTGGTCTGAGGATGTGAAAGTCGACAATGAGAAATGTGTTGTTGATTCAAGATGAGACGTCATTGGAGGACGAGCTTCATGGTCAGGGTGACCTTTGCTTGGCTTTGGATTCAGCACTCGTCAATCACTCCTTACAGACTAAAACACGTATGTCACGAGATGAACAAAGACTATGATCCAAAGCATGATTCGGAGTGATGGAAGAAATGGAAACATGAATTTGCCCAACAAAAGGGTATATATACAATGACGCGAAGAAGAACAGATGAGAAGCCGGATAATGCAAGAAGAGAAACAAGAAGCAAACACAAAAAGTTTTACCTCTTGCTGCTCTTGCGCATCCTCTTCTCCCTCTCGTACTCCTTTGCCTCGTGACCCTCTTCTCCTTGGATCTCGGCAACCAATCTCTTGTACTTCTTCTCGTACTCTGCATCTCTCTCCTTCTTGTCGCGCAGCTGTTCGCGAGCAATAAAGTTTGCATCCTTGCGCAGCTCGCGCACGGCTCCCTTGCGCTCGCGCTTGTACTCCTTCTTGAGCTTTGCGGCATCGGCGCGTTCGCGATCCGGGTCGTAGTGCTTGTCTGGGTTGAAGTTTTCCTCGAACTTGGGGATCGAAGTGCGGACGGGGAGAGGACGGTGGTGATGGAGTTCGAGGGGGCGGCGGCGTAGACGGGCTTGTGAGAGCATGATGGAGAGATGTTGGGATGATTTCTTTTGTCCCTTGAGGGCTTGGAGGGATGAGAGGGCGGCTGGGGAGAAGATTTGGCCGAATGCTGATTTTGCGCTCCAGAGGTCGGCCATGGCGAGGATGTTGTTGACGTGTGGTTGCAATTCCTTCTCGCTGGGTTGAGGACGGAGTTGCAGAGCCTTGACGGTGTAGCGAACAGCCTCAGGGATGTAACGCTTGGATAGTGATTGGTACTTGATGCAGAGAGCGACAATGAATGCACCGGTAGCCAAGTTAGACGGCGCAGGAGGAGTCATCTCCAACCATCGTCCCATCAAAGTGATTGCAGGAGTGACTACCTGGTGGAAGTGGTCTGATGTAGGGTAGATGGTGCTGACTGCAGTCAGAATGACCAAGTCACCAGCAGTAAAGACACCGCTCTCGTGCATGGCAGACATGTGTGTACGGAAAGCCTTGCCGATGGTGCCGGGATACGTCCTTGATAAAGAGTGCAAGTGGCGGATGAGGGTCTCAATGACAGTAAAGGATTGCTTCTCCTTGGCCATATATGAGATGTGGTCAACAAGAGCAACAGAGAAGTCTGCAAGCTTCTGCTTGTTATCTGCTGTCAGCGAAGGGTGGTAGAGAGCACGAATGCGCTGAACGGCGACTGGGATGTCCTCGACAGCCATCTTTCCGAAGATGGCCAGCAAATCTTCGTGGGAACGAGGACACTCGTAAGTGTATGCAAGTCCAGAAGTCGCGACTGGCGCAGCTGCCTTCTTTTCGCTCTTCTC
>Ga0268251_10000156_pt1 | contig 26585 bp, 29 predicted proteins | sample AgamicAsMae_FD_200527 | JGI IMG/M metagenome (GOLD analysis project Ga0268251, IMG submission 200527) | Agave microbial communities from Guanajuato, Mexico - As.Ma.e (v2) (version 2) | ecosystem: Host-associated > Plants > Phyllosphere > Phylloplane/Leaf | place: Guanajuato, Mexico | collected...
GGATATAGGAACTCGAGTGCTGCTGAGAGTTGATGTCAAATTTTGAGCCTCATAAAAGACTCAGGAGCGTTCGTCGCTTCGTCGTTGACATCTGAGGCCGATTCAAGGTTCGGATCTGGTTGGCTCCACTTCGATCGACAGCCGCACGCTGGTCACCGATGCGATCAAATTGGTGCACGACTCATCATCGCACCCCTGTACAATTTCTGTAAACCCTCTGCGCTGCTGGGTGAACTTCTGTCATCGTGAGTTCATGACGTGAAGGCTTACCAGGCCCTGGCGCTGTCCAGATGTATTTGTTCCACCCGCCTCTCTTGCTTTTCTCGGTGGAGTTTGGTGAAGTCTTGCTCAATAATCCCAATAATCAACAATGGCTCCATATCTGGGCCTAAAGGGCTCAAGCCTTCGAGCTGCTATTGCATTGGCAGCTGGACTTTGCTTTGTCGCCTTCGGTTACGGTCAAAGCGATTTCGGAGGTCTTCTCACAGTCTCGACATTTAGAGAGAGATTTCCTCAGATCGATACTGTTGGACATCCTACTAGCAGCCATGTCGCAGTCATCCAAGGAATCACAAACGCGACATGGAATATCGGAGTATGAAATATAAAATTTGCCACTTGACTGATAGATACTGATTTGAATACCATAGTGCTTTGCAAGCGCCATCATCGCTGTATTCCTCGGCAATTTTCTTGGTCGTCGACAGATGATCATGCTCGGACTGGTAATCATGGCACTTGGAAAGGTGATCCAAGCCTCGTCCTACTCGTATGGTCAATTGATTGCTGGAAGATTCGTTGCTGGATTCGGAAATGGCTTCAACACTGCAGCTGTGCCAGCGTGGCAAGCAGAATCAACTCGTGCCCACAGGCGTGGTACCATGCTCATGGTCTCTTCTGGAGCTTGTATCGCCTTTGGTGTCGCCGTAGCCTATTGGGTTGACTTCGCTTTCGCATGGCTTGCTCCAAGTTCGGCCTCGTGGAGAATCGCCACCGCATTCCAGATCGTACCAGCCATGTTGGCATTCATGCTTATCATCTTCCTTCCCGAATCACCTCGATGGCTCATCCTCACTGGTAGAGAGGAAGGAGCATTGAGCGTCCTTTCGGCCCTGTCAGACACAACGCCCGACGATGAGGAAGTCCGCCAGGAGTTTCTTCAGATCAAGGATGCCATCCTTGAGATGGCTCGTGGCGGCTTCTCGTCTGCCTTCTCGATGAACGAGTATAGATATCTGCATCGCACCATCCTCGCGTTTATGCTCCAGGTCATGCAGCAGTGGACGGGTATCAATCTGTTTACCCAATACCTCGCTCTCATCTTCAACACGCAAACAGGCTACAACCCATGGGTGGCCAGACTACTCGCAGGTTGCAGTGCAACTGAACTATTCATAGCCTCATTCGTCACTGTCATTGGCATTGATCGTTTCTGGGGCAGACGAGCTCTGTCTATGTTTGGTGCTGTCGGCATGTCCATCTCGCTCATCATTCTCACGGTAATGAGCTATCTCGACAACCGCAGCACACATATAGTCATGGTCGTTTTCATCTTTGTCTACAACACCTTCTTCGCCATTGGCTGGCAAGGAATGTCATGGCTATGGGCTGTTGAGTTGACACCCCTGGCTATCAGAGGGCCGACCAATGCCATGTCGACTGCTGGAAACTGGCTCAGCAACTTCATCGTCGTGCTCATTGCACCCATCGCTTTCCATCACATTGGCTACCGGACCTATATCATCTTTGCAGTCATCAATGCTGCTATAGTTCCGGTCGTCTATTTCTTCTACGTAAGTCATTCCATTGCTTTCAAACTGTTCCCAGCAACTGACCATGTACTAGCCCGAGACCGGATGTCGTTGTCTGGAAGAAGTCGACGTCTTGTTCCATCAAGCATCCCAAACCTCGAGCCCTTGGACGAGTGTGGTCAAGGTTGCAAACAAGGAACCTCTGTGGTACGGCAAGGGCGGAGAAAACACCTTCTCGTACGAGCAAAGTGACTGGCACCAGCATCTTGCCGATACTCAAAGAAGTTCCAACGAGCAAAGAACCTCGTCATCCAACGGTAGTCCAGTTGGCATGGAAGAGAAGCAGGAAGTTTAGATTCTGAAATTGCAAGGCGTTTTGGCTGTGCACAATTTGTATCGTGTTTAATATCTAATCATCTATGTATTTTTACAACAAATATATATACATGAACCCTATTACTTGACCCACTGTCTCCAAGCGGCACTTCTAGCTTGGACATAAGTCTTGGACTGAATCGCCTTCCAGATACCAAAGAAGCCAGCCCATGGCCACTTTTCGAGGAACTTCTCAGGAGCAGTTGCCTTTTCCGGTGGTGCCTTGACCTTGTCGTAAACACTTGGCAAGTTGGTGGCGCCGTACTCCTCTCTGAGTTCATCGTACCATTTGCGATCAAACTGCTCCCAGAATTCGGACTCGGTGTAATATGTCTGGGCGTACAGCCATTTCATGCCACCCAACTCGCGCAGCTTGGCCTCCAAATTTCTGTTTGCCTTGACGAACTCGGCACGATTGTTGGGTCCAAAGCCCCAGACACCAATGTTTAGCATTAGTTCTTTGTCTTCTCTGGTGTATGGGTGCATGGTTGGCTGTTGCGTTCTCTTCAACGGGCATAGCCAAAGAGGGAAGATGTCGAGTTCAGATGATGTATAGTCAACGAACTTCTCAGCTGTGGAGTAAGGAAGAGCAAGATCCTGAATGATGCAACGCTTGGACTCGCCAGAAGCATGTAGCGCTGTGTACATCATTCGTGTGTGAGTGAAGTCGTCCAGGAACCAGCGAGTGAACTTGTTGTAAGGGAAGTTGAAGTACTTGAAAGCCATGTCGCCGACCCAGAAACCACCGCGGTCGTAGCGGAAAAGATACTCGGGAAGCGGCACAGCTTCCACGACGGGTTCTGTTCCTGATCTCGATACCTGACCTTGAACGTGTTGATAGAACCAAGGGTCCCAAGCAGAGCTGAAGGTTTGTACGGGTAGATTGGGCGAAGGGGTGTCGGTCATACGACCTGTCACGACAGCTCCTTGGTTCTTGGAAAACATGATGCCGTCAACGTAGTCAAGACTGTGGTCCGAGGTGGCTTTCTCAAGAACCTTGATTGCATCCTGCATATCGGTGACAGGATGATACGTTGTCTCGACAAACTTCTTTGCGGGCTGGAGACGCAGCTCGATCAAGGTAGTAACGCCAAAACTACCCACCGCACCAGCCGCTCCGTAAAACAGATCAGATCTCTCAGTGGGTGAACACTTGACAACTTCACCCGTTGCGAGAATCATTTCGACCGACTCAATGGTGTGGTTGAAGAAGCCGTGCTTGAAACTCGAGCTTTCGCCTGCGGTACCCGCATAGCCACCACCAGCTGTGATTCCAGGAAACTCCATGACTACCGGAGGAACCAGACCATAAGGCAGTGTCGCTTCCACGAGTCTGTCCATTGGTACATTCGGTTCCACATATGCAATCTTCCTGTCGACATCGACCTTTAGCACTTTGTTCAAAGCACTGACGTCGAGCACATGGGGTCCTTTCGATGTCTGGCGGGTGCTATTTGTTGATCCATGAGAAATGCGAAACTTTTGTTTGTTGGAGTGAAACTCGGCAACGCGGGCGGAGAGGTCGTTGATGGCGACATTGTGCTGGTTCAGGAAGTCGTCGTTACCAGAGACGGTTGCGAATCCACGAATTCCGGCTGGAACATTCCGACTGATTGATCGTGGAAGAGACGGAGCATTCAAAATAGTAGTCCGCGGTCGTGTTGCAGCGCTGAAGTTGGATCTGCAGACCACGTTTCTTTGGGCAGTGGCGATTCTGCAGAAAGCGCGGCGTGCCTGCATTCTCTATGCTTGGTCAAACGACACGAAATCGACAACAAGAAATCAAAAAGTACTGCAAACCTCCAAGAATCAACAATTGGAGATAATCATTGAGGTAGGGCACGAGTGGGTATCAAAATTGGCTGGCGACTCTGGAGCACGGACGAAATCTGTTTACATGAACACTCTCTGTTGCCCTCACATACAGAATCATGTGTGCACATTTTTTTACGATCAGGTGTGCTATTATCGGTCTTGGATGGGACATGTGTCGTGCCGGTCATATCTACTTGAGTTCCCATTGGCCGTCTTTCTCGACAATCTCAATGGCTCTGTTCTCGTCCAAACTCCTTCTTCCAGCCTCGAGGATAGCACCAGTTGCAATGGTGTTCTTCAGTGTTGGCAAACCACGCTTGTCAAGGTCATCTAGAGAAGCCTTCCCATCCTTGAGTGCCGTGATGGCATCCACGAACTTCTCGAACGAAACGTAACCATACCCTCCTTGACCAGCAAAGTCGCCCGACTCGTCAGGAGCATACTTCATGTAGAAGCTGGACATGTTTGTTAGCCTCTGTACTGTACAAGTAATGAAAGGGAGCTCAACTTACGGGTTGTACCAGGTCAGACCTGACTCGTCCTCGGTGACGTCGTATCCTCTCTTGGCTTGGTTGACGCGAACCTCACCCTTGCTGGCCATGTAGTGGAAGTATTGGTTGCTGTGGACACCTGCCTTCTGTGGTGCGGTCCAACTGGCTGTGTAAACACCGGTAGCACGTCTTCCACTGCCATCCTTCTTCTCCCAGTCCACGAGGAGGGTGATCGTATCCTCGGTCTCCTCGACGCATCCCAGATCAGTAGCAATACCCTTGCTAGCGCTGCCTGTCACTTTGACGGGCTTGTAATCAGGTACCATGCTCTCGTTGACGTCAATGTGGTGCTGGGAAGATTAGCGTCATGTTTTAGCTTCTGTAGTATCAATGAAGCTTACAGAGTTGAGGTAATATGAGATATCCGACTCCTTGCCAGCCCAAGCCTTGAAAGTTTCGAGTTGTGACTTAGGTTGTGACATGTAACTGTAAAAGTAGTTGAACTCTCCCAGAGTCTTGAGGGCGCGATGGCGAGCATCTGCGTAAGCAGGATCAAATCGCTTGTGGTGCTCAATGTAGACAAAGACGTTGTTCTTCTTGCTAGCCTCGAGCAGCTGTTGGTGCTCTGACAGCAATTTGACGGCAGGCTTGGTGATCATGACATGGATGCCTCTCTCAATGGCGTACATGGCAATGGGAAAATGCGTCGGATCAGGGGTGAAGATGGTAATAGCATCTCCAGGCGAGAGAGCGTCAATGGCCTTCTTGTAGGCTTCGGGATCACGTTGGTCATTGGCTGGGTACGACTCGAAAGATGTGTCGAGGCCGTTGTAGACTTGAGAGATGTTCTTGTTCAAGTGCTCGCCTGTCACCTGTTAGTCGTGTTTTTCCCAAGTCAAGAACTGGACACTTACGGATCGCAGGGAACTTGTTTCCCGAAGTTCCTACCATGCTGAGGTTGCCCACCTTGCCGCGTCGTCTCAAGTCGAAGAGGGTGAGGCCGACGACACCGACCTTCTTGTCAGAGCCTGAGGCACCACCGCCAACAAAACCTGTCGTGTACTCGCCAGTACCGACCATACAAACATTAAGAGGGGCCATGATGTAGGATGAGCTCTCAAGCTGTCGTGATCTCGATCCAATACAGAGAGGAATGTCAGGATACAGAGAAAGAAAGGCAAAGAACAGAGAGCAGAGGTAACGAGGAGAAGAGGGCACAATCAGTCCAAGGATAATTGCATCACCAAGACGGAGGATTACTTGCGCGGACAGACATGGCGGGGTGTAAATTGTGGAGTTGGCGATTGTCCGTTGCCGACACAATTACAATAGATATCGCACGCCATTGGTGGAACATCTCTTTCCTCTGTCAAGAAGCGCCTGTGCACGCCCGTCGGCAACTGACCCAAGACGGTTTTGGTGACAATGGCCCGAGCTGCCCCACGCGCTGTCCTCCGCTCATGGCGGGGGTAAATATCGCGAGGCCTTGGGGACGTGTGCTGATGGATACCATTTATCCGTCTGGTTAAGTACAAGGTTTGCCCAGTGTCATTTCCCTCGCTTTCAATTTCTTCCCCTTTCTCCTTCTGTATATCCTCTTGCGAGACACCACCATCTGAATCTCTATACCACTTCAAGTCCTCCAAAACAAGACACATCTACCAACATGGCCGCCAATGGCAACCTCACCCCTCTGCGTCATGGCATCTACGCCCCCACCATGACCTTCTTCAACCCCGAGACAGAAGATCTTGATATTCCTGTTATCAAGAAGCACGCTGTCAGATTGGCCGAAGCCGGCCTCGTCGGCCTGGTATGCATGGGCAGCAACGGTGAAGCTGTCCACCTCACACGCGAAGAGAAGGTTGCAGTGACAAAAGCAACGAGAGAAGCTCTGGACGACGCCGGTTACAAGAACGTGCCAGTCATTGTTGGTGCTTCAGAGATGAGCATCCGCGGCACTCTCGAGCTCATCAACGAAGTCCACAAGGTCGGCGCCGAGTACGTCCTCCTCGTTCCTCCTTCGTACTACCGCTACGCCATGGACGAGAAGACCATCAAGGAATACTACATCTCTGTCGCAGATGCATCTCCCTGCCCCGTCATTCTCTACAACTACCCTGGTGCCGTCGCTGGCATTGACATGGACTCGGACTTCATGATCGACCTGGCAAAGCACCCCAAGATTGTCGGTGCTAAGTTCACCTGTGGCCAGACCGGCAAGTTGACCCGTGTTGCTCTTGAGACCGACGCTACCTCGACCAAGAGCCAGGGCAGTGGTTGGATGGCTTTCGGTGGTATCGCCGACTTCACCCTCCAGACCGCCGCTTCGGGTGGTAGTGGTATCATTGCCGGCGGTGCCAACGTTATGCCCAAGCTCTGTGTCAAGGTATGGAACCTGTGGACTGAGGGCAAGTACGACGAGGCCGTCGAGCTGCAGAAGATCCTGTCCAAGGGTGACTGGGTGCTCACAAAGTCGGCTATCCCTGGTACCAAGGCTGCCATCGAGATGGAATATGGTTACGGTGGTTTCCCTAGACGCCCTCTACAGAGACTGAGTGAGGAGGCCAGACAGAAGGTCAAGCAGGGCATTGCCGAGGCCATGAAGATTGAGAAGAGTCTGTAGATGATATCCATGCATGTTGGCGTCTGGGTTTATGTATCTCAAAGCAGAATGACTTGTTGATCTATGGCATAATTAGAATAGACGTATCTAATGAACTTACTCAAACGCATATCCTAAAAGTCTTCTATCAAGTGAGACCAAGTCGAAGGTCAGAATCCACAGTACGCAGACAGGTAATTGACATTGGACAGCTAGGACAGCAACAGGACAGACAAGGATGGGTGGACATAACTCATGATTGACCGGATTAAAACGATGAAAGGGTATAGCTGACGGTGTCATGCGTGGTATTCTGCTACCTTAACAAGCATCCCGAACTTTCCCAGCGCCGGGCGCCCCCACGTGACAACACATTTTTTGGAAATGAAGAAGCTGAAAGAGACCAAGACTTTTTATGATTTGGACGCAAATCATCCCTCAGTTAGAATACATTTAGTACTCGGCGGCAGCGACGGGGAACTCGAAGTTGACACCCTTGCCGGTCAGTCTCTTGTAGACCTCAGAGTAGGTGTCGAGGCGGTAGTCAACACCACCACGCTCCTTCTCGTCAAGAACGATCTTGAGGACCTTGGTGCCGTCCTCCTTGGTGCGCATGCGCTTGCCAACAATCTCGACGGGGTAGACGAGGTCGGCAAGGATGGCGTCGTGGACAGCAGTCAGAGTGCGCGAACGAGGGCGCTTCTGGGTCTGGCTGGTGCGCGAGCGGTTGCTGCGCTTGGGGCGGGGCAGAATGCGGCGGGAAGCGACAATGAGGACGTGGCGGTCAGAGAACTTCTTCTCGAGCTCACGGGTCAGACTGAGGTTGTGTTAGTTGACGATAGCAAAAGAGTGGAGACTGTGAATGCTTACCGCTGCTGGACCTTGTGGAAGCCCTGGAGCTGGGGAACGGGGACGAAGATGACAATGGCCTTTCTGCCGTGACCAACCTCGATCTAAAAGAATCCTGGTGTCAGCGAATAGTTCGCTGCCCAGTGCCCACCGCCTCTTCGATTGATCAAGCCTTTGGTCTGATGTGCGTATGTGCCCATGCCGTCTCTTCTGTGTCGAGCCTTCTCAATTTGCTCCTGAAGTTTTGATGATTTTTCTTCACATTCTTCGATGACCCGGCGTTGTCGTTCGTCGAAGCGATGGCAGCTGTCTTCATGTAGCGCTGCTGCTTACCTCGCGGGCAGAGACGAACTGCAGGGGGCGCAGGGAGGCGCGCATGTCCTGGATGTTGTTCTCGAGCTCGTAGAGAGCATTGGCAATGCTGGTCTCGATCTCCGAGGGGTTCTGGCGCGAAGGCGAGTTGGGGGCGATCTTGTTGAGGTGCGACATGTTGGCGGTAGTCGAGGTTGAGGGACGTCCGGTCTGTGAAATCGTTTGGCGGCGCGAGACGAATTCTTGAACAACTTGGGACGGAAGGTGCGAAGTCGAGCGTGCGCTAAGCGAGGCCTTGGCAGACTTTTCGGGTCACATGATCACGTAGCTTCTCATCTCTCTCACTTGCACCATTCAAATCATCAAGAAAACTGGTTTTCTGCTGTTTAGATTCTCGACCTCTCTCAGTATTTGCGACCTATGATAGTAGGATATTCAAGACGTGTCTTAGTCTAAGATCGCTCGTCAAGGCCGGTTCTGGACAGCAGCAGACAAACCACCATTGCATCCGTGCCTTCCCGCGTCGACTTGACTCTCCGTCTGTCAAACACTGCAGTCCGCTTTCTCAAGTGCGGGTCATTCTTCCTTCCATATTTTGCATTTTGAAAATGAACTCTCAACTGTACCATCCAGCAACGCTGTTGCAATATGCTGCCATTCTCGCAGCGATATACGTATTCTTCAATGGCCCATTTTCTGGCGTCTCACAAGGCCAATCCTCATCCGATGAGAGCTTTGATATACCACTATCTCAAGAGAAGGCCGATCAACTCGTCTATCCGGACTCTGACCTGAAGTGCGATGCCCATACATACAGTGTCAACGTTTTCTCGAGAAGCCCTCTAGTGATATACATTCCTGACTTTCTGTCAAAAGTAGAATCAAAGCACATGATCGACATCAGGTAAACCAAACACCTGCTGATTCCATTGCTGAATGCTCACATCATTCGAAACGACAGTGAGAACAAATGGCAGCCTTCCACAGTTTACAGCGACAATGTCGAATCCACGGATACCAGTATTCGGAAGTCGGAAAAGGCAATGATCGAACGTGACAGCACAGTCCAATGCATCGAACAACGTGCTCTGGACTTTCAAGGCTGGCCTGTAGACACCTTCATCGAGCGCTTGTGGACACAACGATATACGACATCTGGCCACTACGCTCACCACTACGACTGGGCTTTTGCCTCAAAGACAGCACACCGAGTCAGTACGTTCATGGTATACATAGAAGCAAATTGTACAGGTGGAGGCACAAACTTCCCATTACTTGTCAGACCACAAGACAAGCGTTGGTGCGAGTTTGTAGACTGCGAGGAGTCGGAAGAGAATGGTGTTACGTTCTTGCCAAAAGCAGGCGCTGCTGTTTTCTGGGAGAACTTTGATGTTGATGGGAAGGGATGGAAGCAGGGTCTTCATGCCGGTATGCCTGTGCACAGCGGTGTCAAGATCGGTCTGAACATATGGAGTTGGTAAGTAACATTGACCCAGATAGCAATAATCTTCGTAAGCTAACTCGTCGCAGGTATCAAAAGGGCCATCAAGCGGCTATTGAGAAGCATACAATTGGCACAAGATGAACTCTGAAGCAGCATGGAAGCGTCGCCATAACATTTAACGTCAATTATACATAGATCTATATATATCTGAACCATCTATAAATCAATGCTTACACAAACATTACTCGTCATCAGCAGCGATCCAAAGTGCCGACATGGCCATGGTTTCGGGCTTCTCACCCTCGGCCTGCTTCAAGCACAAGTCCAAGATCCTCCAGATGAGACCTGCGTCCAACCCTCTAGGCACACGTACGCCGGCCTCACCCGCCTTCAGCGGTGTCAAAATAGTGCGTCCGCACTGAGATGTTGTTCTAGCAATCTCATCGACGCCGTGTTCGCCATCAATAACAACCTTGATCGCGAATCTTTCGCCGCCCTTATCGTCAAAGAGGTCGGGGAATACAACCATGGCGACGGCCAAGGGATCGTGTAGCGGAGGCCCTTCTGTGAGTCCAAAGACGTCGGCATATGTCTTTGCGAAGAAGGTGAGGATTTGGTTGAACAAAACGCGGAGGACCGAAGCTTCTGTGCCATCATCCACTTTTGTGTCAAACCCATAGAGCAGCTCCAGACATATCTCTGGTGTTGCCAACTATTGTAATCGTTAGCTGGAAGTGCTCTGTAAGACCTGGCACGTACACTTACCATCTGATGTGTCAAGTCCAGCGGAGCAATTGTTGTCTTTGCCGCAAGGACGGGATTGCTGAAAACAGACTGCGCGGACTCGGGGTCAATGTAGATGTTGAATTCTGCCCAGGGCGTCCAGTTTCCAAATCTTTCTGTGCCCTCGCCTTCGAGGGAACCCATCGGTGCGTTCGTGAAACCGCCTCCAACAGCACCGCCCATAATGGTCAACCCTGCGATGTGGTCAACCACATCAGGGAAAGTGTTGAACAGCAATGCAGCATTTGTAAGACAGCCTGTGACTTGTAAGCCAGATGAATGATGACTAACTTGGAGTAGAACTCACCAGTTGCAACAAGCCATGCTGTCTTTGGTGGTTCTGCTATCAGAGCCTTGTACATGGCCAACACTGCAGACATATCCGTACGTTCTGGTGCTCCTGGCTCAGGCAAAACAGTAGTGCCATCTAGTCCAATACATCAGAATCATAACCGGTCGCCAATTCGGGTTTTGACATACCCAATCCAGACTCTCCATGGATATCAGGCGCTGAAGCCGCAGGACGACAAAAGGGCTTGCTAGCACCCGCGTACACAGGAACATCCTCTCTGCCAATCGCCCTCAAGATAGATCTCGTATTGCGTGTCGTCTTGACTAGAGGAGCATTGCCATAGATAGTACTGATTCCCAGTAATCTCAAAGCCGGACATTGAGCAGAAAGCAGAATTGCAAATGCATCCTGTTTTATCATGTCAGGACAATTATGGCTTCACCAGGGTCCAGGGGGAAATGGATATTTGAAATCGTACATCGTGCCCAGTATCACAGTCCAACCAGAGAGCCACTGGTTTACCGTTACCACTCCATTTGGCATGGGCATTTGCCGCTGTTTCTGAGGTTTGGACAGTCATTGCATGAGAAATTGAATGTGTTGGTGTTGAAAGTCAAGATGATCAAACAGTCATCGGTAACGTTGATTCGGATCCGAGCCTTGGCACGTGCTTTTCGATAACAGTAGATAGATACGCGGCAGTGATGTTGCTACTTGATATACCAATAATCAGTGAGCACTGTAGAACTGTCAGGGAAGCGAACAAGCCCAGATATGACGGTTCGTTGGAATCAACACATTTGTTGCACGAAATGACTAAATTTGTCCTTGACTCTGGGGCGACCCTGCCACTGTGACATCTCAATTTTGCTGCTCGATCTGGTTCATCTTGTGATTGAGGGCATTGTTAGCTTGCAACAACCTTCAAGTGCTCCAACATCTGAGCTTACAATCGTGAAACACCATACATACGATATCGCTGACGTGTTGTGAGAATAAGAAAGGCCAAACAAAGTAAGAAGCTGTCAACTGACAACACCAGGCGGGGATGTTCTTGACATGGTGTTGCGACACAGACGGAAAGAACGTCCAGCGCTCATGCTTGATTGATTAAGTTCATCTAACCTTTCCAAGCTCCGCCGAATCTTCTCCAATCCTCCCAGATGCCTCGTAAGACAGCACGATCGGCATTGCCCATGCTGGAACTCAATGCCTTGACACCACGACTATCATCTGCGCCAATCTCGGCAACATCGATGATTGCCCACATGCCTGGTGTAAGAGCATCTCGCATACCTTCACCTAGTCTGCCGTTCAGAATCAGAGTACAGTAATAATGAAGGATATGAGGGGCATGCTGAGCCACATGCATGCGAGCTTTGCGTGTCTCGTCGACAAGCTCAGGTGCTCTTCCTCGGCCTCCCGCCACGTTGGACTGCGGCGGATTGCAAAGATTTTCGAGAACCCTCGAATACTTTTGAGCCTGCTTCAAAGTTAATGGAGCATTTGTGGGGTCAAGCCATGCAGGGTGTTTGAAGCGGTTGACGGTTCCTGCGTCCTTGCTGCTTGGCGAGAAGAGGCAGACAAGAAGTCTTTGCATCAACGGAACGAGGAGATGGAATCGACCACCCAGACTGGGACGGTGGAACTGCAGAAGACTTTGGACGATTGTGCAAAGACCCTCAAACATCAACGACGCTTGCTTGACGCGCTTGACCGGCGACAGAGGAGACGCAAGTGTGGTCACTGTCGCAATAGTCATCTCTGCGGAGTATTGTGTGACGAGATGAGGCTAAATGTGTGGTTAGTCGGATGTCCGAAGTACGTAAGACCTCTGGCACTTACTTGTTCTCTTAATACCATAGTGACACAGGCGACTAATTGCTGATGGACCGCGTACTCAGAACAAGAGTTCGAGAGTTCTAGCAGTCTTACGAGGACAGAGACTGAACCAATCTCGGAAGCAGCTGCTCCGTGTTTACGAGAGCCATGCATGGCGGAAAGAATGCATCGTACCAACATGACTCTTTCTGCAGTGCACTGCTGGACTGAAGTAGGCAGGATCCGTTCCATCAGTGAGAGCTTCTCGTTCTCGGAGATACTCTGAACGCTTTTGGTGACAGCATCAGTGATGGACCAGTACTGGCCAGCGTCCGTTTCTTGTTTCAGTAGATGCTCGGCACTTGTACAAATGTCGACGAGGTCGGATTGAGAAGCGGCTGAAGATAGCTGTTGGAAGCATCGCACCAAAATTGGGATGGGAACATCTTTTGATTCTTCAATCAAAGCATGCAACCTCTTTGCGAAGCGCTTGGCATCTATTAACTACTGTCAGTTTGATCATCAACAATCGTCAGTTGTCTGTAGAATACTCACACTTCTCGGATGAAGATCCTCCAGAGGCCAAGATCGATGCAGGGATTCCAGTGTACACTTGGACGGCGATACGAGCTTTATCCACATTCGAACCGCTGAGCTCGTCCTCTGTCGAACTTGACAGGATCTCCCACAGTCGCTTAGCCAAAGAATCGATTGTGGACGATGAAAAGTGTGAGAAATTCGACATATCCTCATGAGTGAGACGAGCATCAAACGCCTCGAAAAGCGCTTTCACAAGAAAGACTCTACCCGGATTTGAGGGCAGGCCTAAGTCCTTCTGCTTGTTGATAAAGTCTGACGCAAGCGTAGAGAGTTGTTCCAGGTACGACTTGCTTCGATCTTGCTCCTTAGTATCCAGAATGTGTCCCAGGAGACGTTGACAAACACTTTCGAAAGCATCCAGTTCATTGCTGGTGTAAGAGATCCCTGCAAGATCCCATAGTGCACCGGGTGCCACAGAAATTTTTGCTGTTGCGTTTGGTAGCTCGAGGAGTGCCGCGATCAGATCGAGGGCTTGCTGCTTCGCTTGTCCGACAAACTTCTTCTGGGTCATAGCTGACACAGTAAGATCCAAGATTTTCTCGCGCTGTTGACGAGACAGTCCCTTCAATGGCCACTGGAGGAGGAGATCAAGCCAAGACTCTGATGTGGCGGAACTTTCTACAGCTTCACAAACTACATTGAATAGGTCATCTTTGGTAGCAAGGTCGCTAGCTGCAAAGACTGCGTCAAGGAACTCAAACAGCACCGAGCTTGAGTACGAAGGATCAGAGAAAAAACCGTCAAACAAATCCTTGAAGAGTTGGACCCTCTCGGTCGCGGGTATGCAAGCCAGAAGTCCAGGGAAGCCAGTGAGGATTGTCAAGAAAGCGGCTGGCCGCTGAGAAGCGTAACTGCTAGTCTTGCTACCATCCTTAGAGGGCAAAGCTGCGCGGCAGAACAGATGCGCATAGTCAGATTCGTGGCCAGTTAGTTGTCTCTGCATGTCGCAGATTGAAGCGATGAAGACAAACGCTGAATCGACCTCAGATATTGTACCCGGCTTCAATTTTGAGCCGCTTTGAATCTTCTTCAGCGCAAATTGTGTAATGGGTCCGTCTAGCAGTTTTGCGTTTCTCGTCTGAACTTCTTCGCTCGATTTGGTTGTTGACCAGATTGGATACCATAGCTGATAGATCCGTGAAGCTAGACCGAGCATATGGGCAGAGAGAAGCTCGCTGATGTCTGCAGTCTGCAGGAATGCACTCTCTACAGCCGAAAGTAGTGACTCCAAGTAGGGCATGAGAACGTCGATAGTGGCGTCAGTCTTCAAAGCACTAACGATGGCATTGAGTAGGACGATGTTTGCGAAGGCCTGCGGACTTGCGACAGAAGACGATGCAACCGACTGAGTCAGCGTACTCTGTCGAGAATCCAACAACTCCGATATCTGTGCCGATGTCAGGGACGTTTCTAGGATGTCCCTCAATGACTCCTCCAGTGACAAGTCAGCCCAGAGAAGCCACTTGGACGACTTCTTCGAAGAGATTTGGGTGCTTAAGCAGGCGGACCACTGGTCAAGGAACGCAGGGAGATTGCGAGTTCGCGCATAAGCGTGCATCAGAGGTACTACGATCTTGTAGCAGATGTTGCGAGGGTTGGACCAGTCATCGCTAGAGACTAGGCCCGAGACAGCGGAGGCTTTTGCTTCTCCGTTGCTCGTTAATGTATCAAATAACGCATTAGCCGGGACAGCGTTGATGTCTGTGAAGATGCTAGCATTCATGTTAAGAATCTTAGCAGTGAGGGGAAAGTCAGGCTTCGATGTCGACAAGTCGCATCGCTGATCCAGGACCTCGCTTAGCACATCCGCATCAAGCACCAGCTTGTTATCTGACAGTACATCGAACATCTCGTTTAGTTTTTGGTTAACAATAGTAGCGTCTGGAGCGTTGGTGATGGTTTCCGATAAGGAATTAAACAGAAGATGGATCCAAGGTGCTTCAATGATCCTTTGCTTAGGGTTGCCAATAGGCGCACAGCGAACTGCCAGATCCAGTAACAATGGCACACATCCGTAGACGTGGGATAGCTGACCCTGCTTAACGGAGTCCGAAGTGTCTCCATCAACAAGGGTCGTGATTTGCGAGCGCAAAGGTTCCAGTCTTTGTACCAGCCCAGGAACTTCTGGCTGTTGGCGCTTCTTCTGTACGACAGCCTTAGAAGTGTAGAAAGCAGCTCTTGCTGGGACGAAAAGATGTGTGGCCAGTAAACGGTCGAGCGATCGGGTGGCATTATGTTGCGAAGCAAGTTCTGAGCCCAGTTCTGAGTGCAGGGATTGTAGAAGAAGAGCAGCTGGCCACAAACACTCGGTGCAGAAAGAGATATCCATGGGATCCATTGAAGCGTTCGGTTGCAGGATGGCTAAGTCCTGGATCAGAGTCAGAGTAGCGGCCACATGAGAGAGGGGAAGACCATGCGAAGTTCGAAGATGCAGCAAGGCGTACAGAGTGTGCTTGACAAAACGAACGAGGTCCGCATGGTCCAGACGAAGAAGGGCGTGGACGCGATTCTCCGAGGCAGCATCTGTAGCAACAGGTGTTTGGGTCGAACGCGAGATTAGGACACGGATGGCAACCGTGACTTGGGCGAAGATCAAAGCTGGGTGATCAGATGTCGTGTCGTTGGCAGCACTTTGCCTCTTTCTCTTCTTGGTGGAAGGCTTTGCATCGTCTGCAGTATTGGGAGCTGGGGTAGAGGTGGGCGGGAAGAGGTGTGCGAGGGCAACTGAGCAGGTGTTGATCGGACTGGCGACAGACAAGGACTTGGCTAGAGCAGCAGTCGGCATGCGCTCAAGGATGCGGCGAAAGAGGATCCATGATGGAAGATATTGGCAGGTCTCTGGTTGGGCAGAGAGCTTGTCGAGAAGCCAGCGTAACACAAAGTCCAGGCGAGAGATATGTGAGAGCGAGGACGAGGTAGACGACCCGGGTATGAATTGAGGGTCCAGAGAGATGTCAAGGATGCGGGCAGCTTCTTGAACACGCTCTTCAAAAGAATCGAACGACTTGTCGAGGGAAAGAAGGCGTTGCAAAGACGACTAATCAAGTCAGCATTGCACTTCGGACAGAGATGAAGCTTTAAGAACCTTTGAATCGTCGTCGCGGGTAGCCATGACCGGCTCGAGCAGGGTGTTTGAAAAAATTAAAGCCGACGCTCTTCTTTCCTAAAACTTGACGCTCTTTCCTCGAAATCATGGAGACGCAGTTTTGCATGTGAACTGGTCCAAGCTCGCCGCAGCGGGAAAGCGCGAACAAGACCCGGAGCTGCCAGGCCAAGGCCTCCTCGCGACGACGACAGCGACGACGATATACAACCCTCGACCTCTTTCTTACTGTCCAATTCTCCAACCTACACAATCCACAATGTCCGACTCTGTTGCTCCCTCATCGCCTCAGGCCCCCGGCTCCCTGCGCTCTAACAGACCCATGAGCGAAGCCCTGCTCAATGAGAAGGCATGCGACCATCTATCCCGACCAATTGCTCGCCGTCGACTGACTCTGCTATTCTAGTGGGACCACTGCCTGAGCACCATGCTCATCCGCTCCACCCTCGGTGCCTCGTTCGGTGTCATCTTCTCCGTCCTCCTCTTCAAGCGTCGCGCATGGCCTGCCTTTGTCGGTTTCGGTTTCGGTGCCGGTAGAGCCTGGGAGGAGTGCGACAACGTACGTCCAGCAAGACTCATTCAGGACTCCTTCTGACTATACACAGAGCTTCAAGCGCGCTGCTGCCCCCACCAGAGACGGCCTGAGAACCATGAGACAATAAATGCTTTCGCGAAGCACATACACCCCCTCTTCTTACGCCTGTGTCTAATCCTCAGAATCCAACCTCTTTCCTACTCCTCATTGTGTAAAACGCTTCAAACTCTTCGTCGCGAACCTCGTCGGATTTCCATGAACTACAGAACCTGAGAATTACTGCCTAAACGTCTCGCACCAAAGGACCGCTCCGCACCGGGAATGCCGTAACTATGTAGGCTTTACTCCTAGACTCCCACCAAAACAAACTATTTCAATCTCTCTACACTAGCACTTCGGTCCATTGAGAAACCCAACGGGCGCCGTCTTGGTCTTCGTTCACTGTGACCTTCCAACCTCGTGTGCTTCCAGCTCTGCCAGTGGTGAAGCAAGTCCTGTGTTTACATTTCGATATCTCGGCTGAGGAAGACTAGAGGGTGGCTGCCCGCTGGCAGTGTAGGCTGAAGATGGAGTGTATGCGACGTATTGTGATGGCGCTCTGGGTGTTCCCATTCCAGGGCTCGTCATCCACAGCGACGAATTGGATGGGGTTGGGCTGGTCATAGCGATGCTAGGTGAGGACTGAACAGGAGCATCGGATGGCGCCTCTGCTGCTCCACGGATATCTTCTGGTGAGTATGGATGTCCATTGGCGGCATGGTGAGCATATGTAGATACAGAATTGTCATCAGCCGAGCGATGCGACTGCTCTTCCAATTCCGCAGGGCCCTGTAAGTTTGATAATCCGCTAGCCATGTCACGTTGGCTGTTGTTGTGTTCCGCCATGCTATCCTCTCCTGAGCCGAGGGAGTAGCCAGCCCTGCTCGATTTCTCATTCGACACTCCTCCTGCACCAGATCTGCGGCGCTTCCAGAACTTCCAGCCAATGAACAGAAGTACTAGCAGTAGGATCGAACCGGCAGCCGCTCCGACTATGACACCAATGATGAGTCCGCGAGAGCTGCCCATAGAACCGCTTTCAGTTGGTGCAGGTGTGGATGTATCCATAGCTGTGCTTGAAGATGGCGAAGTTGCTGACGAGGATAGCGATGAAGCTGATGACACAGACAACAATGTCGATGGAGACGAAGACGCTGGGGAGTTGTCAGACGCATCGGTCTCCGTTGGCTGGGAGTTGATCGTAGGCGAAGCCGAAGGTGTAGCAGATCCAAAGATGGGATTCGCGATTTCGGTGTCGGCGTAGGTGGTGGTCAATTGTTCGGTACCGCAGCTGAAGATGTAATTATTGTCTCGGTATGCCTTATTACAGAAGGGACGACTAGGATTAGAGCTGTATCTCACGGGTTAGTGTCTCGAATGTTGGCACATCTCACGATGCTCACCAGTAGACGCATCCTCCAGTAACATAGTCGCAGGAGGTTGTTATGCCCAACGTGTAGTCAATACACCTTGTTCGAGGAACGCAAGTAGCGCCGATAGCAGTGCAGCAGCCGACATATCTGCAAATCTTAGTTAGTGGTCGGGGTCACGTAGAAATGAGAGGCGTGCGTACCCATCACTGACTGAGACGCAAGCAGCTGGCTGGTAGCAAAAGACTAACTATGGTTAGTTCAACGATCACAGGATAATTGATGAAGCAATCGACGTACTCTTGCTGTTCGGAACGCAGTACGAGGTATCGCGTTTCTGGATCTGCAGTCCAATCTGTGAGTGCCAGGGGTCTGCTTGGACTGGACAGGATGGTGCTGCTGTGATTTGGCTGAATGTGGTGGTGGCAACGGTCAGCCAGAGGAAAAGAATGTGTATGAGAACCATGTTGATGGTGTGGCAGCTATACAACAGCATGGTCTAGTCGTGTGTATGTGAAGAGCATAGAACCAGAAAGAGTCGCGTTTGTTGTGGATAGTATGGACTTGAGATACTCGTTCGGGGTATGCAAACGCGGGAGTGCAAACAAACGATACTCTCGACACTTTTCCGTGATGGTCACCAAATCTCAGGAACGCGACCTACAATCAGACTTGCCTTGGTCAATCTCTGAACAGCCTTGCCTTTTTGACTGATCTCGGTTTCTTGACATTGTCTCGGGAGAACTTCGCTCGCTACTTTGTACATCACACTGCAGAAAGTACTACCATCTTACCTTGCTTTCCAGAGAGCATTGTATGGACACCTTGGAGAAACGAGGCTATCGTCAGACGATATTTGCCGTGTTTTCATCTTACACACTTTGCTATCCTTTGGGCCTCGACAAGAGTGGCGGAGCAAGATTACAGAGACTAACATCTCGCTTGTAGTCCATAGTCTTCCCTACCTCAAGATCCCGGGTCTATTCGTGGATATCTGTCGTAGCAGAAAGGTGGTGAGAAGGAGGATAAATTCTGGTCTCAGGAATGATACGGACTGCACTTCTTCACGGACCGCAGACAGCAGCGTGAGAGATGACCAAGCCTCAGGAGTCCAACAGCGGTGGTCGTTTGCAGATTAAGGGACAAGAGTTCAAGACACAGGTGGTCGTTTGAAGATCAAGGGATGACGGGTACGGACAGAAATGATCATCAGCAAGAGACGTTTTGGTCTGGGCCGAAATGCTTGGCTCGCTCAGGGCAAGATTTGAGCGAAGGAAGTTAGGCAGGGAGGAGCAGGCGCAGAGGTTGTCCTGCGCCTCGTGCAGAGAGACCTAGACGCGTGACGACCGAAGATTGCAGACAGACGACGGCGGACGCGGAGCATCTCTCCTCCTGATTGATATCCTTTGACGACTGACTGATTTTCAGTGCATATGGGCGTCTTGTGATTAATCACAGTCGTACGTACAAGCGCGGTGGGTTTTCAGCACGCGCAAGCTGAGACATTTTGGGCGTGTTGACATGTGCCGCCGATGATCCCTGCGGTGAAGAGTTTACTCGCATCCCACATTGCAGTTGCAGTCACGTATCAAACATAAGCGAAGACGGCCGCCCGCTTACACAGTCGCAATAGGGGTGAGAGTCTTCCTGTGCTTGCGGCCACCAGTGCACGACTTGTGGACATATTCTTCGGCGCCGAAGGAAAGTGTACTGTGTCGCACGTTCTCTGCTCGAGACATTCGGGACGGTGCATACGAGGGATCCGAGAGCAAACGGTCGCAATCCACCCACCCACGTCACCTTCAATGGAGCAGGTGGAACTCGCAACGAGCGACGGCAGGACCCCGAAGTCTGTTGATACCATGGACAACAGGACTGTGTTACCGCGCCCGGATGCGCCGCGGCGAACCACGCATCCTGCTGCTGCCCTGAAGAAGCCGCCTGTGCCTGCAGCCGTCAATACCGACTCTTCGTCTATTTCTCGTTCCAACAACAACATCCACAACAACCCGTCCAGCTACAGCTCCAACAGCCTGCCTTTGCGGCCGCGCACCCAGGCCCCCTATACAAGGCCCCATCTACGCTCCAGGTCGCACGCTTCTGCTCTCGCTCCTCCCATGGCTCCGCGAGCACATTCTCTCCCTTCGGTGCATTCGGCCGGCCACCAGTATCCTTCTTCTCCTTCGGCATCGCCTTTGCTGCGCCCTTCGAGCCCCATGTCTTCCTTATCGCCGCGCCAGCCATATTCGCCAAACATGCGACCGACTTCTCCCTTCCGTCCTCGATCTCCCCTACCTTTGGACGAAGCTTCCTATGCCCAGCACTCTTCTACCTACGATGGTGCTTTCCAAAGCATTTCCGAGGATGCCGAGCTCAGCATAACACCAAGATCTCACCTCGACAACCCACCCCATCCAGCTCCCTTTGGACGCTCGCTATCTCTGCGCCGACAACGACCATCATCTCCTCTGCACTCGCTCACGCCTTCAGCTGCAACATCCCGCTCAGCATCCGCTACTTCTTCACCCGCCGTTGCTACAGCCCGCTTCAACGAAAATTTTCCTCCGCTACATCATTACTCCAGCAATTCTTCCTTTTCGAGCATCTCCACCACACCTTCCTCTGCTCGCTCGCGATCGCCTAGTATCTCATCTCTCGAAACAATCGAAGATAATCCTGATCTGGAGTGGGAGGCTATCGAGGCCGACCGTTCCGCCAAGCAACGTGCAGCAGCAGAAGCCGAGGAGCAAGGCAACGACAACGAGCCGCGACGAAGGGGCAGCTTGGATCTCCCTGGCCACAGAAGTGTCGGTTTTGGCTTCGGCAGACGAGGCGGAGACGCCGGTCGAAAGAGATGGAGTATCTGTGGTGGTGAGAGGACAGTCGATCTGGACCTCGAGACCATTTGGGAGGATTAACGAAAACATCCGTCATTTCTAGCGACGCTTTTCTGGTTTTGATGCTTCTTTTGGCGCTCTCCTATTCTTTCTTCTTCTTTTTCATTTTTCTACGCTACTTGGAAGGACCTCAGATTTTTCGGTTCGATGCAGCGTCAAGACTGTTCTTTCCATTCTTCGTTTCACGCTACGATACCCCTATCAAACGACCCAGGTCTTAGATAGAACTATATGCATTAATGCCTCTGTTATGCTTTTTACACCAGTCTTTCCAAAACATCTTCTTCCAAATTGTACACGTGGACAATGCCAACATTGTGCATTGATTGTTCGAACAGTTGATCAGGACCAAGAGATGCTATGGTTTTGTCAGCTCTTCTCTTTACAGCATGTTGATGGAGATCGGAACTTACGCAATCATAATACCAGCTCCAGCAGCAATGGCCACCAGCTGAGTGACAATCTTCTTGATCTCAGCGACCTTATTGGGACCAGTCTCCATGAGCTCAGGCACAACGCTCATGCCTACAAACATGAAGGTTCCTGCAGTCCAGGGCAACAAGAGATCACCCCAGTGAAGGCTGGTGCCAAAGAGTCCGGGAGTGGGAAGGGCATCAGCGCTGTTGCCGCCGTATTCCTGAACTGCAATTCCCATGAGTGCGCCTGTAAGGGCTCCTGCTGCAGTCAAGAACTGTGCACCGATGGCTGCACGCTTGGAGAAGCCGGATTGAATGAGGAGAGCAAAGTCTCCGACCTCGTGGGGGACCTGTGTTTGAGTTAGCCAGAGTCGTCAAGATGTTAATATGTGAAACAAACCTCGTGGAAAAAGACGGCAGTAGTCGTCAGTGCTCCGACGGTGGGAGAAGCATAGAATGAAGATGCCATTGCAAGACCATCGGTAATGTTGTGAGTGAAGTCTGCGATGATGTTCAAGTAGCCTCTGTTGGAGCTGGGGCCGCTTTCTTGCTCTACAGGCACAACGCTCTTCGTGCTCGCTTTCTCACCACCACGCTGGCGCAGACCATCGGTTTGAGCACCCTTGTCAGAGCCAGATGCTTTGGCAGAGGCGGCTGCCTTGTCGCCACCTTCGATCTTACCATGAGCATGGCCGTGAGAGTGACCACCCTCGTCACCTCCAGAAGCAATACGGATAGCCTTGTCGAGGATGACGAAACTGACAAAGCCTACCATGATGGCGATTCCGAGCAGAATGTTCTTGTTACCATCAGCAACCACCAAAGTCACATGCTCTGGACTGTCTTCGCCAACGAAGATCTCGGGCAGAAGATGGAAGAGTGTATCGCCCATGAGTCCACCAAAGGCGAATGCAACCATGGTGTTCAAAGAAGCCGGATCAATGTCTGAGGGGCACAGAGCCAGCAAGAAGTTGGGAGGGCCAGAAATGTAGAGAACGCTCCTATCATATCATCAGTACAGATACGGTCATTCGAGAAGATTAGCAAGCTAACAAGAGAGTGTTGACAGCAGGTGATCCTGGGAACAAGACGGCGAATGCTCTGGCTGTGAAGCCTGTAGCAGCTTCATGTGCTGTTGAAGCCTTGTGGGCGTTGAGAGACTGGACCAGAGGGCATTGCTGACAGATTAAGTATACATTGCATAGCATTGAGTAATAATAGACCAACCTGGATCTGTTCTTCAATCTGTGCAGATGAGAGGTCACCAACAGGTGTCTTTTCGGAGTATGCAGAGATGACTTGGCACAGTACTACGAGGACGACCAGCAAAGTGGCATACACACGATTCATGATGGCCATCTTTTGTAGTCTATCACACAAGAAATCCTTGCGATTGTGAACGGTCAAGTTGTCACCTGTACTCTACTTGTACTCGGGGCAGAGCGCGAGGTGGAGCGAGCGATAAGATAAGTAAAGAGAGCAAACATGGGGAAGCCGCGAAGGTGTTTGCATCCAAATTTTCGGGGACCGGCTTTCTCGATGGCGGCTCTACAACATTTTTTCCGTACAATCATACAGACAAATCAGACAAGATGGGTCGCGAATTGCAAAAGAGGAAGAACCGCTCGTCAACCGCCAAGGTGACGCAAAAGGCAAAGTCGAAGAGAAAGTTGTTGCAGAACCCCATTATCGCAGCCAACTGGTAGGTCCATCGCATAGCGCTTCTGTTGAATGCAAGATCTAACAACGACACAGGAACCAGAAGGAGACGCTCAGCCAGAACTACCGCCGTCTCGGACTCGTTTCCAAGTTGAACCACCCCACTGGTGGTGTTGAGAAGACATCAAAGACATTAGTCGAGGCCGCCAATGGCCTTGCACCCGAGCCCACGCCCGACAACCTCAACATTAGCACAAAATTGCCTACTACCATCAACATCTCCGAAGTCAAGATTAGAAGAGATCCCGAGACTGGCGCTATTCTGGAAGTCCTGGGTGGTGAAAGAAAGGCCAACCCGCTGAACGACCCTCTGAACGACATCGAGGACAGTGACGACGAGGGCTGGCAGGGATTTGTGAACGAGCACGGTGTTTTGGATGGAGCACAACAGGGAGGAGATGCAAGAACCGATGTGGTCCGCCAACTCGAGGAGCAAGCCGCCCGCCCGATCAAGAAGGCTCCCAGGAAGCAGAGTGACCGCGAAGAAGACTGGATTGAGCGACTGGTGCAGAAGCACGGCGACAACTACGCCGCCATGGCTCGCGATATGAAGCTCAACCCCTTCCAGCAGAGCGTTGGTGATCTCAAGAAGAGAGTCAAGAAGTGGAATGCCAAGCAACAATCATAAAGATGATGGATTGGGTGCTCTATTTGATATGCATAGCGAAGGCGTTGGCAGGCAATGGGTCGACATTTCACACACTTTCTCCGAGGTTAAGAGACAACTCGTCATTGGATAGGATACAAAGATCAAAGGGTCATTATTTGTTCATAAGATTTAGGCGCCTTTTCCGCCTCTCTCGTCCTGCATGCCAATGACAACATCTGGGGCCTCTGGGTTCTCTTTCTTGGCCTTTGCCGTGCTGTTGTTCGAATCTCTACGCTGGGTGGCAGTGCCGCCCTCATCGCGGCTCTTGGACCTAGAGACGTGCTGGGTCAGTACAATGTTTAATATCAAGGGTAGAAAAGGATATGTACTTCTGGCCCTCGGCAGCATTGGCGCTCTGAACGTCGAGCTTGTCCTTCTTGTCGGTTGCGTGCTCGCTGTCGGGGTATGCTTCGTTTGCGACATAGTCGTCGGTGCTGAGCTTACCACCGCTGCTGTAACGGCATGTTGACGAAACGAAGGTGCGGCGGGGAGAAGCTGGTACAATGCGAGACTGTCTCAGGGTGCTAAGGCGAACAGTGCGGCGGTAAAAGGTCAGGAACTCTGAGGGAGATGGCATGTTGAAGTCTGAGATTGACGTCTTTGGTGTGATTGGAATTGAGAGAGAAGAAGCAGCTATGTTTGTGTAGAAGATGAGTGGAGTAGGCAATGTTCTCTAGTCACTGGTAATGGTCATGCATGAGTAGTCAGTTACGTATGCCAAGCCTCGAGCTTGATCGATGCGAACGCAGAAGTCACGATGCGAATTGCGCCCGACGACCAAGACACAAGCAGTCAGTGTCCCTACCACAATCATCATGGCCGTGTCTGACGAGTTTCCGTGTATCCTGTGAGCTTCAGCATCCCAATGGAACGAACCACGAAGCTCATGCGCATGGCGTAGAACCATCGACACTCCCTTCCCTACCCACCGCCTAGCCAGCGCCGCAATCCGCTCTCTGTCAGTCGATCAGGAGCTCTCGCCTCTGGTCCGTCGCCAGTTCTCGCTCCACCGGCCGTCAGATGCTCCCCCAAGTGCAGTCGAGCATGACCCCCTTCGCGCCTCTCTCTTGACCAACGCCGCTCCCATCACCTCGCTAGACGCCGTTCAATCGACACAGCCCACATCTGATGAGGACGATGCTACCGTACTTCGCACTGTCTACCGCGCCACTACCAACCGTATGCTTCGTGTTTCGGTGAATGGCTTCTTTGAGAGCCTCAACGTTGTCCTGCAGGTCATGCAGGAACTCGATGTTGATGTCCTCCAAGACCAAGGTCTCGAAGATCTCGAAGGCGCTCAAGGCGTGGAACAAGGAATGATTGGGACCACAAAGACTGGCGCCTGAAAAGACCCTGTCTTCTGATTTGTTCTCCAACCAAAACACCAACACGCAATCTACCATGCGCTTGTTGTAGCGCCAGATTCACCTATCCCAGCCACAGGCTGCTCGCCAAAGATTCAAGCCGGCAACTACGCCTCAGACGTGCTAAGATCTCGCTCTCGCAGATCTGAGCGAGAAGTGCCAATCGCTTCCTGCGAGCATAAATTGCAACTCAACGGAAGCCCTTTTATAGACATCTGACGAGAGCCTCGCATTAGCTAGAACAGTACTTTACGAGTACAAGATTGGTTTCTATATTCACTGCTGTATGAATCAATGTCCCGGATCTCGGGGGCTGTATTGGATCTTAGTCTCGGTGATTTATGCGGGAGGCCTAAATTCATACCTTATAAGCCATCTCGTGGTTGGGATATGTTCTGCTGCTTGTTCGGTCATACCAAGTCTTTGCGCTATTCGCACCTGTAATCGATGACATGCTAGGTAATTTGATCACGATTTGGTTTCTGAATGCCCATTGTCTGTCCCGCGCACATGTGCCGAAGCAGATCGTCATCATCTCCCAACCTCTCGCGTCTTGACGCTCTTGTGAGCATCATGTTTGTACACCTTCGTATTCCATCAATCGAATCATGCAACTACGTTATTTGAGGCACAGGGTTTTACTGGCCTTATCCAGTTTGGTCATCGTCAATGCTCAAGAGCAATTTGACCCAAGAGAGGCCACAATAGCTTCTGTCCACAATGCATTGTATTCTGGCACGAGCTGTCGAAGTATCGTCTCTGCTTTCCTGTCACGCATTGAAGCCTTGGACCACGAATACGTCAACTCCATAATATCTCTGGATCTCGAATCTCTTTCAATCGCATCACAACAAGATGCACTGCTCGCTAGCAAGGATGCCAGCATAGGCCCGCTGTTCTGCGTCCCCGTGCTTTTGAAGGACAATCTTGATACTGCATCTCTGCCAACTACCAGTGGAAGCCTTGCTCTCGCTGACTCGAGGCCTTCGGTTGATGCTGCAGTCGTCAAGGCGCTCAAAGATGCAGGTGCTATCATCTTGGGCAAAACAAATCTTCAAGAGCTCGCCTTGGAAGGAATCTCGGTATCCTCTCTTGGTGGCCAGACGGTCAATCCCTATGATGCCGACAGAACCCCGGGCGGGTCATCTGGAGGCAGTGGTGCCAGTGTTGCTGCATCATTCGCGGTCTTCGCCCTGGGTACAGACACGATAAACAGTGTACGTAATCCAGCAAGTGCAAACAGCCTCTTCGGGCTACGTCCTACCAGAGGGCTTGTATCGAGAGCCGGTGTCGTTCCCAACTCTCATACACAGGATGCCGTTGGGCCTATCACACGATGCGTTGAGGATCTTGCT
>Ga0268251_10000157_pt1 | contig 26485 bp, 20 predicted proteins | sample AgamicAsMae_FD_200527 | JGI IMG/M metagenome (GOLD analysis project Ga0268251, IMG submission 200527) | Agave microbial communities from Guanajuato, Mexico - As.Ma.e (v2) (version 2) | ecosystem: Host-associated > Plants > Phyllosphere > Phylloplane/Leaf | place: Guanajuato, Mexico | collected...
GGCTTTTCTTTGTTCGTGGTTACTGTGTTGAGATCGTGGTTGTATGAGTGGATAGATAAGAAAGACAGTTGAGGTAATTCTCAGATTCAGTGAAGCTTCTGTCTTTGTATACGCTTTAAGTGGTCATGATGCCAACAAAGTGAAGGCAAAGCCTGCTGGTTCTTCTTGTTGCTTGGTAGTACACATGGTTGATTGAGAATGAGGAGAAGGTAGCAAATGCTTGCTCATGGAGGACGTGCAAGAACAGGTTCGAATTCTTGGACCCGGTACATGATTGGACGTCAGGACTGCAGTTACTCGTGTGACTGGATGAAGTAGGATGCACATGTGTTTTACTGATGCTAGAGATACCATAATACTCTGCTTGTAAGAGCTACATGATTCGCTGCATGCAGTGTATACCGAGATTTGGGTACTTTAGGACTGTATGCATTGAACACAAGTCTATCAAGAGTTGGTAGTTCTTGAAAACAGGTGGCTTTGATATTGGCAGTCGGAGGGGTGCAGAAAGGTGGATGTTCGCTGCGGGCAGCCGAAACGCGGGCCGGGTTCGGAGTTGGAAGCGGTGACGATGATGTTGGAGGGGCATGCGCTTTCAACAACTTTGTTGATTTGATCTTTGTCCCAAACACAACCATCATGGCACCCAAATTCTTGACTGGCGACAAAGCCGGTATTGACGAGTTCCTCAACAAGTTCGATGTATGCTTAGATGCTTGAATACGGACGAACAACGTACTGACTACATGCAGGTCTTCCTATTCGACTGCGATGGTACGCAATTGCCCCGAAACTCGATCACTTATACATCGAACATGACGAACTGCAATCGAACGAATCTACCGAGACTGATGATACGAGAAGGATAGGCGTGCTGTGGTCGGGCGATCATCTTTTCGAGGGCACCAAGGAGACTATCGAGATGCTCAGAAGCAAAGGTCGGTACATACTGGTCGCAAGAGGAGGAGACAACCATACTGAGTTGGATTTACAGGCAAGCAACTGGTCTTTGTGACCAACAACAGCACAAAGTCGCGCGCAGACTACAAAAAGAAGTTTGATAGCATGGACATTCCTTGCAAAGTGGTACGTTCGGCGTACTATCCTGTTAGTCGAACTGAGCTGATGGTATACAACAGGAAGAAGTCTTTGGCTCCGCCTACAGTGCAGCCATCTACATTGCTCGCATTCTCAAGCTCGAGGCGCCCAAGAACAAGGTCTTCGTTCTCGGAGAATCAGGCATCGAGGCCGAGCTGGCATCTGAGAGTGTCCCATACTGCGGTGGTACCGATCCCAACCTTCGTCGCGAAATGAAGCCAGAAGACTTCACCAACATTGCTAATGGTAGTGCTCTCGATCCTGACGTTGGAGTTGTGTTGGCCGGTCTCGACTTCAACGTCAACTACTTGAAGCTGAGCATGGCATACCACTACCTCCGCAGAGGAGCTGTCTTCCTTGCAACGAACACCGACTCGACTCTGCCCAACTCACACACTCTCTTCCCTGGTGCTGGATCAGTGGGTGCTCCTCTGGTTAAGGCTTGGGGCAAGGAGCCTCTGGCACTGGGCAAGCCTAGTCAAGCTATGATGGATGCGGTCGAGGGCAAGTTCCAATTCGATCGCAGTCGTGTTTGCATGATTGGAGACCGTCTCAATACAGACATTCAATTCGGTATTGAGGGCAAGCTTGGAGGTACATTGGCCGTCCTGACTGGTGTGAGCAAGAAGGAGGAGTTCCTGGCTGAGGACGCTCCTGTGGTTCCATCGGCCTATGTCAACAAGCTCGGTGACCTCTTGGGTTAGATAATCGATAGAGTATCATGTATAGAGAGCGAGCATTACACTATGCAAATTAGTGCAGACGGTTCATGACGCGCCTTCCTCGTTGATTGGTTTCTTGGCATAACGCGTCGCGGTACATCGAGAGCGTCGCGTCTCCAATGCAGAAAGAGCGACTCTGGTAATCACAATTATACCCAAACAATAGATATTCAAGATGTTGGCAGCTAGACCGGTAGCACGACTTGACAACAAGCGACGAGCGGTGCTCGATCCTCGCAAGAGGCAGTTTGCAAAGTCACAATGGCAGGAGCAGAGTTACGAGCATGCCATGAACTTCTACAATCTGCCTCCCACCGGCGACATTGCCCTTGAGCAGTTTGAAGAATGGGGCATTGCTAGACTGAAGGGTACGCTCCATATCCACCATCAACTGTCCATACGCTAACATGTCATTTCACAGTGCTCGCCGAGCTCGAATCATGCCAATTCCGCAACCGCAGCGCCGAAGAAACCTCTACATACATGAAGCCCATTCTGGACAAATACCTACGCCTGGATCAGAACTCATCAAGGTCCACAGAGCACGAATTCCAACGCAAGCGCGATCACTACTCACATTGGACTCTACGTCTTGCCTTCTCCGCAACAGACGACCTACGAAAGCGCTTTGCTAGACTCGAGACCCAGCTCTTCCGCCTCAGACTCAACCAGAACGATGCACGAGAACGCAGAGACTTTATCCAAAGTCTTAACATGAGCTGGGAGACGGTATCCGATGACGAAAAGGCCCGTATGCTGGATGATTTGAAGAGTGCCACCGGCATCTTCAAGAACGAGGAGGAATCGTGGTTCAAGGTTGACTGGGAGAATGTCCCTGAGCTTGTCGAGCAACGTAAAGTTCTCCTCAAGATGGGTAAAGCCTATGTACACATGCGTGAGCAAACGAGCATGGTTGTTGGAGAGTTCAGCAGACAACTCGAGGCTGGTCTGGAACTGGCTGCTCGTGCCCTGCCTCGTATGGATGAAGACAACCGTCTCTCCCCCATTCTCACGCATCTATCCAAATCATTCGCCTCGCCAGATGCCCAATACAACGCCGACGCCTCCTCCATCTCCGACACAACCGTCATCACCGCCAACATGATCGACGCCCTGGCCTCCCACTTCCCTCTCTGCATGCAGAGTCTACACCGCGAGCTACGCAAAAACAGCCACTTGAAGCATTTCGCCAGACTGCAATACTCTCTCTTCCTCAAAGGCATCGGTCTCGACATGAACGAGTGCATCGTGTTCTGGCGCAAAAGTTTCAAACTCATGACCGACGACAAGTTCAAGAAAGAATACCTCTACAACATCCGTCACGCTTACGGCGACGTTGGCGGTGACTCCAACAGACGCGGCAGAGGATACACACCTTACTCGTGCCAGAAACTCATCACCGACGTCCCCAGCAGTGGTCAAAGTCACGGATGCCCATACCGCTGGTTCAGCCAAGATAACCTTATGGGTTTACTCCAAGCTACCGGCGTCAACGACCGCGAAGTCCTCAAATCAGTCAAGGAGGATGTCACAAAGACTCGCTTCCACATTGCTTGCAATCGTGTCTTTGAACACCAGCACAAGAATGAAATCAAGAAGGTCAAGGATGCTTCGTTGTGGCCGCAGAGTGAGCTTGATACCATCACGCATCCCAACACATATTTCAAGCGCAGCTTCATGCTCAAGAACTTGAACAAGTTCCAGAGTGGGGATATGGGTGTAGACGGGCCTTCGCAGACCTCGCAGGGTTAGTCAACATTTTCTCTGGTGATCGTTGTTGTTATTTATGAGCGTTTTGGTTTGGGTTTGAGGGGAGGGAAAGAAACAGTGAAAGAGCGTATTTGGCGTTCGATGGCGTTATAAGAAAGACAGCGATCTTTGCTTTTCTCCCAAATGACATTCTTGTAGAAGTTTAGGTAGATACGCCAATCTTGAAATTCATGAACAACCTATCTATGATTGAGTGCTCTGCTGGGAATGTAGATACAGTTTCTCTTGGTTTACTCTCTGCCTGTCATTGGCAGATTCACGATATCTAGGTAGCTATCCAGTGGAGAAATTGGGAAAAGTATGTACAAAAGATGTGAGAAATGTTCCGCAGACCTAACAAGATCGAAGACCGTCCTTTCTGCAGAAAGGTTCGCTATATCTGATGGTACCAGTCATCTTTTTGTGGTGCCGGAAGGGAACGAGAACATGTCGAGAAGTGATTTGGTCGTTTCCACCGCACTGTTTTTCCGCCTTCTGGAAACGGTCATGATGTCGAATCCACAACAACTTGTATGGCCATGTTAAATCATCGTTCTTTGCGAAAGTCTTGGTGATTTACATTGAGTGCTGCGACACCTGTGTGCCTAAAGACATGTCCAGGTTTGGCAGAGGCTGATAAAGTGGAACGATCCGTATCGTCGACCATGTGTTTGTGCATGGATACACGGCCGCTAATCGTGGATCTTAGTGCAACTTGTCTTAGTGGTGCTCGATGGGCAAGCTGAAAAGTGTTGCCCAGATCTTTGCGAACACTGACTTGGATCCATGCCGACCGTTCGGGATGTTGGGGAGGCTCGCGGAGTTCGGAAGTGTTGGGGTGGCTCGCGGAAGTCTCTTTTATGTTCTATGGAGCGTACACCGATGGTCGCTCAGTCCTCTTGTGAAGTTGGTCATCGATGACTTTCGAAGAACAGTGATAGAGCTGAGATTCGGCAGGCCAATGTTGCGTGCGTCAGAGATCTTGTGGTTTCCCGAATCCAGTGTGCATGTCTTCAAAAGAACATTTGATAGAGCGCCTCTTTGTCTTTGAAAATCTTTCTGCCATACATTGAACCTTGCGAGTCGGTCTTCCAAGCAATTCTCAAGAACTTCTCGGCTCTTCTCAGAGAAGCTGGACCGAGGCCTTGATGGAATTGCGGCAAAAGCGAGATAATGTGCTCTTGTGTTGCTAGATCCGTGGCTGCTGTACCAACGACAAGCAACGGCCATAAGTGATTGTTGATCGTATGTTCATATTCAATGAGCTGGTCTAGGAGCTGTAGAGTTTCGGTGATGAAAGCATTGGTGTCGAAGGACAGTATAGAGCTATCTTCCTGAGCGAGTTGTGTCGCTAGATGAGAACATGCGCACCAATAAGCCTGGGCAAGTAACACCAAGCGTGTCGGTGGCAAATCGAGGTGTGTTGATGGTGATTCTTCCTGGCAAGCAGGAGCGGTCCATGACGAAAGACGAGCAATAATGTTTTCCACCTCTTGGTGATCTTCGATGTCCAGACATTGTTTGTGGGTGAAAAATGAGACTCTGTAGACCAGATCCGCTAGCTCGGGGCCACCGAACCCGATCCAAGGGCTATTGCGCCAGTTGCAATCCATGCCCAATTGTTCCAACGCTGACGTAAGTGTGCCTAGTGCCTCCGATATATGTGTCAGTGGTAATTGTGAATCTGGTTGGAAGAGATGATTGTTGACGGTATGCATGATGTAAGCTTCCAGCACCAATATCTCGTGATGGCTCATAGGAGCTTTGTCTTTGACAGTCATGTTGAAGAGCTCGTGTGCCCCGCGGAGATGGGCCTTCCCGAGAGCGGACTCTCCATCCTTGGATTGGAATCCCTATATCGTGAGTCAACGGTTGATGATCGCATCTTGTAACATCGACCTTACCTCGAATAAGTGCAGGAGCAGAACTGTTTCTCTTTTCCACATATCATCAGTCTGCTGGCCATCTTGAAGAGCTTGACTTAGACCGCTGACGGCACTATCATAATGTCTAATAGCTTTCTCCTGCCAGTAGGGCATTGAGCGAGAGAGCGCTATGACACTGCACGCAACCCAGGCATGCAGAAGAGTCGGGTGTTCGAGAGCTAGAGGAAGACTACGCACAACGATCGAGTCGTTGAAGTCGCTCTCGAGACATAGAATCTGGTTTTGAAAGGCCGCAGAGATGCTCAAAAATGCTTGCGGTGATAGATCGCTGTGAGACGTTACTAAAAGCCCACTTGATGGAAAGCTAGCCCTGTCCGTACGGTGATATGTTGGTCACAACATCTGGTATACTCCAAGAGCAGAGATTCTCGAATCCACGATCCATAGGATAATTCGCACTCGGACTATTGAATGGCTCAATCGTTGTCACTGAACGTGACAAACTCCAGGAAGTGCTTGTAGAACTGCTCGAAGTACTTGGTGTCGGTGAAGATTCAGGTTCCGACTCCTGAGTTGAGGTAATTTTTCGAGATCGATTTTGACGCCCTTTGTGGCCGTCTGACCATACACACTCATCTTGGCCATAGCTGTTTCGACACCTTCCACATATTGGCTTTGTCAGATCGCATTTCTTCTTCTTCCGTCGACCTTCGGGCCCGCCACACGTCAGCACTACGATGGTTTGGAACATTGCGTGCAAAACTCACAGGGCAAGCAGCTGATATTCAGTCCACTCGATCTCGGCCGGGGCTTGGTTTCTACGAGACCTTGGCTTGTATTTGAGAATCTGGTGAACATCGCATATCAATTGAGAGGACGCGAAAGAGCGTTGTCGACCCTGCTCAATTGCTATCGCCTGTCAAGCAAGACAGGTGCGGGGTGAAGGATTGATAGCGTCCGAAGCAAAAGAGTCCACTGAACATTTCAATGTGGTCTCGTCATGTTGTCCTGGATTAGAAGAGGCAAGTATAGAGAAGAATGTATGCGAGAAGGATAAGAGAAGCTTGGAGATCGCTCTTGCTCAAACGATTGACTTGCTGCGGGAAAGACCCTGACGTATGATAAGTCGACCCGAAGGACACCTCGGTTACTAAATCAGGCAGGTATAACCTGCTAGTCCATCGAGCGATGATCCCGTGCCCTAGACAAGTATATATAAGTCTGCATTGCGTCCCCCTTGTGCCTGCAAAATATCATTCCTCTCCATTTACAGCATGTCTGCTCAAAATCCACAAACAGCCTGCCCTGGGAGTGCCTATTCCGACCGATCGATCGAAATGCGCACACCTTCTATGAAATTCATATACCGCCTCGAATGCGAGATGGCGAAAGACGACCACGTCGTAGGGGCTCAAACTGGCACAAGCAACGTGAGAGTCATTATGCCCATCGTCGGCGGCACCGTCAAAGGCCCCAAAATCTCAGCCATCATAGAACACATGAGTGGAGCAGACTGGGGTCTTGTAATTGGAGGAACAGGGGTAAGTCACACAGATTACCATCGCTTATCTCTCACTGATATCACCGGATAGCTCATGAAACTGAATGCTCGCTATACGCTGAAGACTGACGATGGACACTATATCTATGTGGTCTCAAAGGGGATCTTCAAGCCTGGCCCTGGTGTGAATATCAATCCTGCAACCCGTACCCGGATGACTCAGGATGAAGTGGAATGGTTCACTCGATTGCAATTCGAGGCTTCTGGACCGTATGACTGGATGAACAGCGTTTTCGGTATAGGTGTCCTCGCGATGGATGAGAGCAGGATCCTGATAGATGCTTATGAGCTGACAAACTTTATGTGAATAAAAACATCCTCCCCTCCATGTATGCACAAGTCTTTCTTACACGACGTAGAATGCCAAAATTGTGATCCGACAGCAATGTCTTTATACAGATCGCTCACACATTGTTCATCTCATGCCTGCTTGTTGAAAAAATCTCTCGTATCTGAGCGAGGTATGGCCAGAACAAACCCGTCGCCTCATGAGTGGTTGAGGATGCTATCCACAAGACCAACAATCTCTGCCAGTGCTTCATCCTCTTGCTTCATTCCAACAACCTGTACAGACAATGGCGCGTCCTTGTATGTCTCAGGAGAATCATCTGAGAGAGAGCAACTGTCAGCGGAACATCCATGAGAACTGCGCGCGATCACTCACATAGTTTGTAATTTTTCAAGTCTTGTTCGCCGTATAAGGCCGAGTTTTCACCATCAGCGACATCAGATTCGCGGACTCTGCCAGTAGGAATGATTGTCGCGGGGTAGTCCAGGAAGTTCCAGAGCATGGTATAATTGATAGGACCCCATTCGTCGAAGCGCGTCGCTGTTTGAGGGGCTCCAGGTAGTATGATAGCATCCAATTCGTTCTCGAACCAGAACTCGTGGTATGCGGCCTGTAGCTTACGTCTGCCGGCAGTCAAGTCCATATAGCCTTGCAGACTGCTTTTGGGAATAGCAGCAAGATTGACTCTCTTGACAGACTCGACTTCCGGCTCTTTGCCTTCTTTGATGAGATTTTGAACAAACTGTGGAGCATGTGTGTTAAATACTGCTTGAGAACGGGTCAAGTTTGCTTACCTCGCAACCATCAACTGCAAACATGCCGTACGTTATACCCACTGCAGCAGGAACGTGAGGCAATCTCAACTCCACAACGTCTAGGCCTGCATCTCGTAGCTTCTGTGCTGCCTCCCGGATAGTACGGCGTACAGGAGGGAAAGGTGTGTAGACACCGTCATCGAGGACAAGACCTATGCGTGGTTTGCGACTGCTCTGATGGCCCTGCCAGCGAAGATGCAAGCATGACCCGTCATAACGCCACGCTTGAGCACTCATGATCGTCTTCATGAAGAAAGCGCAAGCTCTCGACGATGTCGCCATAGGACCAGCCACGACTTCGATACCAGGCATCCCAGGATCCTCTGGTGATTGCTGGCCATCGAAAGGCACGATGCCAGAACTGGGGCGGGCGCCGTAGATACCGTTGCAGATGCTGGGAATACGGATACTGCCTGCAATATCGGTGCCAATTCCCAGAACACTACCTCTCATTGCGATCAGCGAGCCCTCACCTCCTGAAGAGCCGCCTGCGGTCAAGTTGAGATTAGAAGGGTTGAGCGTTCGTCCAAAGACGTTGTTGTCCGAGTCTGCTGTCATCATGGTCTGTGGCACATTCGTCTTGCAGTAGAGCACAGCTCCAAGATCCAGTAGCAACTTCGGTAGCGCTGAGTACTCGGTGGCTGGCTTGTTTGCAAAGTATGTCATGCCAATAGTCGAGTCAAGGCCCGGGATGTTAAACGAGTCTTTGAGGGAGATTGGGAGCCCATGTAGAGGTTTCCATGGAGCTGAAGGGTTACTAGCGCGTTCCTGGTCGAGTTGACGAGCTCGTTCGATTGCATCTTCAAAGAAGATCTCAGTGAGGCAGTTGGTCTGAGAGGAAAATTAGCTACGAAGCGGAGGGAGAAATTGAGCAAAGCTTACCAACTGTTGTGCGATGGCGGCACGCTTGCAGAAGGCCACAGTAACTTCCTCTGCAGTGTATTCTTGCTGGCATATCTTTTCGACGAGATCCACGGCGTCATTATCTTCAGTGATACCGATCTCTCGTTCGGTGAGTATGCCACAAGTTTTGGGCACTTGAAGAACATTGTTTCCTAGGGACAGCTTCTTCGAGATCCTCCAGTCATCTCCGATGAGACGATCTCTCTGTTCACACTTGGCCCGAGAGACATCCACGTATGTTTTGTCGCCAGCCATAGTGTTTCTTGCAACGATGTATAATGGTACGGAAATCAGAATGAAGTAGAGGGTGCGCAAGGTAAGAATTGGCCAGCTCTAGCCTTATATTGAGATCATGAGGGGATTGTAGATATGCCTAGAAGACCTCGCTATCTTTCAACAGCGGTTCTGCTCCGCTTCGGCAGTTGAGTGTTTTGATTCCAGACATGTCCGTATCTCGTTCGACGTGAGGGGTTAGTTATCGCGTGACGAAAGGCGCTATTTCCTCATGAAGACGTCCGCCTGTATATCCACCGGTTGGCGAAGACAAAAGACAAAAGTTTATCGGTCGCGAGTGTCAAACAAAGCGCGGGGTTTGCTGATCGCAGAAGCTAAGGAGGAGGTCACAAACCGGCGCTCCATAGACCTTCGGGGAGCAGCATTGACGACTGTGATGACGCTCAACTGCTATGGCACTCTCAAGAGTGATTGGAGAGTCCAATCAAGATAGATCCCTGCTCACCACTCGCACAAGTTTCCGAAAGTACGGTGCAACCTCACAAATCTGCTACGCAAAACATCAGCGATGCTGCGTCGAAGGCAGCGGATCATCCCCAGAGCTTGGCGACCGACAGTCCTCCTTAACCATCACACTAAAGGGCGGTGTTACTCGATTGGGAATACATAGCCGTTGCTGTCCACGCATCTTATCTGGCGCGGCCCTCGAGTTCAACAAGCCACCTTGTGCATCTTCGAGATACTGCCACACCTTGACAGAATGTAGTATCAATCAGCTGCGGCGAACCACCGCCATCGGCGGAACTCTCATCCTCGTTGATAGCTGCCGCTGATCCTGAACTTGATACCCTATACTTCATCTATCATTGAACTCTTGACTTGGGGGTCATACATAAGACCACTCGATCGTCTTCACAGATCATTCCTTTCGGATACCAGACTTGTATCTTCATTGACTTGTACCTCCACTCTCAAACTTCTATCGACTTGCACACCCAAGTCCCATACCCTCTCTTCTCATGGAGTCTGTTCGACAAGACATCCCTGACTATGATGTGGTTCCCGGTACAGTGTACCTAGTGCAAGGTGCACACCAGAATGGTTTCTCGTCGAAGGACATCATCTTGATGCCTACACCGTCAAGTGACCCTCGAGATCCTCTCCGTTGGTCCAAATGGCGAAAGTCATATCACCTTTTCCTCCTAGTGTAAGCGGCTCCATCAACTTGGACTGGAAACTCATAGCTAACACCTGCCCAGGTTCTACAGCGCGACTCTTGGAGCCATCACCAACGGTGACTCTGTCGTCTACCTCAATCTGTTGCAGATCTACCACACCGGCATCAACCAACTGAACTATGCAGGCGCCGTCATGTTGCTGCTACTCGGAGTCGGAAACGTCTTCTTCGTGCCATTGTCAAACAGTATGTGACCAGTATACCTCACGTGAGAGCTTATCACTGACGTCCATGCAGAGTTCGGTCGACGATCCGTATACATCTGGACGCTCCTTCTGGTTTTCGTGTCCGAGATTTGGATGGCGTTCTCGAAACAATACGGCGAATACTGGGCGGTCAACATCCTCAGAGGACTTGGATCGGCTCCTTTCGAGGCATTGCCCGCCATCTCAATTGCAGACATCTACTTCGCCCATGAGCGTGGTGGTAAGCTGGGTGCCTATGTCTTCGGCCTGGCCTTTGGTAGCTTTGTCGGTCCAGTGTGCGGTGGCTACATGGTCGTTGGACAGTCTGTTCGTTGGATGTATTACTGGGGGGTGATAGTGATTGGATTCTTGCTGGTGCTGTTCTACTTCACTCTGGAAGAGACCCACTTCATCCGGCCTTTGGACACCCACGATGAAGCTCTGGTTAGCACTACCGACATGCTCCAACTTGACAAGACGTTGACAAACAAGTCCATGGCCAAAGAGGCCGACAGCCAGAGCACACACCAGCATGCCGAAGCTATCGTCGGAGAAGTCTTCGACGCAGAAGGATTCAAGATCCAGTACAGTCTGTGGAAGACATACCCCACTACTTGGACTGCCGTATTCACCGAGTGGTGGATGCCACTGAAGTGTTGCAGTCTTCCAGCAGTCGTCTGGTGTGGCATCAACTACGGCACATGTGTCAGCTGGCTGGCAGTCATGGGTACGACCGTCGCTCTGATCTTCGCACCACCGCCATACCTGTTCTCAAACAGCGCCATAGGACTGGTGTGGTTCGCACCACTCATCGGGTCTTTGATCGGCGCCTACTTCTCAGGTCCGTTGAACGATCGCCTCACAGTATACCTCAGCAACCGCAACCGAGGTTGGAGAGAGCCAGAGTATCGTCTTTGGGCTTTCATACCCAGTGCATTCATCATGCCAGGAGGCTTGATCATGTATGGTGCCACTGCCGCTCATGGACTGCCTTGGATCGCTCCCGTGGTCGGCATGGGTCTCGTTGGCTTCGGCCTCAGTGTCGGCGGCACAGTGACCATGAGTTACATCCTCGACTCGTACAAGGAGATTGACACGCAGGTCGTGACCACCATCATTCTCATCAGAAACATCATCGGGTTTGGCATTTCCTTTGGCATTCAATCGTGGATCCAGGGCATGGGGTTGCAGAACACTTTTGTGTTTGTGGGTTGCTTGAGCTTTGCGGTCACTATGTTTGCAGTCTTCTTCATCATGTTTGGAAAGAAGATGCGAAAGTGGACTACTTCGCGATACCAGCATTTGATCAAGACCAAAGCGATGTAGGCCGTCAGTATGGGATGGAAGATGATTCCTCACAGCAGTCGAAGGGGTCGTTGATGTATGTACATGTTGATATGATTTGTTATGACCTACTCTATTTCTTAGCGAGCACCTTGCAGTCGCATCGTCGTGAGCTGTTGTGCGCGTCGTCCTGGAACATCCACGTCAACATTCTTTCTCTCATGAACAGACCTTCCGCGTCGCGAGACACGACTATCATCGTCTACGAACATGCAGGCAAAAGATAACAGTAAGAAATTAGAGATCGTATAGATATGACTGTCGAGAAAAGGACAGGCGAAGTTCTCCCCGAGCTCAGCTGCCGGCGACGCGACGGAAGAAGCCTGTGGTGTGACATCTCGCATCACCTCACTCATCACCTGCCTTCCTCGATCGCATACCATCTACGGCAACAAATGATTACCGCGCGGCTGTTGTCATCCCGAGAACTTCCACAACACGAACTCAAGTCATGCGAACCAGATTCTGTTGATCTAGCTCTACACTTCTAGGTTTGTTCAAGAGGGCATCGGCATGATACGGCAAAGGTGAATCCTACGACGGCGTGATGATCAGACACTTGTAGTCTCGTGGTCTCAAGAGCCCTATATTGTATACTCAGACAGGCAAAGTTGGTTGAAAGGATGAACTGGGTTGGCGATTTGATATCTCGGAAGGATATATAGAGTCAATGTATAAGTAACAAGCATATCATTCTGCTCTTCCCAGCACAAACAACTACACATATCAATCCACCAATCACTGCGACACATCTCCACTACACTCTGCCTCATATCAGTCATTCAATCTGAGACGAAAAAATGCTGGCCCAACGCCCCCTGTTTCAGCTCTCACGAGCAGTTCGAGCAACATCAACACGATCCCTCCACTCCACACCCAGGCTCCTCCAAACAGCAGCCAGAGAAGAACAAGCAGCCCACACAGCCACCCAACGAGTGCGATTCTGGATCAAGTCTCTACCAATAGAAACGTATCCATTGTGTAAGTTCTGCTTTCTTGCCGATATAGAGGTATAGTTGCTGATTGGTCATAGTCGTTGTCATGGGATTCTCGCTCAGTTTTGGAATATATTCGTTTGTGAGGCCGGCGTTGCAGGATCCTACTTTGAGATTGAAGAGGAGTATTGCGAAGGTTGCTGGGGGTGGTCATTGAGGACTGGACTCCAAGCAGGCTGCTGTTGAAGAGTGTCGAGTTGTTTTCTGTATCCTCTGGCGTGGCGTGTTCTCCTTTTTCAGTCTTGTTTGCTCGGCATGGTTTTACGTTGTCCAGGAAAGTGTTGCACCTTAATAAGAAGGACAGATTATCGAGTAGCCAGTAATCCAGATCTGCTTTGGTTGCTTTGACCCGAAGATCAATAATGACTGCCTAGTATTGACATCCTAATGCTTTCTCTCGCTGGTGTGAAACCCAGTCGAACGATTCGAGCCTGACCTCGTGTGTCCTCAATGCAAACTGCAGGTGTTCTCTGCCATCCCAAGAACGCCATCGCTGAAATCGTAACTCTTTCCTCTGCCGGTGGCCCTGACAATGCTCACAATCTCGTAGGACTGAGCGGCCTGTTGAATCCACCAACACGATTCATGTACTGTCTGTACTCTGTCTTCTTGTCCTTCCTCACGCCATACAACTTGTCATTTCCAGGCACTTTTGTATTCTTCGTGCTCTTGAAGCCCGCAAAGCCCATCAATCTCTTCATGGCAGTCTCCTCATCCTCATCAGGATCTATCGCCATAGCAGCAGGCTCTTCAGCCTTTACATTCGGCTTGCGAGGCTGACGCGAATTGGCTGCATTTGCACCACGAGGAGCGCGCGGAGGAGAGCGTTGACGTGCAGAGTTGTTGTTGTGAGAGGAGCGGGTTGGTGAGCGTGAGCGAGTGGGTCTGGAGTCGCGATCGGAGGTTCTGTGGGAGGTGTTGGCGCCGCCTCGGCCGCCGCCGCGGGAGGAGTGGGGAGCGCGATCGCGAGAATTGCTGCGGTCGCGGCGTGGTGGTCGGGCGTCGCGTGTGTCTCTTGGGTTGTGGTCGCGGCGGTCTGAGTATGGCCGGCGGTGGTCGCTTGCGCGTGGACTTGAGTCGCGAGGCGCCATTGTGGGTTTGCTGTAGTTGTGGAACAGTTTGCTTCGCGAGAGTGTGGATGGGCAAGAGTTGTGAGACGGGTGGATAGATAAGTCTGCGACGACGGAGATGGCGATGCGATGGTCGTTGTGCAAGGTGCTTCGGTTGTCGCAAGTGAGTGAGATTGTTGGTGCTTGATGTCACAAGAGCTTTGGAAATCTAGATTCACAGCTGAAAGGACAGGGTCTCTTCTTCGTCAAAGTCGTCCTCCTCGCCCATATCATACAGAATCCTACCACCCTCACCACCGCCCTTTTGAGCGTCAAAGTAAGGCAACACAACACCCTCTCTGGCCTGCCTCTGCCTGTCCGTAAGACCTAACTCAAACGTAACATCCATGTCATCACCAGCCTGCTCCTTCTCCTCAGCAGGTCTGCGATACAGAACATGATCTTCCAACAACATGACTGTCTCCCTGAACCTGTTCTTCACCTCCACAGTATCTTGCTTTTGCGATGCAGGATGAGGTAGGAAATACCACTCTCGCACACCGCGTCCGGATTTACGACGATACTCCATCTCGAGCACTAGGCCAGAAGGTGAGTTACCACCGAGACCGAGAAGAACACCTTCGGCCTCTTCGGCTAGACCAAAGACGGGTTCGGCGACACTGCGTTCGCGAGCTGCTTTTGCCGCGAGGATGTGGTTGAATGCATGTGTGCTTAGGATAGTGGTGGCTAGGTATTTGAGTACTGTGAGCGGTTGAGGTGTGTAAGGCGAAGCCGAGGTTATGCTCGGTGGAATCGGGAGGTCAGCATGGTAAGTTGCAACCAGTGATACTGTTGGTGAGAGAAAGGAGGATAGGAGTGCTGGGAGGTTGGCCGCTGTTGCTGGATCTGAGGCCAGTGTGTTCAAATTGTCGATGATCAATAGTTTGCCTGGTTGATTGTGATTAGTATTTGCTAGCTTCCATCATGGTGATCAGAACACCCACGTTGTTGAGTCTGAGTCGCTTTCGCAATCAATGCACTGACTTCTTTCTGAGTCTGCTGCACACCAGTCTCCCACGCCTTGACAAAAGCACCAACGTCTTTCGGTTTCTTCAAAGTCTCGAAAGACACAAAAATAACTTCGGTCTTCGCTACCTACCCGACCCATCATCAGTTCTGAGGTTTTCCGATCACGATTACTGGTAGAGGCTTACTGTAGCCCTGCGGATATATTCTCTCAACACAGGCTTGCCAGATTGTTCCAGATTATCCACAATTAACGTGAATGGTGATACATTCTCGCGTTGAGACAACAGTTTCGAGATCAGCAATAAATTGTGAGTACGGCGGTGCTGTATCGTTGTGGGTGCCATGTTGAAGAGATTTTGTCGATTGGAGCTGTGCTTTGCAGGCCAGTCTCGAACTGGGATTAACGGGATCTAATATGGCCTTTGATTATGAGATCGTCCAGGTTAGTGTTATGTTAATTGCAAAGTATTTTTCCGATGGTCGAGAAATTATTCGACTTGCCAGGCTTGACTCGACTTCGGTTGCACCTTGGGTTTGTTCACATGGCGTTGCAAACGTCATGCGTTCCAAACAATACAGCTTCACACAATTGCACGAACAAGAAGCATACCATCGAGTCACCAGAGGAATAGACACCCAGCGGCTTTTAAGTAGTTATATACCGTTCTCATTGGCGAGCCATAATTGCCATGTCCTAAAATACAAAGTCGTGTCCCCAGTTCTTGATCATTGAATTCGTGGCATCGTTAAAATATGAGATCTCCTCATTGCTTGAAGCCCTTGAAGTGCTCGGGATCATACTTCTGACCCCAGTGCTCCTCGCGCTCCTTCTCCTTCCACTCGTCGTAAGCACCTGACATGCGCTCGCCGGTAGCCTGCTTGGCCTCTCTCTGCCACTTTGCGGTGTTGCGACCGGCAGCGAGGTCCTGCTCCCACTCGTAGATGAAGTGTTTGATGTACTTTGCGTAGCTAGTCTTGAGAGGGTGGACGTCTGGGTCAGGAGCAGAGTTGTTGCCCAAGGGGAGCATGTTGTACAGCTCGCGTCTTGTTTCCAGGCTCAGCGAGGACCAGGCTTCCTCTCTAGTGAGCAAGGTCTGTACGACCTGTTAGCTATGGTCATGAGTCATTATTGATGGTCGCCTTACGACGAGATTGGCTTTTGTAAGCCTCGAGTTGGCTTGGGTGATGAGACGGTCCGACATAGCGAACAGAAGCGTCTGGTGATGCCGATGGCGAGTTTGCTTTTATCTTGCTCCTTAGAGGTAGAACGATTGGTGGTTTGTTGAGATGTTTGCCTTTCGACAACGACAATTTTCTCGATGAGATGCAGCGAGCGATTGATGACAAGGCTGTATGAATTCCAGTGAAGAGTCAAAGTTTTTGGCGATATGGTTTCGTCGTTAAAGGTTTCAATTGTGAATTAAGAGAGGAAAGAGCCTTGGAGCGTTGATGCTCAGAGTAGAAGGGGATGAACTGGTCCGTGCGCATATGATATCTCATGACTGCCTACCTTTCCGAGGTGGTTTGACTACTCGGAGAGAAGTGAGATTCTAGAAAATGGCTGCAGGGCTCGATATGAACTGAGACATTACGATCAGGTGTCTTGGTGGCATAACTTCTGAGACCGGACACTGACTCGAATGCTTTCAGATCAAGAGTGCTGGAGTTGGGCGAAGAAGTGGTCCAGACATTTGAGTCTACATCCAAGATACAACACCCCCGAGACCACACGAGCAAGCGGTCACAGCTGTCAGAACTGGCAACGCGTTTATGGTTGCATGTTCAACAGCCTGAAAGTTGGTTGAGAACGGTACAGACCTGAGAGGTCCGACGACCCAGAGTCTCAGTGACCATAGAGGCTTTTGACAAGGATCCACATAGCTTGGTAGACATGGAGATGGTCTGCTCAACCTGTCGTCACCGATACCTAAGTGGACTCGATAATATCCAGAGTAACGCTGGAAAGCTCTTGTGTGGTAATTATACAACACATGTTGCTTTGTTGACAACAGCACAGTACACCGATGGTGTTGGTTTTGATGGCAACGATGTCCGAGATAAAGTAGTCAGAGTTCAGAGGAAATTGAATTTCAGGTAATCAATGAAGAGAGCCATGTCTTGTCCTCGAAGGAGTATGCTTCATGGCAGATGGTCACCGCCTTCGGCAGTCGGAGTTCGTTGACCCCTTGCCAGAAGCGGCATGTGTGAGTTGACAAGCTGCATCTTTGTGCTGAGCCATCTCATAATATTTTCAACCAGAACATTTGTATCTTTCGAATTGCGAGAGACCTTAAAATAAAGACCTTGCGACCCAAGACTTGCAGTCCAGATTGTAAGTACATCTTCTCTGTCCGGCGCAAGTTGGTATGACGCCATTGCGACTGCCTTGAAAGTGTCAATCAACACTTGCCAGTAAAGAACAACTGTTTGGTCCCACAATTGCGCGCATTCATACCACATACCCAATATACAGCCGTACCAGATCTGCTCTGGTAGTACCTCAAGCATTGCAACCAAAAAGCTGATTACAGCATCCAGAATAAGAAGCAACTCCAGAATGCCCATCTACTCGACCCAGATCGTCCGCCTGGACGGTCTGATGCTGGCTGCCTCCATCGAAAACTCTCCAGTGCGTACAAGCAAAGCTCCAGCGATGAACGAATACTCATACTCTGTAGCACGATGACACCATCTCGAACCTGAAGAACCAACAGCGAACCCTCGTTCGCAAGATGAACAACACCTCTGAACCACGAGCTGCCATCGAGTCGGGCGAATACAAACTTCAGTGAGCAGTCCATGTCTCTGCCTTAGTCTTTCGTATCTGACTTGGATGTCACAGCTACTACCGTCACGAGGACCTTATCTTCTTCGCCATCACCGAACGTTCCTTCCCTAAGGAGCTTGCCGCCATGTACCTTGACGACGTCTCAGCAGAGTTCTTGAGCACCCACAGAGATACCGAATACCGTTCGCCCGCATTGCGCCCGTACGCTTTCAACGACTTCGACACTTTCATGCAGCGCACGAAAAAGTCATACGAGAACCCGAGGGCTTCCAACAACCTCGACAAGGTGCAAGCTCAACTGAAAGAGACGACTCAGATCATGTCCAAGAATCTGGAAGACTTGCTCTACCGTGGTGACAGCTTGGATAGAATGGGTCAGATGAGTTCAGATCTGAGGGAGTCCAGTAAAAAGTACAAGCGTGCCGCTGTGAGAATCAACTGGGAATTGCTATTGAAGCAGGTACGTGAAGGCCTTCAAGATCCACCTTGGCCTCTGCTTACCGAGTATGACAGTACGGTCCCTTTGCCGCTCTCGGCGCCATCATCTTGTTCTTCATCATCTGGCGCTTTTGGTAAAGGACCTCGACAGCAAAGTTTCAATGAATTGATGCCTTTGACGATCCAGCGAAAAGATTGCATGCACGGCGTTGGTAATACTGGCAACCTTTTGATATACCCATTTCGCGAACCCAGATCCGAAAGCCGCTTTATGCGGCTGACACATTTTTCAAATCTCGCTTCCGACTCTTCGACTTGCTTTGATGTGTGATGGTTGTGTCCGGTCTGATTGAGAATGTCTGGTATCGTCGGTGCCCTGAACTTGGTCTATCGAAGCTCGTTTTATCAAGACCACTGCCCAGGTCCAACAGCACGTTGTTGTACGCAATGTTATCATGAGTAACAAGGAAAATCCTGAAACTCGATTTTGAGTGCGTCCATGATCCAAGGTATGTGATTCTGTCTTCAGTTTTGCAGAAAGAGAGCTAGATGCATACGTGTTTGTGACTTCCGACTTCTTGGGCACTCCGGATCTTTGGGAGAGCAAGCTGGAGCATCGGCATGCGCGCTCATGTTGAACTCTCCTGGAATAAGCGACAATGAGACATGCCTCTCGGATTGCACAGAGCCCATCGCGTAGAGGATAGTATCTAGCAAAGGGCTTGTCTTTTAAACGCCTCAGCAGAAAATGTATACTTTGTCAGAGTATCGTGAATCCCGATGGATGGAACAGTTGTCGAGGCCTACTTGAAGTGTCAGCGCTTGCAGCTTCGATGACCTGAGTCGACAGACGACCCTACTACTGCAAACTCACTTGTCACACCACGATCGAACTTCTGCCATTCATCAACTTGAAGTTCTGACACTCCTCGCTTTCAAACAAGCACCTTTTGGATACACTTCGACCTCTGACAAAGGATCGACCCAGGTTCATAACGGAACTTGACATTCCAAAGCTGTTCGGGGCTGTACAGCTAGACAGGAGGGCTTCTGTTCGCACTCGCGCTGGCCAAATCGTCGACCTGTTCAGCTGAAAATCATGACGATGTCAAGACACCATCACACATACATAAGATCAAGTCACTTACACACGGCACAAGTCGAGTTTTCACAACGAAGCTTTCATTCTCGATATTCAAATCTCCTGGACTTTTGCTGTCTGTCTCACTCCAAGATGTAGAAGCGACCCGATCTCGTGCTATGCCCTCAGACCGCAACAAGACCTCGTTGACGACTCCCTTAGGAGTGTCTTGGTCTTGACGCCTACTCCTTGATGTAAGCCAGCGTCATTGGATCATGATTGGTTGCTGAAAGAAAATCGTACCTTTCTTGCTAGCTCAAGCGTTGAGCAGCATGAGATGCTGCAGCATCTCGTCTTCGAAGATGTACTTGAAGCGCGAAGGTGCAGCAACGAGCTTTTGTCCATTGCCTCTCTTGACAGTATTGCCCACGGTAGGGTCTTTGGTGACCTTGGCCTTGGTGATGGAGTCAGCAGGGTTGCTTGTAGAACCAGAGCCCTTGGTAATGGTTGCGGGCGCGGATACGGTCGTTTCTGTCTTCTTGTTGGTAGGCATGCTGGTTGTGTCTACTTGCATGGTCAGCAATGTCTTCTACAGTACTCCTGCAACTACACCTCGCGCCGTTGATGCTATCTCTCGTTGCGGAGCGTTGCAGATGGCAACACGCATAGACAGGAACTTACACGAAGATGTGGTCGGGGTTGTTGTTGAGGGAGTGGTCTGCTTGATGCGGAGATTTCGTAACTACTATCTGAGATCACAGGACCGGGCATCACTTCAAGGCAGACACTCCGTCAGGGCTCTATCGAACTCCTGCAGGCTTCACGGTCAGGCTGCAACTTGTTGCTATACCACAATCGTACTACGCCAGCACACAGAAGCAGATAGGTGGCACAGATTTTAATCCGACGCGCAAGTTCCCCATCTTGCTTGATTCTGCACAGCGTGGTGCGAGCAGAGCAAGAGGGGTGATGCTTTGCAGCGCTACGTAGGAAAGCCGCCAGAAACAATACTGTCAAGGACCTGATGTCTCAATTCTGCAGTGTTTCACAGGTTGGAAGCACCCTGCGCGCATGTGAGGGTCTTCACGACTAGTCTGAGGGGTCTGCACTACCCCTGGGACGGTTTGCTTGACGAACCTTCAATGATTCAGCAAGTTCTAACCAGGTTGTTCTGCATCTCTGTAGCTTGTGGTCCGTCTGCACATTGGCTCGGGAGCAGCTTCCTCGGGCCGTGTATCACCCACGCCCAGTGCTCTACCTCTAACTCCCCCTTCTCTTCTTTAGTTTCGTCTGGTTGTTGTCCCTGCATCACTCTCTGCTTCTTGCTGTTTGCTTGATTGTAGTAATGAAGATGCCTCGATTGATGAGGTCCTCCGGACCTGATACCCGATTATGGTATTTGTGCGAGTGATGTCGTTCGTTGCTTTGAGTTCCAGACACCACATCGACGAACCACAACGATTGCTATCATTCATGACTCTGGTGATTCCTCACCTGCAACTGCAGGGGACGAGACTCGTGAAAACCTCGCGATTGTCGAACTCTATGTTCTGGTGGAACTGGTTGCTGTTCTGCTTGCTCCCTAGCAAAGAAGCCTCGATGATATCTCCTTGTTCGCTCCACTATCAGTGTTTCCTATAACACAGCACAAAGCTCAAAGCTACCTTCCTCCAACTCCTATACGCATGATCTTGCTACTCGTGCATCCACTTCGCCCCCTGCCTACCCTTGTTGAGAGTTTGAAAGCTTAGAGAGGAGACAGCGTTCATCGACCGGAAGGTCGTCTTCGCTCTGTGTCTCCGGGCGAATCTGCATGAGATATGAACGTTCTCCATGTGGGATTTGCAGTTGCTCGAGCAGTTGCATATTGTTGGAAACATGCAAGTTGTTGTTTCTTTGTCATCTGCGTTTGGATTAAAGGTATAAGAGCTCTACAGGCTTTGGTTTATAGATTTCAGAGCTTTCAGAACCTGGACAAAAGAAAATCAGATTTGGAATAAGTGATTGAAGATCTTCTTTTCTTTGAGAGAATGCTGTGTTGTGGCGTAGCTATCTGTACCTGGGATGTTCATCTGCTCGTACAAGAAGTTATATATGTCTAGTTGATCATTTCTTTTTCTCTAATCTGTATTCTTAAATTTTCTGACTCGACAGTCGAGGCTGGAACAGTATGAATGACTGTCATCTGATGTTTAAGGCATGGACTTGAGAACTTATGAAAAGATGCGGACGTCCTTCTCAACTGTAAGGTGCTCGGATAGATTCTCTTTCCATGATTTTGTTCTTGCGGTTTCAATGAGCTTTCATTGCCGTCGAGATCTCCTCCTATCTCGAGAGTCTTGCTCAGGTCAGTCCTGATCAATCTGCCCCTGAGACCTACCCCTGAATCCAGCTATTGTAGCTCTCGAACATGCACGACGCATAGCAGTTGACCCGCTGACTGGAAACAAAAAAGAGAAAAAAGGAGAGCAAAAATCCACCAGCCTTCGGGAAATGCTTTGAAATACGACTATGCAATCCCCGGGTCCGGCGCCCGAAATCAGGGGTCCGGTACACTCGGGAGCGGACTTACGAGTGACCTGGTATTCTTGCTCGATGGAGCCCGGTGACCTCGGTGTGTTGTCGGTGGGTCGGTGTTGGCCGCGTGTCGGCGAGGTGGTGGCAGCATGGTGGACTGTTGGCGTTGAGCCTTCGTTGTGTGGGCCATCTGGACCATCTGGCCATAGGCGAGGACCATGTCACCTTTGGTAAGGTCAGAGAAGAAGGTGGAGCAGTGTTTTATACTGGTGAAGTGAAGGGTCAGTGCTGATTACCGATGGGAGTGCACTGGCATGGAATGTGAAGTCTTGTGTTGGGCATCAGGCAAGCAGCAGTCCATCGCGACTGCCATTTAAGTTGTGATTATTCAACAGACTCAGCAGTTGTGGCGTCAGGAGCCATCACAACTGTCGGCTGATAGAATGAGTAGGCATGACTGCCAGATGTGGAAGTCTGGCGCTTGCTTGTGATGTACCGTGCTTGCCATGGCTCTTCTTATCCAAGTCTTCCCGACACCGTCGACCGAGTCTCGGCTCACGTTCTGATACACGAGGTTCGTCTTGTCATCTACCAAGTGACTCCTTCAAGCATCTTAGCTTCGAGAACGATGAGATCTTTTCGTCCTATCTCCAGATTCTCATCGACAGACTCCACTCGATCTGTCTTGTTGGTGTCATAAAAGAATGTATCAAGGCAGCCGTCAAGTTTGGTGCAATTCAGATCCTTCTCCAGTCCTCGAAATCGCAAGGTGTGTAGTCGAAACTCATCGCTATCGATGTCAAGATATAGCTAACCTTCTCAACATTGTAGGGCACTGTTGTCGATAGGCCATAGGCGAGTCAAGATCTTATCGTTCTATCGAGAGCCTTTTTTTTATTCTAAGCAATAGGACGAGGGAGTATTTTGAGGTTCTTCTTGGTTCCAAGTTTTAGCAATTCATACGAAAGACGAACGAACCATACGATGAAAGCATTAGGCGTAAAACCTATAATGAGAAATTCACAACACTAAGTTATGGACTAAAGAATAACTTAGCATTCTTTCATATTGTAACTCATTCTTACATGGAAGCAAAGATCGAACCGGCGAGTTCTGGTTGACTGAATCAAGAGATTTGGCCGCAACACATGAAGCGAGAGAAGTTTCTACACAAGATAGCCTTGAGAAATCAGTCGTCTTTGTGAGAGATGTTGGTCTCACAGGATTGCACAGAGACAAAGATGAGTCTAGCATTCATGGATGTTTCTCAAAGTGGTTCTCATTCACATCAGCGAGATTGCTGAATTGATATAGATGTTTCCGCGCCGATTTAGACGTTTTGAGATGGCACCTTAGTAGGGATACACATGGAGATTGCCTTGTCTCGACAATGAACGTGGACGGAGGTGTTGTCTGTGATGTTCCATGGCGTCGATGTCGATTGTCGAGTTCACATTGAGACGAGAGACGACAACAAACGTCGAGACCTGGCCTCTCGCTACTTCAACCTCAGGTTCGACAACCCCTTCCTCTGCTTCTTCCCTCCCACCACCAAGCTCATCAACATGTCAGCACCCACCATGCCCGAGATCTTCGACAAAGTCTGGAAGGAGTTCATCAAAGACAAAAATGTCACAGAGAACGGCATCTCGGTCCCTCGCCCTGAAGGCCCTCCTAAAGTGTCCTTCTCTGCTCTCCCAGGAGGTCCGCAGCTCGACGGCCCCATACTGACCTGGGACTCCAAACGCATGCTATCGGGCCACCGGCCGCATGATCCGCGCATCATCAACGACATATTGATAAGCCTCGTGCCTGATGACAACATGGAACAGCTGGAGAAGATCTACCAGCACGAGTTCGCCAATGCAATGCTGCAGGAGTACTGGAAAGTCAGGCTGGAGAGGGTCAAAGGCCAGTGGGAGGAGTGGAAGCACGTCGCTGCCAAAGCTGGTGAGGATCTCGCTGCTGCAGAGTCTGGCAACGATGAAGTCGCTACTGCAATGCAGTACGCTATACTCGATCGCGCCCAGGGAAGAGTCATCCACTGGTCCAAGGTCGTCGCGCAAGAAGAGGCTCGGGTTCAGCGAGAGGAGGCCAAGCTCACTCAGTTGGCTCGCCCAGCCATGGAAGCTATCGTTTTGCTTGAGAAGAGGCACGAGGCCAATGTGGGCTGGTTGATTCTCGCATACTCTGCTACCAGAGAGGATGCAAGCGTGTCGGCGAGTGCACCCTATCTCACAATCTGCTGAAGAGCATCTCAGCTGACGATCGATTACACAGGGACCCGACGATGTCCGAACAGTGGCAAACAACTTTGCCGCTTCAAATCCATCTCCTCAAACTCAGCCTTCGGCGAAGACAGCACAGTGACTGCTCCACCTGCCCCAATGCGCCATGCACCTTCATCATCCCACTGGAAAGCAGTTCGAATCACAACCGAGAAGTCTCCACCTCCTCCGACGTCGAAATACCCAAGCACACCACTGTAGATGCCTCTTGCGTTGCCCTCTATCTCTGTCAACAATTCGCACGATCGTTTCTTTGGTGCACCGGTCATGGATCCTGGAGGAAGAGAAGCTGCCAGTACATCGATACCAGTATGTCTTGATCCTTCTTGCAGCTGTCCCTCAATGACTGACACAAGCTGGAAAACAGTTTGATACTCTTCGACGGCCATCAACTTCTCAACTTTGACATTTCCAGAACCCACAACACCGTGCAGGTCGTGCCTAATCAAGTCGACGATCATCAGGTTTTCGGCTCTTTCCTTGTCCACATTCAACAAAGCTTCTGCCTCTTTCCTTGTAAGACCATTCTTCTTCTCCACAGTGCCTTTGATAGGTCTGAACTGACACTTTCCAGCTCGCGACCAAGACAAAAATCGTTCTGGGCTTGAAGATAGAATGGTGACACCGTTTCCCTTTGGTTCCTTTTCTTGTTTCAGTCGGAGGAAGGCGCCAAAGGGTGCCGGATTGAAGCTCCTCAGTCGTTCATAGAGCTCAAAGGAGTTCGGCTGTGACCCGTCATCATACGAAACAATGCTCTGGTCAGTCAAGCAAAGCTCGTAAGAGTCTCCAGCACGGATGTGATTTTGACAAGCTTCGACCTTGCGCACATATTCTGCCTCTCCCGGAGCAGTAACTGCAGATAGCATCGACTCTGTTTTGTCGCTGCGCGTGGACCAAATTGCATTGTGCTTTTTGATGAGCTCAGTCACAGTCGCTTCCACCTTTTCGAACCAATGATCGTCTCTTTCTTCTAGACTTTGAATGTAAATCTTTCTCTCAACGTGATCGACAACAATACTGCGTGATACAAAGGTGAACCAGACATCCGGGCGATCGTTGTTTGAGTGTTGCGAAACATCGATCGTCTCCAAGCCAGCTTCGTAAGATACGAAACCAACGAGTCCTCCCCAGAATGGTATATCAGCACTCCCGTCAATTGCTCGGTTTGCGGTCATGAACGACTCGACTTCAGACCAGACTTCTGTCATGGACCCTCGACATGATGTGTTTGAGCCTGAGAGATTGCTGGTGATCATGTGATTTCCAGTGGAGTATCGAATGGAAGAGGCATCTTCGGCACAGCCGATTATACTGAAACGGCCGGTCTCAGGTCGCACTGGCTGACCATTCTTGCTACCAGACTCTAGCATGATTGCTTGTTGATGAATGTCTTGCAAATTTCGGAGCAACAGAGCCACATCAACAGTGTCAGAGGACATTTCAACGCACTTCCAGCTGACCGATCTTGAGGGGACTGATCTTCTTGTCCTTGATGAGTCCCGAGTGACAGCTGGAGTTGTGGCTGTAGTATCTCTGACGGTGGAATTGACAGCATCGAACAGAGAAGATGACGTGCTTGCTGAATCGTCACCGCTTTCGCTATCAGCCTCGTACGAGTCTACATCGATGGTTGGACTCGATAGTTCCATTCTCTGGACTCTAGCTGCCCGATCGATGGTCCAAGCTAATGCCTCAGACCACCAATTGTGAATGATTTGTGCACCAGCAGAGCTCGTGCAGATAGACTCTGGGTGGTATTGTACTCCGTAGAAAGGTTTGTCTGAGTGTCTGATACCCATCAGAATTGGACCGTTTTGATCATCCGACAAATCCCAAGCCAGTGGTACAATATCCGGGCAGCTTGGAGCAACTCTCCATAATTCTGAAGAATCCTTATTCACTGTGTGTCCGAGTTTCGCGTGCAACGAATGATACTGAGTGGCCATGAGAAGCCCGATGTCTTTGAACAGTGATTGACCTTGGTGAGACACCTCCGTGACTAGACCATGGCGAGGTTGAAGGAGTCTACCAGCTGTGCCACCAAAGGCCAAGGCGAGACTTTGGAATCCAAGACATATACCCAGAACTGGCAAGCAGACCTCGTCTGGTAGGTTCCACAGTCTGCCGATGAGACCCAAGTCCTGCGGGTTCCTAGGATCTCCGGGACCAGGACCAGCAACTACAGCATCGAAACGACCGAGGAAGGCGTGGAAGGATGCATTATGACTTTTGGCGAATCTTTTGTCATCAATTTTGATTACCTCTACGGTCGCATTG
>Ga0268251_10000158_pt1 | contig 26403 bp, 26 predicted proteins | sample AgamicAsMae_FD_200527 | JGI IMG/M metagenome (GOLD analysis project Ga0268251, IMG submission 200527) | Agave microbial communities from Guanajuato, Mexico - As.Ma.e (v2) (version 2) | ecosystem: Host-associated > Plants > Phyllosphere > Phylloplane/Leaf | place: Guanajuato, Mexico | collected...
CTTACATACAGCAACAACACTCAACGTAACTTGACCACCCCTGTTTCATTGTACGGACAAGACTATGGCTACAACGGTGGTAGCCTTCTCTTCCGTGGTCATTTCACTGCCACTGGCAGTGAGAACTCTATCTATCTGCAGACTCAGGGTGGCTCAGCCTTTGGCATGTCTGCTTGGCTGAACGGCACTTTCCTCGGCTCCGCTCGTGGTATTGACGCTGCCTCAAATGCCAACTCAACCTTCAGCTTGCCCAACGTCGCTTCGGGCAGCTCGTACGTCCTGACTGTCCTCATTGACCACATGGGACTTCAAGAGAACGGCCAGGGAGGTTCCAGTGAGATGAAGACACCTCGCGGTATCCTCAACTACTCTCTCGCCGGCCGCAATGCTTCTGCCTTGACATGGAAGATTACCGGCAATCTTCACGGCGAGGACTACGAAGATCGCACCAGAGGGCCTCTCAACGAGGGAGGTCTCTATGCCGAGCGTCAAGGCTACCATCTTCCTGGAGCACCCACATCCAGCTGGACCAACAGCACCCTCGGACCTATGGCTGGCGTTACCTCCCCTGGTGTCTCCTTCTACTCCACAACCTTCGATCTTGACATGCCAACTGGCTATGACATTCCCATCTCTATCTCATTCTCCAACGCTACCTCAAGCAGCAACGGCTCAGCTACTGTTGCATACCGCAGTCAGATCTTTGTCAATGGCTACCAATTCGGCAAGTACGTTTCGAACATCGGCCCACAGGACGTGTTCCCTGTTCCCGAAGGTATCTTCAACTACCACGGGCCCAACTACTTTGCTGTCTCTCTGTGGGCTCTGGACGAAGGCGGTGCCAAGATCTCAAACTTGAGTCTGGTCGCTGGCCCCGTCATTCAGAGTGGATACGGACCTATCTCTTTGAGTCCCATGACTGGATGGTCGAAGAGAGAGGGTGCGTACTAGGCGAACTTGACGCTATCCAAGTTCTCATCACGAGTGTGGTGTAATCACAGTGCCCAAGTGGCTATATAATCAGAATACTTCAGTAATGTAATGCACTGTCAATTATGTCTCAACAATGCCATTCAATCACTAGCTTCCGTCGTGTGTGTAGAGAATATGAACCTCAGGAGCGGGTAGACAACGAGACACCGTGGCATGAACAGCACACAGGGGGTCGACTGGAGTCTCGAATGAATTGTGTATACGGAGCGATTTCCGTAGAGTCAAGCATCATGTCTTTACAACCGGCGTCCCCGCTTACTGAGAAACCTAGCGGAGACTGGTTTCCAGATGGAACTCGTGGAAGTCATCTCCCCGCACAATCCATCGCAAGCCACATTCCTCTTCGCCCCCAGTCTCCAGATTCTTCCTCGTCCAACAAAAACTCTATGAACGGTCAGCTACGCAGCTCTCTCACAGATTCCATGTACACCCAGGTGAATTCGGGCCTTTTGCTCACTTGCTATAGGCCAGTCGGTCCGTGATCGCTATAATTTGCCCGAACCACGTCCTACAATACTGCCGTTGTGGATGACTTGCATGTAGGATGGTCCTTGCACCCCCACCATTGATAGATGCCAATGCCACTGGGGTCCCCGGGTTGTTCGGTTCCTCGGTATGCCCTTCTCGTCCACTTGCCGTGCTACTCACCGTACTCCACTGGTCACGCGGACACGAGCATCGAGGACATGTCCAAGAACTGCAGGATGCCAGCCACGATTGGCTCCAAACTCTGAGCAGCTTCCGGATCCTTTTCGCGTTTCGATGCACAAAATGTCGGCCTTTGATGCAGCGTTGACCAAGTTGGCCAATAGTTCTTACCAATCGTGATGATGTTACCATCTGGTTGTAACTTGAGCATTCATCACTGTACGCGGGCATCTCCCATGCACTAAGCAGGAGATCAGCATCGATACAGATACCTGAGTACCTTACAATATATACTAATTTCGTCACGGTCAAGAACCTGCAAGCAAGATTTGATATGAACCAAACCAAGCAACAAAAACAAGCAGAGCAACAAGATAGTCCGTACTCGTCGAGCTGGGCGTGTGTGCTTAGCGTTCAGCCTCGCAAGGAGGCCGTTGGTCTGCGCTTTCTCCGCACGTACCTGGAACAACCAAAGGCCGATCCAGAATGATCAGGCCAATCAGAGTGAGCATGATGGAAGCTAGCGTTCTTCCACGTGTGGGGAAGACCATGCGACCTCGGAAAAAGTTCCAGGAGAAGTCGGCCGGATCATCTGGACGGTGATACTTAAAAGCCATGCAAGATGCAATCTCCCAACAGTCCATCCTCAAAAGCTCCTTCTTTCCTGGAGGCCATCTTCTCTTCCTTCGATCCAACACGACAACATTAATTCATTATGGCGGAAATTCGAAGCGAACCGCTCGACTTCAGTCACAAGGATGAGGTCACCCAAACCAAAGCCAACAACTTGACCATCGCAAATGCCAAACTTGCCACTGAGAAGGAGCACAACATGACCCTCTTGCAGGGTATCAAGTTGTATCCCAAGGCCGTCTTCTGGAGTATCCTGATCTCGACCTGTATTGCCATGGAAGGTTACGACGTCTGTCTTCTTGGAGCCTTCTACGCCCACCCCAAGTTCAACGAGAAATATGGTGTACTGTTGGCCGATGGAACATATCAAGTACCTGCACGCTGGCAAGCAGGTCTCAGCAACGGAGCCAACGTTGGAGAGATTATTGGTCTCTTCATCAACGGTTTCGTCTCTGAGCGCTTCGGCTACCGCTACACTGTCATGACTTGCCTGGTCATGATCGCCGCTGTCACTGCTGTCTTCTTCACTGCACAGAACGTCCAGACCCTGTTGGTTGCCGAGATTCTTTGCGGGTAAGTCTACGTCACACGTTTCGCAACAACAAGCAGCTGACCATCTTGCTAGTATTCCATGGGGCATTTTCCAAACCCTTACCGTAACCTACGCTTCCGAGGTCTGCCCTGTCGCTCTTCGTGGATACCTTACTACCTACGTCAACTTCTGCTGGGGAATGGGCCAGGCCATCGGTATTGGTGTCGTGAAGTCGCTCCTCCACCGTAACGATCAATGGGCATACCGTATTCCCTACGCTCTTCAATGGATGTGGCCTGTCCCTCTCCTTATTGGAATCACCTTCGCTCCCGAGAGTCCTTGGTGGTTGGTCAGAAAGGGCAGAATCGAGGATGCCAAGAAAGCTCTCCTTCGCCTGACCAGCTTGAACCGCGAGACCGACTTTGATGCTGATGAAACCATTGACATGATGGTTCACACCACCAAGCTCGAGGAAAAGATCACCACCGGCTCAAGCTATTGGGACTGCTTCAAAGGAACCGATCTCCGCCGTACCGAGATCGTCTGCATGGTCTGGGCCATTCAAAACCTCAGTGGAAACTCCTTCTCTGGATACTCGACTTACTTCCTTGAGCAAGCTGGTCTTGACCCTGGCAAGGCTATGGACTTTGCAGTCGGACAGTACGGCATCAACATGGCTGGTGTGTTCGGCGCGTGGTTCCTGATGAGCATCGGCATTGGTCGCAGAACTCTCTACCTGGTTGGTCTCTGTGGCCTCTGCACCATGCTTCTCATCATGGGCTTCCTCGGACTTGTTCCCCACGCCCACAAGGATTCGGCATCTCTCGCTACCGGCTCGATGATGCTGATCTGGGCTTTGTGCTACCAGCTGTCTGTTGGAACTGTCTGCTACTCCCTCGTCTCCGAAATCTCGACCCGCCGCCTGCAAATCAAGACCATCGTTCTTGGACGCAACCTGTACAACATTGTTGGCATTGTCTGCAGTGTGTTGACTCCCTACATGCTCAACCCAAGCGCATGGGCCTGGGGCAACTACGCCGGTTTCTTCTGGGCCGGCAGTTGCTTCTTGTGCATCATCTACACCTACTTCCGTGTACCTGAGCCCAGCGGTCGCACTTTCGCCGAGCTTGACATGCTCTTCGAAAAGAAGATCAGCGCAAGAAAGTTCGCAAAGACCCAAGTCGACGTGTTCGCCGAGAACGTAGAGAAGGTTGAGGTCCACCACAACGAGAAAATCGATGTTTGATTTTTGCGAACGGAGTCGCTAACCTGCAATTCCAGGTCGGCGTGTTTTGACGCGTTTTTTTGTTGTATGCTCTGATTGCTGCTGCTTTTCTTCATGATGTCCCACGAGTTTCATTGTTTATCACGCCATCCACGATTTGTATATAGCCTTATATTGTAAATACCAGAGCCTTGATGGCGAATATACCCCTTCTTCAATCAGATCTCGAACTTCTCTTCGTTGTCTTGCGGAATCTTGTCACGTCGCGAACATGTCTGTCCGCGTTAGGAGGCCTTGCTCTCTAGCCGGCGCATCCGGTCGTCGCCTCCTTTCGAAAGTGTTGAGATTAGGAGGGCTGGGGCCGATGCGCTTCGGAAAAACCATTGTTCCTGCTCTCCGGCTGGGGTGGTTGATGCTTCAGCGAGTGGGACATTGTTGCTCTTGGGATGTCAACAGATACGCTGCCGATGCTCTAGGGCGAGCGTCGATCGAATGCATCTTGCCGGTGCTTCACGGATTGATTGTTCTCTTGGGTACTATCGGTGGTAGAGTGCGTTGTTCGATGTGCAATTACTTAGAACTGCACGTATGACAAAAATGCTTCATCTCGGTGTCGAAGTTGCATCATGTCACCCGATCCTGTCGACAGCTGATCTTGTTGTTAAATCGATGTCAACGGATGGAGACGAAGCTGATCTCACGAGCGCTGGGTCGGTTCTTGCAGCGTTGGCCTGTCGCAATTCTGTCCCTAAGTGAGCCACCATCTCTGCGTGAAATCGATTCCCAGCCTCCGTCTGAACACAAGCCTGGAATCAAAGCATATTATATTCGCGACAGCATTTGCTACAGTAGACTTTTTGCATCGGAACCCTCGCATGGGCATGGTCATACGTCCTCTCCATGTGTAAGATCATGTCACTCGAGCCCATAGAAATGCACAGTGTTTTCCAGGACTAGGGGGTGACCACTGGGATCCCTGATTCTATCGGCTCTCTGTGGCCTTTGCCATTGTCCAGAAAGAACTGTGCATTTTTATGGCATCAGCTCAGCCTGTGTGTTGACGTGAGAGCGGAATCTCTCTCACAGTCTCACTTAGGACGCGATAGTGCGAACTCCAAAAGTGAAGCGCTAGCGTGGCCTGTGCTGTTTCCTCATGTGATAGGTCAATTCACTATTCACTTAAAGCGCCCGCCCGATCACACTTGCCTTCTGACTAAACTAGATAGGCGGGCGTCTTTAGCCTTCGTCGCGTTAAGTGAAATCTGACGCTTCCTCGCTCGCTACTCTAGAAGGCTGTCGTTTGCCCGACAACTTACTCTCACATTCACCACACTCTTGTGTCCTCACGCGACCACTTATCGTTGCCACAATTAATGTTTCTCGCGCAACTTTACCATTTGCAGTTGAGATAATCATCACCTCGACACTCTTTCTTTGCGCGTCGCTTCAATCAAAGATGGCGCTGAAAGTCGGTGACATCCTGAAGCGCTTAGGCCTGAGGGGCGCAATCATTCGCTATGGCGAACAATGGAAAACTCAAGAAATCAAAGACCTGGAAGAAGACATCAGAGCCTTTTACCAAAAGTATGAACCTTACTTGAAAAGAGAGGAAGACTACCCTTTCGAATTCAATACAGACCTCAACGACGTCCTCCAAAGACATGGTCCTCGCCTATGGCCAGATGGCCCACACAACGAAGGCTCGACGTTTTGGCTGTTCCCTGCAGGAGAAATTGACGAATACCCTGAGGATATTTACTTCAGCCGTCACTTCGATAAGTAAGTGGGAAATTAATACAACGCGACGTGGCTGGCGACTAACAAGATGCAGGATTCAGCCACTCTTTGCAACCCTTCTCGCTATGAGAGTGAAGGTGTACCGTAGCAATCAGAGACACGCAGAACTCAAGGCCAGAGAAAAGCGCGAAGCTGAGGCCGCTGAGGCCGCTGCCGCTGCCAATACCATCACACTGGACCATCCACTCTCGGACTCTGACCTGACCGACTTCGACAGCCATGACGAATTGCCTTCTCTCGTCCACGCCATCAAGTTTACGACTGATGACGGCAAAGCCAAGGTGCAGGAGATTCTCAAGGGGGAGGAGTTCAACCTGAGAAAGAGGAAGGTCGCCACTGATTCACCCTCGAAATCTATTAAGCGTCCGAGAAAATCAACAGTACCAGTCGAGCCATTTGAGCCAGTTGAGCCGGTCGAGCCAGTTCAGCCGGTCGAGCCAGTTGACCAAGGCTACGTCCAGGACATATCTATCTGGACCACAAACCCTGAGAGTACCCATGTTGCTAGTCCACCTCGCCTTAACAATGGACATGAATTGCTCGTCGCAGCAGCATCTGGACGCAGTCATGGCTTTGTGTCTGTCAACCAGACCGAACAGACCGAGTACAACGTTCATCCCATGCCTCCGGTGCAATCTGGTCCAGAAGTTTCTGACAGCTGCGACGTCTTGAATTCACACATGAGTAATTCCAGTTCACCCAACAACGAGAACCACAACCTTCCTGAAACTCCTGGCGAGGGGGCGCTTCTGCACACACAGTATTCACTGCCTCAAGACAAAGAGACTTCAGAATCCGCTCAGCACGCACATGACCATCAGCAAGCACTCCCAGAAGTGTTTGAAACCTCTTCACAACCCCAACCATCTGACAAGTTCATCCCTTGGACGAAAATTAACAAGAGACGTGCCAAGAGATCAAAGACTTCCTTGCGTCCAATGCTGAACGACGACGACATGGAGCTCTCGGTACAAGATGGTCAGAGCATGGCGGAACTACCTCCGAGACCTTCCTCCGGCCCCTCAGACTTGCCACCTCCGGCACCTGTTGACGACAGCGAGCACAGCCGCAAGCTGATGAGGCGAACTCATGTTCGCACCCCAGCAGCAGAACCATCTCAACGCGCCACAAGCACCCTGGACACCGTCTCAACTTTCACACCTATCTCAACACAAAAGCGCGTTTATCAAACTCCTTATGCGGATGCACACCCACCCTTGCCCACTCCGCAATCCGCTTCAACATCAGCTGACGCTGTCCTGGGTGCCACCAATCCTCATCCTGCAACATTGCACTCTCCGCTCGTCGCCTCTACTCCGACCACTGCCCATATGCCACCATCAGCTGACATGCCTTTGTCGGCACAGCTCATCACAAACCACTTCGCGCAGGCCTTTGTCAAGTTTACCTTGCCCTTGCCCAATGGCCGCTCAGCAAACAAGATGATCAAGCTAACAGAATGCCCTGATGCGATTGCTCTGCACCAAGCAGTCATCCATCGCTTCAAGCATGCGCTCGCGGGCCAGATTCCTTCAGAAATCGTCGTCACCTCTGCCAACGAAGATTACGAAATCGAAGCCGATGAGTGCGGACAACAGACTTGGAACGAATTCATTCAGACCGTTGTCGACAACGCTCCTCCAGGAACATGCCCTATCGTTGCCTTAGTCAGAGTCTGAGCGATTTGCCAGACACACAAGATCTGAAACTGTAGTTCAGCAGGCACAATTGGAACGAGGGACGACAGCAATAGCATTTTTGGTTGGTCTACTTCAGACATGGAATGGAGCTCGCGGAGTCCATGGAATTGCTTTTTCTTGTACCTTAGCATAATTAAATAACACCGAGCACAGACTCATACCGGTAGAGGCTCAGAATGATGAGATTTTACAACCTCCCCATGTGCAAAGGTTCGTGACGCGTATAGCTATAAAAATGCACAGTGTTCTCGAGAACCGAGTCGTATCCATCGAGATGCAGTGTTTTCTAGGCTCTCTTTGGTTCGGTTTTTGATCTAGAGATCACTGTGCCTTTTTATAGCGAGCATTGTCTTCTACATCCTCATAGGAGAGAGAAGCGTAGGGGGAGGAAGACGTTCCTTGCTTTTCATCTTGACAAAGCGTGACAATGTAGCCTTTAGGTAGAAGTCGGCTGCTCCTTCTCCTTTATACCCGTCTTGGTCTCGGTATGCTCCTTGCTCAAATGAGACTTGACGATGAAGAAACTCGCCACCAGCCCAAAGGCACTGACGGCCGTCATCAGAATCCACGTTCTCTGCAGACTGAATGCAAAAGCCTCCTTGACTGCGTTCCTCTGTCCCACATCCACGATATCCTTGATCATCTCTACGTTCGCGGATGCATCTCCACCAGTAAAGTCAGCAAGAAGTTTTGGCGAAAGACCAGCGGCAGCAAGAGCTGAAGATCGAGAAGCCATGGAGTTTTGTATCACAACTCCAGCGATGACGATAGACATCGAAGTCGCCAAGTTACGAATGAAACCTAACGTCGCCGTTGCAGTAGCCACATCATCCTGTTTCACCAACGCTTGCATAGCAATCAAAGGGGGCTCGAACAGCATTCCTGCGCCCAAGCCTTCAACGACTTCGAGACCGAGGATCGTGGCTAGAGGTGTGGAGGCATCGATGTAGATGTATAGACCCATGCCTAGGGTGCACAAAGCCATGCCCGTCCAGATGAGCTCTTGGTAGCGGCCTGTTCTGTGGATTATTATGCCGGACATGATGCCCATGAATGCTTCGCAGAGGGTGAGTGGTAAGATGTAGATTCCTGAGTGGATGGGCGAGGCTTGTTTGACGGATTGGAAGTAGAGAGGTAAGAAGTATTCGGCTGCGATGAAAAGCTTGGTTGGGTGGTCAGCAGATTGTCAGTGGAGCGTTGAGGAAAGAACCTACGAAACCATGACAGAAAGTCACTACGAGAACTGCAATGTTTGAGGGGTGGCTGAATACGCCTAATGGCATCAGAGGGTAGCGAGCGACTTTCTTTTCGCTCAAGATGAATAGGCCTCCCATCACGACGCCGAAGACGATCAAACAGATGACTTTTGGTGATGACCAGGGGAAGATCACACCGCCAAAGTCGAGACCGAGGAGTAACATGAGTGTTAAGCCCAGAATGCACAGGCTTCCCAAAAAGTCGATTGCCATGATGCCTTCGACGACCTTTGTTCTTGGGTTGTGAACATCCAGGAAGAAGAGAAGCAGGACGAAAGCTGTTCCAGAAATGGGAAGGTTGACCCAGAAACACCCTAAATATATGATGAGTCCAGTAATCAAGCAACCATCAAGCAATGCACTTACATCTCCAAGAAACAGTCTCAGAAAAGACACCTCCCACAATGGGACCGATGCCTCCCGCCAGAGCCCACATAAATTCCATGAGTCCAATGAACAAAGTGCGAAGTCTCATGCTAAACAAATCCGAGATGGTGATGATGGTGACTTGGATCAGTGCTCCCCCACCCACACCTTGGAGAGCACGTCCAGCAATCAAGACGGACATACTGGGTGCAGTGGCGCATATGATGGAGCTTACGAAGAACCAAGCTACTGATACCAGGAGGATGAGTTTTCTGCCCCAGATGTCTGATAATTTGGCCCTGGAAAATGTTAGAAATGGATATCGGAAATGGTCTTGATGCATACCAGATGGGTGCGGCAGCAGCATTGGCTAGCAAATATGCTGAACCAACCCATGTATAGCCACTGGCAGAGTGGAGCTCAGAGGCAATGGTCGGTAGTGCCGTTGAGACAATCGTTTGATCTAAGGCTGCGACGAACAGAGCGAGCTTTTGAGAATTAGTATAATTTCCTTCGAAAGGTGCCAGACCATATAACATACATTCAAGGCTACCAAAATAGCTGCGATTTGGAGCTTAGTTCTCGGTGTGTCTGCCGGCGAATCTACATCCATCTCTTGAGGCTTGTCGTTTCTGGGTGCGGAGGACGAAGGCCTCTCTTCAATCAATCCATCTTGAGACATCGCAATTGGATCAGCCATGATTGATAGATAATACAAGAATGACTTGTAACAATAAAGAAAATATAGATCGATCAAATGTTCATAGTCGCTAGGATGCCAGTCAGTCAAGAGAAGGGCGCCCGCCAATGATCAAAGAGTCATCGTCGTGATTTCGGCAATCCCGCGAGAAAATGATGTTCATGAACCATTTTCTCCGCAGATTTCCATCATGATTTTCTTGATTGAGCAGTTTCTGATATGCTCAGAGTAGAACTTAGCCGGCCAGCAACCTCGCAGACTGTTTCCTCGACATCAAATATTCGTTGTCATCTGGGTTGCCTACCTGCCTGCAGTATAGACCAAGCTGAGAACGAAACCAGGTCCAATGTGACCTGGCAAGGATTTGCGACGACCTTAGGACGAGAGTACGATCATCTTGAGTCTGTTGGCAGTCACCTAACGATGAAACTGGCAGCTCGTTGATCATACCGAAACAAGAGTGTTGAATATTCCGAGCCTTTACAATAATCTCACCAATGGCATGGGAGTGACTGTTAGTTGCGTTGACAAAACGTAGGCCCCTTCTGCGAAGAATGCCGGGATTCCTTATGAACCGGCTAGGTAGGCTACCACCAGAAACTCCAGCATTGATGTAGGTTCCAGGTCGCTGTGCTCTGATCAGTACTAGAGCGCAAATATTGAGGTATGCGTAGGGCAAGAAAAGACATTCTTGCCTGTTGACCCCAACCTCAACTTTCCAAGCAAAAGAAAAGAAAAGCGTGGCAGAGTACAGAGAATGTCTGGCATCTCGTTATCTCCAAAGATCATCACAGTTAGGTATATGAATACATGATGTTTTCCCGTATCCAAGGACCGAGACCATCTCAAGGGACTCCCACGGCTGTACTTGGTTGCATTAACAATTATGCATTCAGATACTTGTGCAGATTCATCACTCACTGTCGTAAGAAAGAGAGCAATTCTTATGGCAGCCAGAAAAGATGAAGGTCCGAGAGTGATAGAAGTGCATGCGGTCTTTGTGACGAGCAGATGAATTGTACAGCATTGCTGCTTCCTTGTTTGGAAGGTGTCCGTTTGTCCACACTGTTTGTTTGCGCGCCTGCCAATCCCAGTTTCCTTTCACCACCCAAACTCGTCGTCAAGCACCACCCATTTCACGCATTGCATCTTCCATCATTTTCCGAGCGGCAGATCTATCTGCCCATCGTCAATCACCATGTCTTGCAACGAGAACACCCCTATCAACAATACTACCAAGGAGACAACCACCTCTGTCATCGATACCAACCATGAAGACAGATCCTCAGCCGACCGTGTCGGCAACACACTCGCCAACTTGATGGGACCTCTGACAAGTTGGCTCACCAACGCCTCTAATCCGCGCCCAGTCTCGGCCAAGATCCACCACTCTCCTGAGATCACTCCTCGTGTTGAAGAAGAGACAACTTCCAGCCCACAGAACCACGAGCTCGACCAAGAGACCTCAAACCAAGACGACCAGCCCATTCAAAGTGATGAAGAGCTGAGCGAAGTTGGATCGGCATATGTCGCTTCCGACGAAGGCGACGACGACTACGAGTTCACATACGAAGACGACGACGATGACTTGCCCATCGACAGCGACCCTTTCTTTGGCGATACACCATCCAAGCTACAAAGACCCCGCCAGTCAGACCAGCCGACTGAAGAGCAGTTGGAGGCCATCAGAAAAGTCCTGGAAGAGGACAAGGAGAAAGAGGCTAGCAAGATGGCCTCTATCCGCAAGAACAACCCACCCGATCTCATTGTGGTTCCTCACCCTTTACTCAAGGATCAGAACGACAACGCCACGGAGATGTTGATGAGCATCAGATCATCCTTTGGTGGAGATGTCTTCCATATCATTGGTCTGACTGAGCCGCTGCTCGAGATGAAGTTGAAGTTCTTACAGGACTTCGACTTGCCCCTGGAAGAGCTCCACGAGCTTGAATTCTTGTGCGGATACTATGTCATCCAGGATGATGACACTGTACAGAAGGTTCGTCGTCCGATACATTGCTGCGTACTACTGGATAAAGAATACTAACGGGCTGCAGCTCGAGATTGGAACGGAATCGATCATCTACTGCCAGAAAATTGGAGCTATGCGCTACGACCTTTCTCCAGAGCCAGCCGCCATTCCAGACTTTGTCCCCTGTGTGTACGGAGAGGAGGCAGATGCGTTGAACTCTGCCGGCGTGCATGAAGATGAGGCAGGTGTGTCAAACCCTGCCAGTGTGCACGAAGAGGAAGCAGATGTGCCAAACTCCCCAGGCTGGTGAAGCTGTAGATGCTGCCACGCCAACCCCTCTTTGAATAGAGGGCATGTATGGGAGCCGTTCGGCGCTTGTCTGATGTTCTCGACAGCCGCTTGGTACTGGTCATCGAAGGAACCCGAAATTGCTTGTCATACCAATCACCTTGCTTGAAAGGATGATGGCTTTCGTTGAAGATGACGGATGGCGACAGGTGGAAAAGAGAAACATGTACAGTAGAATTGGGGTATCAAAAGCGTTTCTAAGAATCGAATAATGGAACAGATTCCTTAGATGGACCAGCCTGCAGCCTTCTTCTTTTTCTTTTGCTGCTCCACCGTGGCGTTGTATTCCTCTTGTTGGTCCTGCAAGTTGAGCGGCTCCAGATGTTTTGCAAGGTTCTCAGCCGTGAGTGCAGGTGCAGGTTCTGCTGCCTCCAAAGAATCTGTGTGGTTCTGTTCGGCCAGGTGGTCCTCGTTCTGGTCTTCTTGAACAATCTGCGAATTTGTCTCTTCTTCCTCTTCATCGTCCTCCTCCTCTTCCTCGTCGTCTTCTCCTTCCGAGTAATCTTGGTCGACCTCGTGACTGCCCTCGTCTTCAGCGACTTCTGCAGTCTCATCGTCGGCTTCGTTCTGGAAACCCACAGCCTCGACGAATCTGTCCAGATCCTTTGCCATTTTTCTGCTGAAGCCAGTGGCCTCCACTTCAATATCCAAACGCTTGTTCTGGTCGGTATCCTTGATGGCGTCCTCGAAGAAGGGACCAGGCTCGTCTGACGTGAATTTGAATTGGCGGGAGAAGAAAAGCTTGATGCAGTTCACATCGCGATCAAAGTACCATTTGGCGTTCTCGTGGGTGGTGGAGAGCATCTGAGGGAAATCGATGAGGATGGGAGTAGATCTCTTGGTGACGGGGTCCTCCTTGATGAGCAAGTTGAACTCGTTGAAATCACCGTGGATCAAGCCGACTTTTGCGAGGCGTACGATCAAGTCCATAAGTTCGCCGTAGAGTTTGAGGGGATTGGAGACGTTGTCGATGGAGCGGAGGGGGAAGGAGTCGATGAGTTCCATGACGAGGGTGTGTCTGCTCTGAGCGATGGGTTCGGGGACGGGGAAGCCTTCGCGCTTAAGGACTTGCATAAAGGCGTACTCCTTCATGGCAGCCAAGCGACTGAGGTACATCCATGATCCAGTGGTCTTGTTGCGCAGGTAATCGCGGTTGGCCTTTACGGTACGGAAGGAAATGCGACCGAGTCTGTGAAGCTTGAGGACGAGTTGTTTGCCAGTGGGGTCCGCGACGACGTAGATGTCTGATTCTTTGCCGACACCGATCTGGTTTCCGAGACTGAAGACGGTGTCTGTTCTGCGTAGAGAGTTGAGGGAGAGGTAGTCGAGGCCGCCGTAGGTCAGGCGGTAGCCGTCGTATTTTGCGTTCTTGATCTTTGCGACGAGACCAGACTTGGCGAGAGTTGCGATGCTCTTGTGGACACCAATGTGCTTGCCGGCAATTTGGGCGATCAGGACGGTAGGGACGAGTTCGTGGTTCTTGCTGCCCATTTCGACCTTGATAAATTCGTCAGTGCTGATCATGAAGAAATGGTTCTCAATGTACATACCGCCGTCAGGACCTTCCAGTCCTCGGCTGTAAGGTAACGCAATTGTCTCGAATCCAACTTCATCTTGTCGTGTGTATCTGGTTTCTGACTGCTGCAACAGGATCGGCCCTCAATAATTTCAGAAAATGGCGGCGGGGATGGTTCCTTCTGCCGGATTGATCAAGTCCGAAGGCGGTGAGATGGTGCCAAGGGTCGTCGCTGTTTCGCAACCTATCGGCGTCATTCTAGCTTGAGAGCTGCTGTCGCCGCATCGCCGCCATCAACACCCTCTTCGCTCACACGACATCTGTCTATCCGCCCATCTCCCACTTCTCTGGACCCATCTATCTCGGTCGCCAGAGTCTGAATTCGCGCTGTGATTCTTCCTCCGCCACCACCACAACTTCAGCGCCAACCGCCCAAACACAACCATGGCCCAGGACGACAAGCCTGTCGCCGACAAGGGCAAGGCCCCTGCTGACAAGCAGACAACCGATGCCTCTGCTTCAAAGGACTCGCAAGACCAGACTACCAAGGACGGCAAGAAGCCCGTCGATCTTCCTGCTGGTATGTTGACACCGCATGTTCGGATCTCTTCATAGACTGACCGAACATAGACGATCTGAGCGAGGAGGACCAGAAGCTCAAAGATGAGCTGGATATGCTCGTTGAGAGACTACTAGTACGTATACTCTGTCATCATCGCCACTTTCACACTCATTGACACGTCTGTAGGAGTCCGACAAGTCGCTGTACAAGCCCGCCCTTGAAGCTATCAAGACCTCCATCAAGACTGCCACATCATCCATGACCGCCGTCCCGAAGCCCCTGAAATTCCTTCGCCCTCACTACGAAAAGCTTGAACAAACATACGAATCTTGGCCTGCAGGCGATGACAAGAACTCTCTGGCCGACACTCTGTCAGTACTGGGCATGACATATGCTGACGAGGACCGCACCGACACACTCAAGTACCGCTTGCTAGCACCCTCGGGCGATCTTGGTTCATGGGGTCACGAGTACATGCGCCATCTGGCTCTCGAGATAGGTTCCGATTACCAGAAGCGCCTAAACGAGGAGCGCGACGCCGATGAGCTCGTTACCCTATGTCTGGCTCTCGTCCCCTTCTTCCTTAAGCATAATGCAGAGGCCGATGCAGTCGACATATTGAGCGAGCTGGAGATGATTGAAGCCATTGCCGACCACGTCGACGAGAACACTTACGCTAGAGTCTGTCTGTACATGGTCAGCATGGTACCGCTCCTCACCTACCCCGACAACGATCGCTTCCTCCATACCGCACACGACATCTACAGAAAACACAACCAGCTTCCCCATGCTCTTACCCTGGCTATCCGTCTCAACGACTATGATTTGATTAAGAGCGACTTCAACTCGACCAAAGACAAGAACATGCGTAGACAACTCGCGTTCGTACTCGCCCGCCAAAAGATCCCTCTCGAGCTTGATGACGATGAGAAAGAGGAGGATCCTGAGTTGCAGGAGTGCTTGAACAACACAAGAATGCCCGACCACTTCAAGGCCCTGGCGAAGGAGCTCAACATTCTCGACCCCAAGGTTCCTGAGGATATCTACAAGTCGCATCTCGAATCAAGCAGAACCGCTGGCTTGACCAACACTGACTCGGCGAGACACAATCTGGCCAGCGCTTTCGTCAACGCCTTTGTTAACGCTGGTTTCGGAACAGACAAGATGATGCTTGTCGAGGGTGGTATCAAGTCGAGTTGGGTGTGGAAGACGAAGGACGATGGCATGCTCTCTACTGCTGCCTCTCTGGGTTCTCTAATGCTCTGGGACGTCGAGAATGGTGTCGATAAGATCGATACATACACTTACGTCCAGGAGGACTCGATCAAGGCCGGTGCCGCTCTGGCTACTGGTATTGTCAACTCTGGTGTGCGCCTTGAGGCCGACCCTGCCTTTGCTCTGCTCGGCGACAACCTCGACGACTCAAAGTCAAAGTCGATCAGAGTCGCCTCTCTGATGGGTCTGGGTTTGGCCTACGCTGGTTCCAACCGTGAGGATCTTCTTGAGCTCCTCCTCCCCTTCGTCACCGACACTTCTCTCGACATGCAGGTGTCTGCTATGGCTGCTCTCTCACTTGGTCTGGTCTTTGTTGGATCTGCCCAATCAGATGTCAGCGAGGCCATCATCCAGACCTTCCTCGACGATGACCGCAACAAGCAACTTAAAGACAAGTGGACTCGCTTCATGGCTCTTGGTCTTGCTCTGCTCTACTTTGGTCAGCAGGAAGAGGTTGATGTCATTCTTGAGACTCTCAAGGCTATTGACCACCCCATGTCCAAGCCTACCTCTGTCCTTGCAGAGATCTGCGCCTGGGCTGGTACCGGTGCCGTCTTGAAGTTGCAAGAGCTTCTCTACACCTGCAACGAGCACATTGAGGAGGGTGACGAGGACAGAAAGGGTGATGAGCTCGTTCAGACCTACGCTGTCCTTGGTCTGTCGCTTGTCGCCATGGGTGAGGAAGTCGGCCAAGAGATGGTCCTCCGCCAGTTTGGTCACTTGATGCACTACGGTGAGGCCAACATCCGCAAGGCTGTTCCTCTTGCCATGGGTCTGATCTCTCCCTCAAACCCTCAAATGAAGGTTTACGACACTTTGTCACGTTACACTCACGACAACGACCCTGATGTCGCTGTTAACGCAATCTTCGCAATGGGTCTGCTTGGTGCTGGTACAAACAACGCTCGTCTGGCTCAGTTGCTCCGCCAGCTTGCTTCATACTACCACCGCGACCCCAACGCTCTCTTCATGGTTCGCATTGCCCAAGGTATGCTGCACATGGGTAAGGGTACTCTTTCGCTCTCACCATTCCACACCGACCGCAGCGTCCTCTCCAGAGTATCGGCTGCTGGTCTTCTCACTACCCTCGTCTCCCTCATTGATGCCAAGTCGTTCGTTCTTGGTGACTCGCACTACCTCCTCTACTTCCTGGTTACCGCCATCAACCCTAGATTCCTCATCACATTGGACGAAGACCTCAAGCCTCTTCAGGTCAACGTGCGTGTTGGTCAAGCGGTTGATGTTGTTGGACAAGCTGGTCGCCCTAAGACCATCACTGGCTGGCAGACACAGAGCACACCTGTGCTGTTGAGTTACGGCGAGAGAGCCGAGCTCGAAGACGAGGAGTACATCCCTGTGACAAATGTCATGGAGGGATTGGTCATCCTGAAAAAGGTACGTTTTCTTTAATGACTCTCTGCAACGAAGACATGACTAACATGTTTTACAGAACCCTGAGTGGGAAGGTACACAAGCATAGACGGTAGCATGGACATGATATGGGTTTGTCAAGGCAAAAAGATCACACGAATAGTCTTTTGAACACTTGACAGACGAACGAGCATCAAGCAGCGTGATTCGGCGCTGGGATGGAAATGTAATATAGAGCAAGACGGCTATAGCATGTTTCTCAATGAAGACACAGCTTTCACGATTCAACAAAAGATAATAGATGCGCGATTTTGGAGCGTCGAGCTGACCAAGGGCAAGGCGGCATGTCGGCGGTTGATCAATCAACGCCAAGGGTCTGGTTCCCAACTCCGCAATCTCCGCCTTCGCTGGGATTCTAGCTCCAAACAAATCATTTCCTTTCCAGTCTTGACATCTTCTTTCTCGGCAACCACGTCGCACTCTATCTCGGCCTTCCTCAGCTTGACGATAGCTTACGACGACTTATCACTATCCATCCTTCTTACTGCCCCTCAACCCGACACGTATTATTCGTCACCAAACTATCTACATCAACCCCGCCATACCGCCTAGATCGAGCAGAGTCACCAACAGGATCGGAAGAGAGGCACATCAAGAGCCAAAAGACACTATCGACACCCAAGCCAGGCAGGAAGTCCAAAGACACATATCACAATGGCCGCCCCCAACATCAAATTCGGCAGCCCCGTCGTCTTCTTCGATTCACATCCCGAGCAACAACCCGGCTATATTGCATCATGGGTCTACGCTTTCGGCGCACACTTGAAGGTCGCTTGGACCGGTGACCCACCCAAGAAACTATTCCCTGGTACTCTGCGACTGCTTTGGTGGACCGTAAGCCTTGTCCCTTCACGCTTCTTGCCTGGTCTTCCATACTAACACAAGCCAAAACAGACCGACGGCGTCCAAGGTCTCCGCGACTTCGAGCTCCACCAATCCGAACTCATCAAATCTCTCTGGGACTCCCTCCTCGACAACCCAGACGTCTCTCGCGCCCTCGTGACCGGCTACTCTGGTCAAAACCCTTACGTACTCAGTTACGGCGACAACCCCTGGCTCACGAAAGAACAAAAGGAGAAACTTGTCAGACGCCAGAACGACGAAACTTGGGCCAAGAAATCGGCGAGAAGAGTAGAGACGAGAAGTAGAGAGGAGAGGTTTGAGGATGAGAAGGCGGCCATCAAGAGGAAGGAACAGATCTTGGAACATATTGACGAGGTTATCCAGAGTAATGAGGATGCCGAGAAGGAGAGACTTTTGGGTGCGGATAGGGAGGATGTCTAAACGACTTCTTCTCTTCTTGCCTCGGTCACCGGCCTGTTTTTTCGTCTGATCACAATTCTCTGTTCTCAGGATCCAGGACTCGCGGCCGCTCAAGATAATCGACCATGGACCGTATGGATCCGACTCGGCCTGTCTCTGTCTCAGGGTCATGGGAATCACAATCTTTGCACAATCGGCTGTTTCTTGCATAGTCAGCGGGCGTATGGAGGTTTGCCATTCTTTTCATTATAAATCTTTCTGTAGATAAAACCATTCTTGTAATCATATTTTTCTCAGCACATCACTACTTTCTGCACCTCGAATTCATGCTTGGGAAGACATCTTGAATATCTTCCTACAAGGTAGATAAGCTTCTAGGGAACCCGATGGTATCAGAACTCAGTGGATGCTTCTCAATTACTGGAGGAACCATGCGTTTGAACAGCTTTGATCTTCAAGGTGGAAGGATCAGGAGATGACAGACTCTGGTACCCTCTTCTCCATTTCCCACCCTGTCTCTTGCGGAAGGTCTAGGTATAGATGCTATAAGAATGCTCAGTTGATTGCCGACTTGAGATGGAGTCTAGAAACTCTGAGGATGAGTTGACTGTCGATAAAAACTACGTATCCTTCTCAACTCCAAACCCGAAAATCTAATCCCAATCTGAATTTTCGAACGTCCTTTGCTGAACCCAAAGGCTGTCGTTCGCTCGGTCCAAACGCTTCTCGGGCGGTGTTCTGCTATACACAGACAGCACATATATCTACATCTTCATCTGTCTGCCAACGACCCGTTTCCAACCTCATACATAAGCCTTACCACCTGCCTGCACCTCGACAACCTGCTGCGGCGGCGTTTCAACACCAGTGTCATACTCGCCCTCGATATGCTCCTCTTCAACACTCTTAGCCCTCTGTCTGATCTCCATGTTGTGCAAGAACCTGGTGCTAAGTGCTGTAATGATAATACACACAGACAAGCAAGTGACCGTAATAAAACCTTTGTGGTAGCGAGGGGCGTCGACTTGTTGCCATACCAATAGGGGCAGCCATGCTTGAAACACATAGGCCATCTCGTTCATGGTCGCTGAGACGATGGCGCGTTCTTCATTGTCTTGGGAGCAGATTTCGTGGGCCCAGCTGTAGTTGTTTTTGTCAGTATAAAAATACCAGGGAGGGAAGGAGTCAGCAACTTACGCAAAGATCAACCCACTCAATCCACCTCCGCATCCACTCAACACATAGCAAGTCCACTTCCATCCCATAGGAATGTCCCAGATCGCAAGCGAAACATAGCACATGATATTCGTGCAGGCACCAAAAATCATAGGTGGCCATCTCGCTCCCTTGAAGAGTCCATCGCTCGTCCACGCATAGACCAAGGTCGTGAAAACAGCGACCGCATTAGTAGTCGTCGGATACGCATTAATCTGCGTAATCGTATACTTGGGATCCTTGCTCTTCTTCAAAAACTGCTGGAAGGTTGGCTGAGAAGCCGATGTTCCGTTGTTGAAGAAGATGTAAAGTAGAGTCAACATGTAGATGTGCCATGAGGAAAAGATCTTCCAGATTTTGGAGCGGGTGTAAGGTTGCCGGTTTTTACGGCCTTCTAGTTGCATGCGTTTCTGTGCAAAGGCGATTTCTTCCTTGGAGAGGTAGAAGGCGGTGCAGATCTCTGGGACGTCAGGCAGAAAGAAAAAGGTTGCTATGCAGACCGGGAGAGAGATTATGCCGTCGACGATGAAGAGCCTGGATGCTCAGATGTCAGCGGGGATACATGGGCAGGCGATGAAAGTCATTTGCTCACCATTGCCAGCCTTTGAAGCCTCCAACACCTCCTAGATGATAGACCGCAGCCATCAGATACCCCGAAAACATTGTGGCGATCGAACTGCTCGTGTGGAAGATGCATGATCTCTTTGCGAGTTCATCCTTGCGATACCAAGAGCCGATGATGTACTGCATGCCAGGGTAAAAGGCGCTCTCGGCAAGACCAACGAAGAAGCGGATAACGTATAGCTGGGTGGCACTGTTGGCCCTGCAGGTGGAGAAAGTCAAGATCGTCCATGTCAACTGTTGTTAAGGCATTAGTGTCTTTATTGTACTGCAAAAATTTCATTGTCTACAAACCTCGAGAGCGGGAAGCCAGTATCGTGGCCGTATCTTGGTGAGCATTATATTCGACGGGATCTCACCAATAACGTATCCGACAGTCCAGCACGTCTGCATGTAGTTGAGCTGGTTACCGTATAGACCGAGATCTTCCTGCCTGTATCGATGATGAGTATGCTGATCTGAAATCTCCACATGCTAACCTCTATCGGGTAGATAGCTATGGAAAAGCACAGTGATTTTGAGACGGTAGCGAAGTCCATAGAGAGTCGATAGCCTTGCGACTCTCAGAGGATGCTTCTCCTCCTCCTGAAAGCACTGTGCATCTCTATAGCTACCTGTGTGAAATATGGTTGCACGCGAAGAGGAGGAGGACGGTTGTGAATAGCACTTACATTCCAGAGACAAAGGCATTGTTGATGTTGGATTGATCTAGGTACTTGATGAAGTAGCCTGTAATGCGTGTCAGTCGTATATTCATCAATCGCAAAACTGTTCCACATACCGAAAGATGCAAGAGTGAGCAAGGCAGTATCGATCTTGAACAGAAACTTTCTCTCTTCAGGACTCTTGTCAAAAGTGTCCCAGATGTAACTTTGCCATTTTCTCTTTGGCTCTTCGGCAATGACTTCCTGAGCTCGCTCATATGCTTGTTCGTCAACGGCATGGGCGTCCGATTTGCTTGGTAGGTCGGACATGCTTGGTATTCTCAGCCTGGTATTGGCAAACTATGCTGAGGAAAATAGTCCTGCGAAGCATCGAACATATAAAAAGCCGGCATGACGATGTCCATGATGAAAAGTCTTGATCCCGTCGGATATGCCGAGTCAGGAAGGATGCTGAGAGTTCATGTGGCTCTGCTGCATGCTGGGGCAGTGTGGGTTCGCTGGACGGCCTACAGCGTAACAGCTATTGCGTGCTTTCTGATACCAAAACCGTCGTGGCAGGATGATGTATCGATAACAGGTACTCGATGCTCTTTGGATGGAACTCCGTTACGCGACACCAACCTTGTATTGCGTGATCATGTACTGTATGCATTGGAATTGCTGGCCGTATATTACTCCTCGAAGGGACAAGGACATTAGATACGTATAACTTTTGCGTGTTCTGATTGTTGATGACGACCGAGTCGGCAACTGGTTGGGTTGATGTGATGATATCGACATCCTAAAGTCACCGCAAGAGGCGATGGAAGTGCATCGTTCTTTCCCTTCCAGGACCGAGTGCCAGTCTCATGGTGAACAACAAGGAGCCGGGAATAATGCGGGGTACGGCCGGCGGACCAGAAGTAAGCTATTTCATCTGATCACAGTCTTCCAATTGAAACACATCTATTAATCTGATGATATGTCGTGAAAGTTGGGGGTTGTCGTTAGTGGACGTAGATCAGATGTCGCCATTGAAGCCTACTCTTACGACAGAGCTGGATTCGCCAAGACATGCAACCACCCTGCTCGAGCCCCACCACGACATAAGAAGATCTATACGCTGAGGTGTGTTTGTTGAGGGGTCATTGATCCTACAGGCCGTTGTGACACTTATCAGATGCTGGGTAAGATGCCGTGGTGAGGGGTAATGGTAGCTCCTGTCAGGTCATGCTTAGCAATAGCTTGATGGTGTGCTTTCGATCCACTGTTGATATATCCTCTCATCGGTTCAATTTGTAATCCGTGGCATCTGTACAAAGATAAGTTTTGTACATAAAGGTAGAGACAAGACTTCGGAAGAAGTTGGCCTGTTCATCTTCTCATTACTTCAATTTCAGCAACTTCACAAAGCCAGAATCACAGCAAACTCACCATCATGGCTCCTAGTGCTATTGACGCCTCGATCACAGATGTGGTCCAACCAAAGAAAGACACTCTTGGGCTTCCAAAAGAGACTCGAGCTCGCTTCGAAAGAGCCAACATTGACCTCTCGAGTGGTTACCCTTATCGTCCAGCCCGTCCCCTCTATCTCCAAGACGCCTACAACATCAGAAACGAACCTTGGGAACACAATGATGCTGGAGCCAGGGCAAAGAAGACAGATCCATCCAAGAAGTCTCTTTTCGAGGCTGCAAGCCAGGTCGAAGATCTCACAGCTCATATCGGTACTGAGATTCATGGGCTTCAGCTCAAAGACCTCACGAATCAGCAAAGGGACGAATTGGCATTGTTGATCGCCGAACGAAGCATTGTCTTCTTCCGCGATCAGGATATCTCTCCCCAGCAGCAGAAGGAGCTTGGCGAGCATTATGGAAAGATTGAGGTCCACGTAAGTCATTGTCTGTTGGTTGAGACTTCCATATGCTGACGAAGACCGTGTAGCCTCAAGTACCCCAAGTACCCGGCGTTGAAGGCGTCACTGTGATTTGGCCTGCTCTGCAAGCAACTGAGAGAGCCGCCAACTTCAGAAACCCTGGCGGTGCTTCTCGCTGGCACACTGATTTGGTTCACGAGCGCCAGCCCGCAGGAATCACACATCTCCACAACGACATTGTACCATCTGTCGGTGGAGACACCTTGTGGGCATCTGGCTATGCCGCCTACGAGAAGCTCAGTCCAGGCTTCCGCAAGATCATCGATGGCAAGAAGGCATACTTCAAGTCTGCGCATACCTACCTCGACCGCAACGATCCGAATGCCGGTCCCAAGCACATCGAGCGTATTCACCCTATCGTTCGTGTGCACCCCGCTACTGGCTGGAAGTCGCTTTTCGTCAACAGATCTTTCACAACCAGAATCGTTGGTCTGGACAAGGCTGAGAGCGATGTCATCTTGAATTACCTTTTCGATGTCTATGAGCGCGTAAGTATTGTTGAAGTACACTTGTGTAACAAGTTACTAACCTAGTCTCAGAACATCGATATCCAGCTCCGATTTAGATGGACCCCTAGAACCAGTGCTCTATGGGACAACCGCATAACCATTCATAATGCATCTTGGGACTACGAGAACGGCGCAAGCCGACATGGTACCCGCGTAACATCATTGGCTGAACAACCTTACTTTGACGAGGATGCTCCAACCAGGAGACAGGCATTGGGTCTTGATACGAACGATGAATTGGTTGATGTCAAGTAACGAGTGGTCTCTCCCGCCTGAATCTATGTTTAGAAGTGATTATCGTCCATGAATAATCGTTGTTGCCAAGTCAAAGTCCTCGTGGTCCCATGTGTCATCCCTAAAGACGGTCGATTGGTCGTCGAACTACGCGCGTGTCGGAAAATCTGAAGGTACCACCGCCAGGGATTGCAAAGAATAGCCGAAAATTGACAACGATGTCTTCCCTCAAGATCGTACCGTCGAGGTTCAGCCTCTCTATATGCCTTCGAGCGTGATCAATAGCAGCAGGAAGAAGTACATCAAGTGGTGGAGGTGTGACCTGGACCATGGGCCCCCAACTGAAATGAGCCTGCATTTGCAAGCGACGTAAGTTAGGCATCTCTCCTATGAACGATCTGATAAGCGCTCTCTGATGTCGAGCATTGCCGACCTGAACCGTGTTCCCTCGAAAGCTGATTGTGATAGCGTAGAATTGTGCGAGTATTGCCGGACCGTAGAGCTGGCGCAGGCGGCGATGTGCGTGGGTCAATCGGTCAAGAGTACCTTCGACCGTAAGATCTATTGACTGCGAGAAGCAGTACGAGATTTCGTCCACAAGATGTGGTTGGGAAACCGCAAGACTCGCCAGATCAAACATTGCGATGCAGTGCATGACGGGTACATATCCGTGCAAAGGCTCACGCGCTCGGAGACGTATCAGATCAACTAGACCCGCATCGGAAACCCTGGAGAATGCAGTTCCCCTGATCTACCTGGGAGCAGTTGGCATGGTGAGATTGACGCAGTCGACTATGCGTTCTCCCGACGAGGTCCCGCTGTGAACCAGCTGTCGATAGATCATCATCCTGATCTCGGGCGGCAAATGCGACAAGGATGGCATGATGGATAGATTGTTCTTGCGATTGACGAGAATCAATAAGAGCGATGTGATGTAATTGATGGTGAGGATAAGGAGAGGTTCGGATGGCGGTGTTGCTTGTTGGTCTTGATGATCGTAGTGAGTTGGAAACGTGGTCGTACTTTCCTCAATCGAGTGCGGCACAAACGTAACACTTCCAAGGTGACAGAACAATCAGCCACTTGAACATGCGAGTTCCCTCCGCTCTCGCAAGCAACAATGGACGCGCCTTTGCGTTGTAACTCGCTCAAATGTCGTCAACGCCTTGCCGATAGAGCTGTGGTCACAACGTGCAGGTTGGTAATGCGCTTACTAGCAAAGTCCGGCATCTAATCAAGCTTGACAGCCATATCTTCTGCGTACCATGCTCCAATGCTCTTGGTCTTTCTAGTTCGGCAGACGGCGTCCGGGTGTGTCCTGCATGCGATGCCCAACTCGCGAATCCCGATGATGCTGTCGCTACACAGCTCAACCCGACCGAAGACTACAAGACAAGCGTCCTCAGCGGCCTGAGTCCGACCATCATCATGGAGTGCTGTACACGTGGACTGTCGTTCTACCAGTATCAGGTTACACAAGAGATGTAGGTAATCTGCATGCGTCTCGATGAAAAAGTCTGACAGAAACAGCATGTACCACGACCACATGGCCAAAAACCTAGCCGACAGATATGCGAACCTCAACTCTCAAATGGACAATGTCATCAAGGATGCCAACTCGGAGATCAGCGGTCTCAGAGACAGACTAGAGAGTAAGAAGCACCATGTCGTCGAAGCAGGCTACAGTGACTGACATTGCAAAGGGATGCATGTCGAGAAGAAGACACTCGAGCAGAAGAATCAAGAGCTGGTCAAGGCTTTCAGCGAGAAGAGCAAGGCTCACCAGCGATTGACCAAGCTATACCAACGCGCCAAAGGCACACAGGATGCCGAGCAGATGCGATACGCAGCGGCCGACGATGTGGATCATGTGATACAATCGATACAAGGTCCCGGATACAGCGAGATGCTTCGAGACAGGACACCTCAACGACCCGCGTCAATGGCTGGAAGAGGAGGTGGTCAAGAATTGCCCCAAGTATACAGTCATGGCAGAGTTGGTAGCTATAGCGGGAACAAGAACCAAGTATGGTCAAGTCAGCCCTCTCGAGGTGGTCTAGGTATGTGGTGTCTCTCCGGGCAGAGAGAGCTGAGCTGATGCGTGTGTGTGCCTGAAGCTTCGCAAAACATTGGCTCCCCAACACTGGGTTCTAGCATGCCAAACTATGGCCTTAGGGCTCCAACATCGGGCCAACGACAAGCAACACCAAATCGACAGCCCCTCAGCGAGATGCACCGCAATGCGACAAGCAGTCAAGGGTTCAGCGAATACGGCACTGTCGGTGGAGGAGGAGTCAAGGTTGGCGGAAACATTGAGCAGCGTCCTCAGATCATCAATCGGAACCTCTCACGCGTGCTGCATCAACGATGATCAGTTGGCCAATATCCAGGGAGGGGTCAGTGGGGTTGAGTTGAATTCTTAGACTGAAGACAGCTCCCGTCTTGATGCGTGTCGCTTGTGTCACACAAGCATGTGTTGGAGATGGGACGAAGAACACAAAAGCATGAGGGCAGAGATGGATGACGCTGGACCATGTCGGACCGAGCCGGCGGGGTTGCCAGGGCCAAATGCATCTTGCATGATCCATGTGAAGTTTAGGAACAGAAAGTCTTTCTATATCACTTCTCTCTCAATCACAGTCCAGTGACTTTCTCGAAGAAGCTAATCACAATGTCGCAAGCAACAAGCCAGTATGTCCATCATCTCTGGGATTCATCAAGATCCTCAGCTGACACCGGACAAAGACCTCCGCCAATCCGAGCATGTCTCTTCGACATGGATGGTCTCTTGATCGACTCGGAAGATCTGTACACAGTATGCACCAACGAGACACTACGAAAGTACGGCAAGCCCGATCTGCCCTGGAACATCAAGGCTCAACTTCAAGGACGCCCTGGCCCTGAGGTACGCACACAGCTCCCGTCAGGAATGGCTCTCATCATGATCAAGAGCTAACACACACTTCCACGCAGGCTGGCCAGATCTTTCATGACTGGGCCCAACTACCGATCACTCGCGAAGACTTC